>Ga0114966_10002151_pt1 | contig 17746 bp, 13 predicted proteins | sample M_130207_XF_Meta_FD_87029 | JGI IMG/M metagenome (GOLD analysis project Ga0114966, IMG submission 87029) | Freshwater microbial communities from Lake Montjoie, Canada to study carbon cycling - M_130207_XF_MetaG | ecosystem: Environmental > Aquatic > Freshwater > Lake | place: Lake Montjoie...
AACCCAAGACGGTCGGGCGGTAGTTTGCCTATCAAGGGCCAGTCGGTACAAGGATTTTCTGGGATTGTCGCTCTGGGAAATGATGAATTCCTGACCTTGACGGACAACGGCTTTGGAAACAAATTGAACTCTCAGGACGCTCTACTGATGGTCCACCATGTGAAGGCGGATTGGACCAGTGGCGTGGTAACACGATTGCACACAAGCTTTTTGCACGACCCCGATCGCAAGATTCCATTTTTCATCGTCAACGAAAACTCGGCGGAGCGCTATCTAACAGGCTCCGACTTTGACCCCGAGTCAATTCAGGTGGTCGCTGGCGAATGGTGGATTGGTGACGAGTTTGGACCTTACATCCTTCGCGTGAACGCCCGAGGCGTGGTCCTTGGCGTGATCGACACTGTCGTCAACGGCAAGGCCTATCGGGGGCCTGACCATTACCTCAACGCGCGCCTTCCGAATTATCCCGGCGACTCTGGGTTCGAAGTGCGCCGCTCGGGCGGCTTCGAGGCTATGGCTAAATCGCCCGACAGCAAGACCTTGTACCCGATGTTTGAGTGGCCGTTGTGGGATTCGCAGACCAAGGCCGTGGAAAGTCGCAACGGCAAGCCTTTCACCCGAATCTTGGAACTCGATGTGGCTACCCAACGGTACACCGCGCGCCAGTGGAAGTACGCTTTTGAGGAGGCTGGCAACGTAGCCGCAGATTTCCAAATGCTTGATGCGAACACTGGTTTGGTGATCGAGCGCGATGACGCCAGTGAGGGGGCTGGCCCGAACTGTCCTGGCGAGTCCCGCGTCGACTGCTTTACCCGTCCAGCGAAGTTCAAGCGCGTCTACAAGATCGATTTCAGCCAGTCCGATGCTGACGGTTTTGTGAAGAAGGTGGCCTTTGTAGACCTGACAAAAATCAGCAATCCAAAGCGCTTGGCAAAAATTGGCCCGAATGAGGCGCTATTTTCTTTGCCGCACCTCGGGCCAGAAGGCCTCGCGATAGTCGATCCGACCCATATCGTTTTGGTCAACGATAACAACTATCCGTACTCATCGGGCCGAACAATTGGCAGGCCAGATGACAATGAACTTACGCTTCTTGACATCCAGGCGTTGGTGCAGGCCAGGTGACCGCACCTGGTTGCTTCAAGATGGTACGGCCGATATTTTTGTTGCGCTAAGCGGCACGGAAAAATGGCACCGCGGGCACTTTTCTGATCGTATAAGTGGGGGAAATTGTTGCAAAAACGTATTGCTAGGCTCGCCGCGAACCTCTATATCGGGGCACTTGTTTTTCTACTTCCCCTGATTCCACTGCTTGCTAGCGTTATCTTTTTTAGATGGAAGTACGTGTTGGCGTACAGGCACTACATCAAGAAGATGAAAATTCACATTGGAGCCTTGCGAGAGGGGCCGGCGCTGCACTTCTTTGAGGACGTCCTTGGCAGGAAGAGCGTGATTCCAGAGGACATTGAAGGGTCGTGTGTTCAGTGCGGGAACTGTTGCATGGAAAAGCGCTGCGTCTTCTTGGAAGAGGCCAGTGACCTCCGTTTCCAGTGTGGGATCTACCATTCGCCATGGCGCAAGTTTTCAAATTGCGGATCCTTTCCGCTAAACGCACATGACATACAGCGATACGCTTGCCCCAGTTACCAAACAGTCACCTTCCATAAAAAACCCGTTGGCATGCCTCCTTGATCGGCTGGCCCGGTGTCGGGCACCACAGCCTCTTCCACGTTTGCGCGACTGGGCGCGCATCGGCTTGTTCAGCGATTGCTGCACCAGCGCATAGCCCCCGCTCGGTCTTGCTCATGTTTGCCGCAAAGACTGCGATGGTGCGGGCGATCTGTTGGGCGAGGTCAAAGCGCATTGCTGCTTGGCCTGACCGACTCACGCTGGTCGACCTTAGCGGAGAAGGCTGCGCCGACCCGGCGACGGTGTCACCATAGTTTCATCGAAAAGTCATAGATTCTCCGGCTATGCGCCAAGGCTTCAAGCTCAATAGTTCGTTCACGCCGGGTTTGATGATCCGGCAGACGCCCAGCCCTGCGATGGGTGGCCCGTCGTCGGCCGACGTGCGCTGGCTCGCGTTTTGAAACGCAAAATTGTCGACGTGTTCCTGCTGGCGGCGCTGGCGCTGCTGCTGGCCGCATGTTCCCCGCGCATGTTGCTGGTGAGGACCGTGGCCGACGAATTGGCCGGCTCGGGGGGCGCCGATGAAGAAGATCTAGGGCTGGCACGAGACGCGGCAGCCTTCCATCTCAAGCTGTCGGAGCAGGTGCTGCGACAGACGCCCGCGCATCTGGCGCTGGCAGAGGCGGTCACCGGCGGCTTCACGCAGTACGCCTATGCCTTCATCGCCTTCGACGCCGACAAGCAGGAGAGCAAGGACGCACGCGCAGCGCAGCGCCAGCGCGAGCGCGCAGCGCGCATGTACGCCCGTGCGCACCGGCACGCGATGGCTGCGCTGGAAGCCGCGCAACCCGGGTTCGCTAAGGCCCTGGCGGGCGGCACGGCCAGCGTGCCCGCCGATCAGGTGGGCCTGGCCTACTGGGGCGCCGCGGCCTGGGCGGGTGCCATTTCACTGAGCAAGGACAGGCCCGACACGGTGGCCGACCTGCCACTGGCCGTAAGCCTGGCACAACTGGCCTATGCGCGTGACCCCGGCCACGGCCAGGGCGCCCTGGCTGCGCTGATGGGCACACTGGAGGCCGCGCGCCCCGGCGGTAGCGCTGCGCAGGCAGCGACCTACTTCGACCAGGCCACTGGACTGGGCGGCGGCCGCAACGCCGGCGTGTTCGTGGCGCGCGCCGAAGCCCTGGCGCTGCCGGCCGGGGACCGGCCCGGCTTTGAGGCCCTGCTGCGTCGGGCGCTGGTTGCCGCCGACGCGCAACGCGACCTGAGCAATCAAGCCATGCGCGAACGCGCGCAGTGGCTGTTGGACACCATCGACGACCGCTTCTGAACCCGCCTGCCCACGACCCATGACGCTGTCCCACATCGACCCCACCCGCCGCCGCGCCACGCTGGCCCTGGCGGGCCTGGCCCTGCCGCTGGCCGCCCTGGCCCAGACACCGCCGGCGCAGTTGCGCATCGGCAGCGTGGTGCCGAAGAACTCGCTCTACCACCAGAGCCTGATGGAACTGGGCGAAGCCTGGCGCACGGCGCAGGGCGGGGGCGCCCGCTATGTGGTCTTCACCGACGGCAGCCAAGGCGGCGAAGCCGAGATCGCGCGGCGCATGCGCATCGGCCAGTTGCAGGGTGCGTTGATGTCGGTGGTGGGCTTGCGTGAAATCGAGCCCACCGTGGCGGCGATGCAGAACCTGCCGCTGCTGTTCCGCAGCTGGGACGAGGTGGACCATGTGCGCGACAAGATGCGTCCGGCGATGGAGAAGCGCTTTGCCGACAAGGGCTTCATCGTCGTGGCTTGGGGTGATGCGGGCTGGGTGCGCTTCTTCTCGAAGGAAGCGGCGTTTCGGCCCGACGACTACAAGCGCATGAAGTTCTTCGCCTGGGGCTCCGAGCCCGAGCAGCAGGCCATCATGAAGAGCCTGGGCTACACACCGGTTCCGCTGGAAACCGCCGACATCCTGCCCGCAGTGCAGACCGGCATGATCAACGTCGTGCCCAGCACGCCCTACTTCGCGCTGGCGACTCAGGTGTACGCCACGGCGTCCAACATGCTGGAGATCAACTGGGCGCCCATCGTCGGTGCCCTGGTCGTGACGCTGAAAGCCTGGGATGCGATGACACCCGCCGCTCAGCAGGCCCTGCGCGCAGCCGGCGAGAAGGCCGGCGTGCAGATGCGAACACAGGCGCGCAAGGAAGTTGATGAAGCCGTGGACGCGATGAAGAAGCGTGGTTTGGTCGTCAACAAGCCCAACGCCGAGCAGATGCGCGAGTGGAACGAGCTGGCCGAGAAGCTGTATCCACGAATCCGCGGCAGCATGGTGCCGGCCGAGACCTTTGACGAAGTCTTTGCCCACCTGAAGGTCTACCGCGCCTTGCGGGGCAAGTAGCCTTGACAGCGCCCACAGGTTCACCGCCCCCGCCTGCACGGGGCCTGCGGCGTCTGGCAGATGCCGACCAGTGGCTGTCCGCCACGGCGCTGGCGCTGATGGTGCTGGTACCGGTGCTGGAATTGGCCGCACGGCCGCTGCTGGGTCAGGGCGTGGACAACGCGCCCGTGCTGGTGCAGCACCTGGGCCTGGTGCTGGCGATGTTCGGCGCGGTGGCGGCCGAACGACATGGCCACCTCACCACGCTGGGCAGCAGCTTCAGCCAGCTGGGCGACGTCCGCACGCAGGTGGCGCTGGCGGCCTTCGCCAAGGGTAGCGCCGCGCTGATCTGTGGTGTGCTGGCGCTGGCCAGCTGGCGCTTCGTGGCCAGCGAGATTCCCGCCGCGCAGGTGCTGGCCTATGGGCTGCCGGTGTGGTGGGTGCAGGCCTGCCTGACGCTGGGCTTTGCGTTGCTGGGCCTGCGCCTGGGTGGTCGATGCGCTACGCATCCTGGCCTGCGGCTGGCCTGTGCCATGCTGCTGCCCATGGCCGGGGCATGGCTGGGCGTGCGCATCGAAGGCGTGGCGTTGGCCTGGCTGCCCGGCCTGCTGTGGCTGCTGGCGATGCTGATGTGCGGTGCGCCGATCTTCGCCGTGCTGGGTGGCCTGGCCCTGCTGCTCTTTGCCAGCGACGCCCTGCCGCTGGCATCGGTCGCGCTGTCGCACTACCAGATCACCACCAACCCGTCGCTGCCCGCGCTGCCGCTGTTTACACTGGCCGGACTGGTGTTCGCGCGCACCGGGGCGGCACAGAGGCTCGGCGATATGTTCCTGGCCTTGTTCGGCGGCGGCCTGCGCGGCACCGTGCTGGCCGCCGCCATGCTGTGCAGCGCCTTCACCGCCTTCACCGGTGGAAGCGGCGTCACCATCCTGGCATTGGGTGGCCTGTTGCTGCCCCTGCTGCGCAACGCCGGCTATCCCGAGCAGCGCGGCATAGGCCTGGTCACCAGCGCCAGCGCGCTGGGCGTGCTGCTGGCGCCCAGCGTGCCCTTGATCATGTATGCCGTGATCGCCCGCGTGCCGATCCAGGATATGTTCCTCGCCGGCCTGCTGCCCGCGGTGTTGATGGTGGCCTGCCTGCTGTTGGTGGGCGGGTTCCTGCCGCGCGAGCCCGGCCCCGCCGCTACGGGCGAGCCCCCCAACCTGCGCCGCTGCTTGACCGCGGCCTGGGCGGCGAAATGGGAGATAGCAGCGCCGTTTGTGGCCATCGGCGCGATCACCAGCGGCCTGGCTACCCCCACCGAGGCGGCAGCGTTGACCGCCGCCTACGCCATCGCTACGCAGGCCATCGCCCACCGCGAACTTGGCTGGCGGCGGCTGGGCCAGAGCCTGGCTGACTGCGCGCAGATCATCGGCGGCGTGATGCTGATCCTGGGCATGGCGCTGGCGCTGACCAACTTCCTGGTCGACGCCGGCATCCCCGACGCAGCAGTGGCCTGGACACAAGGTGTCATTCCCAACCCCTACCTCTTTCTGCTGGCGCTGTGCCTGTTCCTATTTGCCGCCGCGGCGCTGATGGAAATCTACGCCGCGCTGGTGGTGCTGGTGCCGTTGCTGCTGCCGCTGGCCAAGGCCTACGGCATCGACCCGCTGCACTTTGGCATCATCTTCTTGGCGGCGATGGAGGTGGGCTTCCTGTGCCCGCCGGCGGGGATGAATATCTACTTTGCATCGGCCATGTTCGGCAAGTCGATCCGCTACGTCGCTGCCTCGGTGGCGCCGGCCATGCTGGCAATCTTCGTTGGCACGATGTTGATCGCGCTGCTGCCGAGCCTGGCTACCTGGCTGCCATCGGTGGCGCACGCTCGCTGAGGGGCCGTCATCGGTGTTGTTGCCGATGCTGGATCGACCTGCAACGCCGAACCTACCTGACCCGCCATCCGATTCGACAACCAGACATTGGCGTGGCCAGGGCTGGCAGCCGCGGGTTCGCCAGCGGCCGGTGGAACCAGCGCAAGCGGGGCCATCGGCTGACGGCGCGTACCGTCGAGGGCCATGTGCGCCGCCAACGTCAGCCGGCGCGGTGTCGGGAGCGGCTCTTGACGAACTTGGCGCAGGCGATTGCCGTCAAATTGCAGGTGGATCCACCTTCGCTAGGCGCTCAAGTTCGGGCTTGGCTCGCGCACGCACCTCCGCAATTCGGGCCGTAAGCCATCCGATGGCGAACCATGCAGCCGGATCAGACTCGACAATCGACTGATATTGGGTGCGGGCTACGAAAAGATCGTTGAGTTCGCCCATACGCTCCTGGATCGGTGCCGCTGCGCTTAGATAGCGCTCAACCTTCCGACGGCGTAGCACGGGAGCAAAGAACTCAACCGCGTAACGTTGCCGTTTGATGCGCTTGCGCAGTGCATGCAGGCTGTCTTCGTCGAGTCCGTCGAACGACTTCCAGTCAGCCATAAAGTGCAGATGCCATTTGCGCAGCCTGCGTTCGATGTTGCCGTGAAATTTTGCCGCGTCATCGCGCACCTGATGACCGGCATTTGACTTGCCAACCGAGGCCTGCAGAGCGAGAGATTCACCTTCGGGTGGCCGGTCATTGGAGGACTGTGCTTCGCTCTGCGTGGATTGCGCATCCTTGCTCCCCAGTCCGGCCTCCGTGGCGCGGGACTCATCTTCGGGTTCCTCATTCAGTGCTGCGCGCCAAGCGATCCAAGCAAGAAAGGTTCTCTGTGCGTCGGAGGCCCTGACCGCCTCGACAGGATCGGGGCTTCCTTTGCCGGTTGGAAGCACTAGGGGCGGCGCGCCCGCCTTGGCGAGTTCAGCCACCACGCCGCTGCCGAGCACCTCACTGTCGCGAGCCATGCCAAGCGTGGCAAACAGGGAGCGCAGACCTTCGACCAGTTCGGCAGGTGGATCGTTCGTCCAACCTTTGAAGCAACGGACCGCGCTGCGCATCCGGCGAATGCCAACGCGCAATTGGTGAACGTGTTCAGTGCGCATCGCTGGAGCAGCTTCGATCAGTCCAATTGCATTGCGCGTGACCTGTGCCAAACATTCGTCGAGAACTGCACCAAAGGCTTCGGTCGCAGTCGCATCGATGGAGAAGCGCGGGCGACTTGCCTTACGCAGTGCTGGGAACGGCTTGCCGTCGGCGAGCAGGTCGCCGCGCTCGGCCTTGCTACGCGGGTCGTAGATCAGCCCGAAGCGTTTGCGCCACCGTTCAGCAAGCACCAGCATTGCGGCGGACGATCCTGCGCTCAGTTCGAACTCAATCTCGCGGATCCGCTGGGTTGACCCGGCCGCCAGCAGGCGCCCCTCGTCGTAGGCGACCTCGACCACAGCGCCGCGAGTGCGAACCCTGCGGGCGGTGCGCCGAACTTGGGTCTGGAAGCGCACTTTAGGTTCAACGCCGTCGGCGTGCGCGCGGCGCAGGAGTGCGATCAGGTGGTCGCCGACGGGCGTGCCGGCATGTTGCGAGGCATCGTGGCTGGCGTCTAGCCGCACAACCTCATGTTCGAATCGTTCCAGGGCGTTCGTGCTGCCAGCCTTCAGGGTTTGGATCCATCGGTGGCCTTCACGTCGCAGGCGCCAAGCAAACCCTTCCCGGGCAAGGCGACGGTCATCGGTGTCTAGATACATCGCCGCAAGCGACAGGCGGTGAAGACTTGCTGAACCGCGCGCCATTTCGGTCGCAAGATGTACCCGAGCAGCTGTCGGAACGAGAAACTTCAACTCGACTTCAGTCAGACGCTTCACTTCAACCTCCGGCGACTCCAAAAGCGTCAGCGCACGGAGCCCGAAAGCCGAACCGGAGCTGCACTTTCTAACGACTGGCAAGACGCCGAATGCTACACCCTGCTCCCGGTCGACGGGGTGCATCAAGGCACGCCAAGCCGCCAACAGGACGCCGGCGTAAATGCTGGCGCGTTGCACCTGAAAGGTCTATCGAAGAGTCGTTCGTCGCTACGCCACCTGGCCAATAGGCGAACATGCGATGCTTGAGGACGGTGGACGGAACATCGGCGACCCGCCTTCCCGTTCGGATGGAGGCACCCCGGTCGGTTGTCGTCGAGCTACCCAAGAGGGATACACACCATTCAGATCAATCACAGCGGCTATCCAGCTCGCACCAGATCACCCAGCGCCGCTATGCCTTCGTCAAAATTGTGCATTATCCGCACCCCGATGGGCACTCGCCTCACATGCGATAAACCAGCTCCTCCCGCCCAGATAAGCGTTCGCGGCGGCAGCAAACGTCGCAAATGCGCCAGCGTTGGAACCACATCGCGAGGGGGATACGAAAAGCTGAATGTCAGCGCAACCACATCGGCTTTGCACGCGTTGGCAGCCAGCTTCAAACTGTTCAACGGGATATCGGTTCCACCGTTGACAATGTAGGCACCAGCTTCTGCCATCACGGCCTCGACCATCAGCAACCCAAGCTGATGGCGCTCACCGGGAGGCAGGGCGAATAAGAAAACTGGAAAGGCATACTTCGGCTTTAACTTGAGTGTCTCCGAAATCAAATAACGTTCGATCATTGAGGAGCAAAGGTGTTCTTGAAAAATATCGATTTCACCCTTAAGCCAGGCGTCTCCAAGGCCAATCATCAGTGGTGTGATTGAATGTTGGACAAAGTCCAACATGCTGCGCTTAGCACGTTGTTTTCGCAGCAAGGCCTTAAATGCTTCGCTGTCGGCGTTGCTGAGTAGGCTGATTAGCGCGTTTGTTGAGTCTGATCGGCCTGCATCGGTTTTGAATCGGTTCAGCTCAGCCGCAATTTTTAAATTTTCTACTAATGTATTGGCCACGACTTGACCGGGACGCAGTCCGGCCTCTAACAGGCGTTTGATCAGCAGGAGCCTGTCGACAGATTCGCGTGAAAAAATGGCCCTGCCGTCTGCCGCATGTTGCGCTGGGGGAAAACCAAATCGTTGGCGCCACTTCCTTAGCTGCTCGATTCCAAAGCCGGTCGTGCGCTCGATTTCCGACTGTGAGACAAAGAAATTTATTGGCACGGGCGATCAGCGTAACAAAAAAAGAAACATCTGTCCCCCCTGTTTTGTCCTGGACAAAAGTCGTAAATTGTGTTTGCGTGCAAGGGTCGGCAGACGCAATGTCCTAGCGTGCGCGACTAGCCTCTGGGGCAAGAGCTTGCCGCCGATATGAGCTAAAAATCGCAGACGATTTGAACAGGGGCCGCTTCTGGACTGGATAAGTTCAAGCGTGGTCGGAGATGAAACTGTGCGCTAAGCCCTCGCACCCTCACCGGAGAGAATGAATGGAATCGGAAGAAGAAACCATGCGCCTTACAAGACGGACATCCTGGGCAACCCAGCACTGGGGGCTCTTCTTTTCCGAAATGCCGCTCAAAATGGCGGTTGCGCCATCGCTGCAGGATTCAACTACCACCACCGCCAGACCAACCGAAACAAGTTCAGGGAATGCAGCGGTTGGCATGTCAGTTACAGACAACTTTCATTTTGATGAACTCAGGAAAGAGTTGGGCTACCCCCCGCGTCACAACAGTTGTCGCCCAATAGAAACAAGAATTTGGGGGCGGCGATGAAGGATAGAAGTTGGCACGAAGGTGGTGACAACCAACTTGACGCGCGCCGGCTACGCCATCTGACTCGGAACTCATAAATATCGAAATTGAACGGACCCAGTTCCTAAGCTATACCAGTTTGGCGAAACCCACTCGTGAAAGCTTTCGCAATAGCCGACTTGCCAAGGCCCACCTTGCACTGATACCGATTGGAATGGCTTAAAAAAAGCAACGTGTTGTGCAGCCTTCTGGCGAATGCGTTCAAGGGCTTACATCGACTTCCCGCGCGGGCGCAGCCTGGTTAGTGGCGAGTCTGGGCCGGCGCTGTGCGGTGAGGGTGCAGCGCGAGCCTCTGTACGACCCGGCCAACCAGCGTCTGCGAAGCTAAAACCCAGACTGCTATATTGGCCCAGATGAACCGCAGACCGCCATGGCGCCATCGCCGCATCGTGTGCAGCGCACTGCTGCTGACCTTGCTCGTCGCCTGCTCACGCAATGCGTCCGAGACCAGCGACGCCGGCGCCGTCTCGGCGCAGGTGGCCCTGCACCACCAAGCGGCACGCGCTGGGGTCGACCTGTCCGACCTGGCTTCGTTTGCCGATGCCGGCCGTGGCTTTATCGCCGCGCCGACCGGCCAGGTTCGCGACGCCGACGGCCAGGTGGTCTGGGACTACGACGCCTTTGCCTTCGTCAAGGGTGATGCGCCGACGACGGTCAACCCGAGTCTGTGGCGCCAGGCACTGCTGAACAACCGCACCGGACTGTTCAAAGTGGCCGAAGGCATCTGGCAATTGCGGGGCTTCGACCTGGCCAACATCAGCCTGATACAGGGCAAGACGGGCTGGATCGTCGTCGACACCGCCACTTCGCGTGAAACCGCAGCGGCCGCGATGGCCTTTGCCCGCAAGCACCTGGGCGAGCAGAAGGTGTCCGCCGTGGTCTTCACCCACAGCCATGCGGACCACTTCGGCGGCGCGCTTGGTGTGCTGAGCGCCGAGGAGGCGCGCGCACGCCAGGTGCCGGTGGTAGCGCCGGCGGGCTTCATCGACGAGGCGACCAGCGAGAACATCCTGATGGGCATCGCCATGGCCAGGCGCGCCGGCATGATGTACGGCAGCGCGCTGGCGCGCGACGCGACCGGATTGGTCGACAACGGTCTGGGCAAGGCGGTCGGCTTCGGAAAAATGGGCATCCTGGCGCCGACGCTGCTGATCGACCGGCCGCAGCAGGAGCTGCTGCTCGACGGCGTGCGCTTCGTGTTCCACAGCGTACCGGACAGCGAGGCGCCAGCGGAGTTCACCTTCTCGCTACCCGAGCTGCGTGCGTATTGCGGCGCCGAGTTGATGAGCCACACCCTGCACAACCTCTACACCTTGCGCGGCGCGAAGGTGCGCGACGCCAGCAAGTGGGCCAACTATCTCGACGACGCCATCGTCGACGCGGCCGACGCCGAGGTGGTGTTCAACCAGCACCACTGGCCCGTATGGGGGCGCGAGCGCATACGCGACTTCATCGGCAAGCAGCGCGATATTTACGCTTTCATTCACGACCAAACGGTCCGGCAGATGAACCTCGGCCTCGGACCCGCGGAGATCGCCGAGACCCTGCGACTGCCCAAGGCCCTGCAGCAGCATCTCAATGTGCGCGGCTACTATGGAACGGTTCGGCACAACGTCAAGGCGGTCTACCAGTTCTATCTGGGCTGGTTCGACGCGCATCCGTCCAACCTCGACCCGCTGGCGCCGGTAGACGCTGCAAGGCGCTATACCGCGCTCGCCGGGGGTGCCGACAAGTTGCAGGCCGCGGCGCAGCTCGCTTTTGATGCAGGGGAGTTCCGCTGGGCCGCCGAACTGCTCAAGCACGCCGTCTTCGCAGACGCCAAAAACACAGCCGCCAAGGAACTGCTGGCCAGAACTTTCGAGCAGCTGGGCTATGCGGCCGAGTCGGCGAGTTGGCGCAACTTTTACCTCAGCGGCGCGCATGAACTGCGGCGCGGCCCACCGCAGACGGGATTGGCGCCGGCCAATGCGCTGGACATGATGGAACAAACGCCGATCGCGCGCTTTCTAGAGGCGATGGCGACGCGGCTCGACGCCGAAAAAGCCGGCGACGCGCGGTTTACCATCAACCTGGTTTTCTCCGACCTGAAGCAAAGCTATGTGCTGCGGGTCGAGAACGCGGTACTGCGCTTTCGCCAAGCACCCGCCCAGCGCGACGCCGACGCTACCTTGACCCTGACCAAGGCCTTCTTCCTGAAAATGGTGACCGGCCAGGCAGGCGCCGGGGAACTGCTGCTGTCCGACCAGACCCGCATTGAGGGCAACAAGATCACGCTGGGCCGTTTTTTCGCATTGCTGGACCAGCCGCAGGGCAACTTCCCGGTCCTCACCCGCGCTGCGCGCTAGCCAAGCCGACCGTTTGGGCTCAAGATTATGATAGTGATGCCGCCGTGGCATCCAATGGCCGAGCCGCCATGCGATCCGCGAAAAGAGCCCCGCACAGGAGAGGAAAAAAGTGCCCGAAATTTGCATCGACGAAGGCGCCCACCGACCGCGGGTGCTGCTGCGCGAAGGCGCCCGAGAGACCGTTCTGCCGGCCCTGTGGCTGCGCGCGCGCAGCCCCGACCCATCGCAGCGCGATGCGGTGACCGGGCAGCGCCTATTCAATCCGCATTTGCTGCCCGACGACATGGCGCTGCTCTCAGCACGGCTCGACCCGAACGGCCTACACCTGTCGTTCAGCGATGGATTCGCGTCTCGCTACGACCCGCAGGAGCTGATCGACGGCGCGGTGCTCAGCGAAGGCTGCCCGCCGCCCGTCGTCTGGAAGGCGGACCTGAACCCGCAGCCGGTCTACCAATGGGGCGCCTTGCAGCACGACGAGGCGCTGCTGCGGGCGTTGAAGGACTTCATCGCGCTGGGCTTCTTGCTGATACACGCAACGCCCACCAAGGCCGATTCAATCCTCGGCATTGCGCGCCATTTCGGCTTTGTCCGCGACACCAATTTCGGCGCATTTTTCGAGGTCTATTCACGCCCGGACTCGACCGATCTGGCGTACCGACCGATCGCGCTGGGTCCGCATACCGACAACCCCTATCGAACGCCGGTTCCCGGTATCCAGATTTTGCAATGCCTGCAAAATGAAACCGCCGGCGGCCTGTCGACGCTGGTCGACAGCCTGGCGGTGGCAGCGCAACTGCGCGCCGAGGACCCCGAGGGCTTTGCCCTGCTGAGCCGCGTTCCGGTGCGCTTCGAGTACCGCGACGCCAACACCCAGCTGGTGGCGGTCAAGCCCATGATCGAGCTCGACGGCAGCGGCGACATGATCGGCGTGCACTACAGCCCGCGCCTGGACGACGTGGCGCTCATGTCCGAAGCCGACACGCTGCGCTACCACCGCGCGCGCAAGCGTCTGGGCCTGCTGTTCGAAGACCCGGCCTATGAGTTGCGCTTTCGGCTGGAGTCCGGCCAGCTGATGATGTTCGACAACAACCGGGTGCTGCACGGCCGTACCGCCTTCGACCCCTCCGAGGGACACCGCCAGCTGCAGGGTTGCTACATCGACCGCGACGGCCCGCGCAGTCTTTACCGCGTCCTGCGCCGGCGCCTTTCTGTCTAAGCACACCCTCTCGGAGGACCCCCATGAACACCGTCACTTTCACCGAGATGCGCTTGGGTACGCAACAGGAGTATCTGTTCCTGCACAAGCTCGAGGCCGACTACATCCGCGCGCTTCCCGACCGTCTGCTGCAGGCGCTTGAGCGTCTGGACGGGTCGCTGCAGGGTTACCGGGTGAGCCGCCTGGGGCACTCGTTGCAAACCGCGACGCGCGCCGAAGACGACGGCGCCGACCTGGAAACCATCGTCGCCGCGCTGGTGCACGACCTGGGCGACGAACTCTCGCCGGAAAACCACTCGCAACTGGCGGCGGCGATCGTGCGCCCTTATGTGCGCGCCGAGATCACCTGGATCATCGAGATGCACGGGCTGTTCCAGATGCAGTATTACGCGCAGCACTACGGCAAGGCCACCGACGGCCATTTGGCTTACAGAGACCACCCCTGGTTCGACGCTTGCCAACGGTTTTGCGAGCGCTACGACCAGTCGGCTTTCGACCCTGCCTATCCGACCCGGCCGCTGGCACACTTCGAGCCGATGCTGCGCGAGGTCTTCAGCCGCGCGCCATTCGATCCGGCCGTCCTGCAGGAACCGCAGCGGCCTGGGTAGGCGCCAGCCGGCGTGCTAAGGTAGCGCCGGGATGGAACTAAAACACGATTGGGAGAACCTGATGAAAATTCTGTGGAGCCTGATATGCGTCGCGATCGCGCCATGGGCGATGGCGCAGAGCTGCCCGGACAAGAACCTGCAGTACTGGCAGGCATTCCCACCCGGCGGCGAATCGGACATTTCGGCGCGCCATCAGCAGGTCGTGCTGAAGAAGAAATGCCCCGCGATCGAAACCGTCGTCCAGTACAAGGCCGGTGCCGGCGGCGCGCTGCTGTGGACGCAGATGAACGCACTTCCCGCCGACGGTTTGAACATCGTTGGCGTCAACCTGCCGCACATCGTGTTCCAGCCGATCGAAGGTGAAGTCCAGTACAAGACCGCCGACATCACGCCGGTCTACTGGTTTCACTACACGCCCGACGCGCTGGTGGTGCCCGAGTCCAGTCCGTACAAGAACTTCGCCGAATTCATCCGAGCGGCCAAAGCGACCCCGGGCAAGTTCAACCTCGGCGGGTCGGGGCTCAACTCGGCCAACCATGCAGCGCACGAGCGGCTCAATGCGGCCTTCGGCGTCAAAAGCACCTATGTCCCCTACAAGGGAACCGGCGATATGGCGTCAGCGGTAGTCGGCGCGCAGATCGACGGCGCAATGACCTACACCGCATTTGCGATCAACCAGAAGACCCGGGTGCGCGCGCTCGCAGTGGCGATGGAAAAGCGCCACCCGCTGTTGCCCGAGGTGCCGACCTTCAAAGAACTCGGCGTCGACTGGGTAGACGGCGCCTACCGCGGCATCGGCGTTCCCAAATCGACGCCGGTCGACGTGCGCAACCGGGTCTCCGAGCTCTGGGCCGCGCTCAACAAGGATCCGGAAATGAAGGAGCTCGCCGACAGGAACGGCTTCGAGCTGATCAACGTCGGCACCGACCAGATGGACGCGTTCATGAAGGACCGCACCCGCATCTATACCGAAGGCGCGCAGCGTCTGGGGCTGGGAAAGAAATAGTCGCAGCGGTACCTGACGTCGCGCGACGCAGCAGGCACTCGGCAGTACCGTCAACCCAAGCTGCAGACTGGATTATTGATGCGACTAATACCCGTGCTCGTGGCGCTCACCGTGACGGCGGCGAGCCAATTCGCGCAGGCGCAAAACCTCAACTGGCGCGGCAGCATTGCCGGGTACGACGGCAAGTCGTTGACCGTGTTGCTGCGCGACGGCACGCAGGTGGTGGTGGCGCTTCCCGAAGCGCTGCCGGTGGCGGTGACCCAGCGCTTCTCGATGCAGGAGGTCAGGCCAGGAATGCTGCTGGGCGTGACCACCGTCAGGCGCGCCGACGGTGCGACCGTCGCCATCGACGTGCGGCCGATACCGGCAAGCGCGGCACAGGGCTTGTCGCCGCACGATTTGCAGCCGCAGTCGACCATGACCAACGCCGTGGTCGAGGCTACGGTAGCGTCGAGCGACGCCCACGAAATGACGCTGAATTACAAGACCGGCTCGGTCAAGGTACTGGTGCCACACGACACCCCGATGTCCAGGGCCGCCCCCGGTGAGCGCAGCGACCTGAAGCCGGGGGCAGCGGTCTTTGTCGCTTCAAGGCGCAATGACAACGGCAGCTTCACGGCGGTTCGGGTGCAGGTCGGAAAAGACGGCGTCCATCCCACCCAGTAGCGCGGCTGCGAACAGCGAGCAGCATGATGGCGACGACCAGCACATTGAGCAGCAGGACCGCCAATCCAAGCCAGGTCGCGCCCTGGTAAAGCTCAAACAGCTCAATCGGCAGGTAGATGGCGCCACTCAGCGCGGCCAGCCATTCGGCCCATGCCTTCGCGTACCAAAGTCCGTAGGCTTCTGCGAGGCGAATGCCGCAATAGGCGGCCGCCCCGATCGCATTAACTGTCGAACTCGAGAGGCCAGCATGTCTTTGGCATCACAACTCTGCAGCAAGCCCCGGCCCACGAAGGCGCGCAGGATGCGTTTTTGCAGGGTTGCCTGCACTTGGGCCACGGCGGTCTCGTCGATAGCACTGGCCGGGTGGAAGACGATGCCCGGTGGTGAGGATTGGGCATCGGTGTCCTCCACGCCTAGCATTTCCTCAAACACCCCGTCGAGCGCGCAGACGCGGAAGTGCACATGCCCGTTCAGGCTGGAGCCGAATCGGTGGATGAAAGCCACTGCGCCATGATCGCAGAGGTGTGCCGCCGTCTCCACCATGCGCCGCGTTTTGCACGAGGGGCACACGCCCCGGCCTTTGCAGGAATAGGCCACGAAGTAGTCGTACCCGCAGTCATCACACCAGGCTCGGGCAAAGCCGTGGGCAAAGATGCCGCATTCCAGATATTTGCGAAAGGCCAGGCGGACATAGGGCTTCGGGGGGCGCCCTGGCCGTCGAACTGACCGGCACTGGCCAACTCAAACCAGGTCTCGAAGTGCTCGGCTATGGTTTGGTCGAGCAGAGTCCGCTCGGGGTGGCGCGGGTTGTAGAGTTTGGCCTTTGCACCCGCTTGCCCACCCGCGAGAGAATGCGCTTGCGTTAGGCGCGCAGTGGCGGGCATGGGGCGGTGCCAGCAGGCGCTGGGCACTTTGTGATACTAGGTTTATATCCAGCATCATCAGGTTTTGACTTCGCCCTGCGAAGTCGCCATTCACTCCTGCGTATAACGCGCCCGTTTCGTCTCGTTCATCTCTTCTCTCCTAAAACTGATTTTGAACTATCAGCTAAGGGGTACGTTTTTCGGGGGCAAGGTCACTTTAGTCTATTGCGTAGAATGGATGTTTATCCTATAGAAAGTCAACTCTCGCCATACGTGAAGCTCGCCGCCAAGGCGCGCGGCACCACCGCTGTCGCGAAGTAAAGAAAGATCGCTTACCTCCCATGAAGATCATTCTCAACCGGCAAGTCCTCGACGCGCTGCCTGAACTGGTGGACCCACGGCACGCCGCTGTCGTGGTGATTGATATCCAGAACGACTTCTGCTCGCCCAAGGGCCATTTCGCGCGCTACGGCAAGGACGTCGCCCGTATGCAGCCTGCGGTGGACCGCGCCGTCTCCTTCGTCGCGCAGGCGCAGACGCTGGGCATGCGCTGCATCTTTCTGCAGCAGGCTTCGCTGCCTGATGGACGGATGGATTCACCCGCCTGGCTGCGTTTCAAGACGCGCGACGGCAAGGCGCCTGACTACGCCGTCCCGGGCACCTGGGGCTGGAGGTTCGTCGACGGCCTGACGGTGCGCGACGGCGACTGGGTGGTCGAGAAGTTCCGCCCCGACGGCTTCATCGGCACCAACCTGGACCGCATTCTGCGCACGCAGGGCATCCAGAGTCTGATCCTGCTGGGGACCACCACCGAAGGCTGTGTCGAGTCCACGGTGCGCGCCGCGTCCTACCACGACTACTACACCGTGGTCGTGAGCGACGCCGTGGCCTCCCCCATTGCTGAACTGCATGAAGGCTCGCTGCGATTCTTCCGGGCGCGATATCCCATCCACACCGCCGACGAGATCCTCGCGGCGATCCGTGCGGCTTAGGCCGGCGCGGCGGCCTGAATCGATTCGAACCTTTACCCCTGGAGTTATTTTTTTGAACCTCGACAACAACAAGGCCCGCGACTATCCGCTGGGCCTGCGCCAAAGCCTGGGCCGTAACTCAGCGCTGCGCAAAGCGCTGAGCGCAGGAAAGACCTTGGTGGCCCCCGGCGCCTATGACTGCGTGGGCGCGCGCCTCGTGGAGCAGGCGGGCTTCGAGGCCATCTACCTGACCGGCTCCGGCATGTCCATGTCCGCGCTCGGCGCGCCCGATGTGGGCCTGATGTCGTTCTCGGAAATCCTCGATCGGGCCGCGCGTATCGCCGACGTCGTGTCGATCCCCGTCATCGTCGATGCCGACACCGGCTACGGCGGCCCCCTCAACGTGATCCGCACCATGCGCTCCTTTGAACGTGCCGGCATCTCGGGGGTCCAGCTCGAAGACCAG
>Ga0114966_10002152_pt1 | contig 17746 bp, 5 predicted proteins | sample M_130207_XF_Meta_FD_87029 | JGI IMG/M metagenome (GOLD analysis project Ga0114966, IMG submission 87029) | Freshwater microbial communities from Lake Montjoie, Canada to study carbon cycling - M_130207_XF_MetaG | ecosystem: Environmental > Aquatic > Freshwater > Lake | place: Lake Montjoie...
AACACTTGTCTCCTTTTCCTTGATTCGACATATGATTTTAAAAATTGTGATTCTTCATCAGAAATTTCTTTAGGAATTTTATACATTATTTTGAGATGAAGATCAGAATAAGTATCGTTAGAAGTTGGAATACCTTTATTTTTAACTATATGCACATAACCATTTTTTACACTACTACTGAATTTAAAATTTAATTTACTTCCATTTACGTGTGTATATTTAAATTCAGGATCCACTACAGCCATAATTGGATCAATTTCATATTCGTGAATAAGATTTAAGCTTGGGTCAACTTCAAACTTTTCTCTAGCTTTAGTAATTACCTCAACGATAAGTGGCCCAGGAGCTTGATGAATGTCTCCGTGATTACCTCGACCATTAATCATAGTTGATCTATAAACATGCCCTTTGTTTATTGTAAGATCAAAGTTTTCATAAATTTTTACGTGTCCAGATCCATTGCAATATTTACAAAATATTTCAAATCTTTCTCCACGTCCAAAACAAGTTCCACAAGGTCCGGCATAATTTCTAACGTGCATAAAACCAAGATTTTGTATTATATAATGTTCCCCTGACCCCATACAAGTCATACAAACATTAAGATTTCCATTACCACCAATTCCAGAACAAGCCCCACAAGGTGCTAAACGCTCATAATTTAAATTTTTTACGACATTTTTGTAAATTTCTTCTAATTCTAGCTCAATAGTAACCGTGATAGGAGTGTTTAAATTTCTTCTAAATGGATTATGAGCAGTATTTCTAAATGGATTTACTGGTGGTTCAAAATGATGTTGTGGAGGTGGAGGGTTTAAAATATCTTCATATGCTTGAGATATTTCTTTGAATTTTTCTTCTGACCCAGCATCTTTATTTACGTCAGGATGATATTGCTTTGCTAACTTTCTGTATGCTTTTTTTGCATCATCTTCTGAAGCATTGTGAGGTAGACCTAAAACATCATATGGATTCGGCATAAAATCATTATACTAATTTGGAAAGCATATTAGTAATCTTATTTGATGGACAAACTGAATTTTCACCAACACCAATATCTGCGTGTTGACCAGTTACACCCATCACAGTTCCTAGAATTAAGTTATCTATACCTATAACCATACCACCTGATGAACCTTCTAGGATATCAGCATCGACGAACAAAATATTATTCCAAGCGGGCATATTTGAATCATTAATACTCTGATGAATGTTAGAAACTCTTCCAACTGTTGCAGTGTCGTGGAAACCTTCTGGAGATCCTATAACTGCTACAATGTCTCCCACTTCTACAGTATCACTATTTGCAAATTGTAAAGATGGAATATTTGATGGAATTCTTTCTGCTCTTATTGCTCCAGAATCAATTGTAGGGTCAGAAGTTAAAAAAGTGGCTGGAATAAAATTTTTATTATCAAAAGTAATAAGAATTTCAGTCAGAGTTTCATCAGTTGGAACTACGTGTCCAGCAGTGACAATAATATTATTTCCAATGTGAAATCCGCTTCCAGACCAGTTTTTCTTTCCAGACCTCACATAAATTGAACAAGAAGCTTGAAGCCCCAATTGTATTGTTTTTTTAATTGGGTCTTCAAGTTTTTCTGTGCTCTGGCTAGTTTTTATCAAACTATCCAAATAATTTACATCTAATTTAAAATTCATTGTATTACTTTGTACAAAATCTCATTTTCTTCAACTGTCCCAAATCTTCTACTATCATCTGAATGGTCCAAATTATCTCCAATCAAATAATAATGATTTTTAGGAACTTTTAATTCCATCATATATGCATTGTCAATTTTTTTTATTTCCAATATATTATGATATGAATTGTTAATAATGAGTTTTGAAGTCCCATTTTTTATCATCATATAATAATAATATTCTTCTGAAGTATACAATATTCTTTTAACAATCAATGACTGATCATCGCTTCGTGCGACTACTACATCACTTTTTTTGAAATATTTGGTCCTTTTAGCTACCAAAATTTGTCCGTTTTTATAAGTAGGAGCCATTGATTGACCAACGACAACTACCAATTTATAAGGCTGAAAATAAGCCAATAGAAGTAAGATACAACCAATTACCAAAGAAACAGATAATCTCTTTTTCATGCTTCACCTCTTGTAATAAAAGGAGCTGAAGACATTTCTTTTTTTTAGCTTTTAGCTCGGAGTTAAGATTTTCTAACTGCGATGGTTGACCAATCAATATTTGCAAGTTTAGGAACACCAGGCCCCCAATTCTGTTCATCCCCAGGCTGAACGTGAACATTTTGCAAACTTGATACATTTCTTAAAGCAATCATCATATCTTCTTGGCAAAATTGATTACCAAATTCAGGAAGAAGATTTTGATTCTTTAATGCGGCTTTTATCAATGCGCAAATACCAGCAACAAATGGAGATGCTTGACTTGTGCCTGACATTTTACAGTAGTTTCCATTTAAGTGAGTGGAATAAATATTAGTGCCTGGAGCAACAATATCAACTGTAAAATCTTTAGAAGTAAAAGTGGCTAAATTTCCACTTTCATCAAGAGCGGCCACAGCAATAACTTCATCGTATCTTGCTGGATAATTAACTGCGTGAGAATCATTGCCAGCAGCTGCAATAACAATAATGCCTTTGGAAACTGCTTCTTTGATCAAATCGTGAATAGATGCTGGTGGTTCTGATGGTGCGCCTAGAGACATATTAATTATGTCTACATTTAAATCAATTGCTTTTCTCAACCCAGCAGCAATTGTATCATAGCTTCCTCCGCCACTATTATCAAGAACTCTAATAGCATAACATTTTGCTTTTGGAGCGACACCTACAACACCAAAATCATTATCAGATCCAGCAATAATTCCACAAACGTGAACTCCGTGTCCACTTCCTTGGTCATTAACACTAGCTTCTGAAGTACAATTTGCTGCTTCGTCGAACTTCCAAGCATCTATTAAGTCTGGGTGCTCTGAAAAACCTGTATCTAAAATTGCTACACGAATACCCTCGCCTTGTTTAGCAATTTCCCATACTTCTTGAATATTAGCCAAAGCCATACCCCAGTTTTGCGTTTGAGACAAAGCTGCAAACGGAACTGAAACTACTCTTAAATCTTCTTCAGGAATAAATTGAATTTTATCTTGCATTTTTTCACCTCAATACAAGTATATTATTCTTTATATAATTTTCCTAATTCCTCTAAACTACGTTAAGGACTTGACTTTCAATTGGTATTCCATATGTTATTCCATCATAAGGTTTAACAATAAATGAAATTGCCATATTTTTAAGAACAACTGCTGGATTTAATAAAGTTCCCTGCGCAATCTTATTTGATACACCATTAGTCCATTCATACCATTCAATGCTAGATAAATCTGTAGTGCCATTGAAATTATAATATGCTTGAAGAACACTATTGGCAGAAATTTTATTGTCAATTATTGTGTTTGTAGACTTGATCTGAACATCATAAACATATGGTGCAGATAAAGATTTGACTATTATTGGCTGGGAAGTATACATAATCCCATAGTCAAAGTTGTCATTAGGTTCAAGAGACACGTAAACCAAATCATTAACTTTAAAATAATCATTTGCAGCATTTAAATCTGCCTTTCTTTGAACTAATCTATCTCTGTAATTAGGTGTTAAATCTAGCTCTACAGTGGTTGTTCCTCCACCTGATGTTCTAGTTCTATACCATCTTGTGCGTGGTCTAAATTGCTGATTGTCAGATATATATTTATAATCTACATATGCTCTTGAACTACTAGCGATTTGAACAGTAGAACCAATAGAAGTGTAAGATATATCAGAATTTAAAACTAAACTTTCTGCTTTTAATGAAGGAATGTTAGTATTCAAATAATGAGAGTAAACATTTGAATTTGCTTTTCCATTATGTGTAAATTCAAAATTATAAGTTGATGATGCTGTTGAAGAAAATGTTTCTACCTTCAATCCCAATCTATAACTTGAACTTTGTAAGACGAATAAAGTTATAATGTCGCTTGCAGATTTGTCAGTATCAAATATAATTTTTCCATTAAATCTGTCCAATTTATATCCTGCACGAACAATATTATTATTTACCAGAACAACAGCTTTGCTATCTTCAGGCCATCTTCCATTGATAGCGTAATAATGCTTGTAATCAGTAGAAACAGTTCCTTCGCCATATGCTTCGTATCTTGTTCCCTCTCTACTTATTGAAACTTGAACATTATTTCCTGATGGCACTTCTTGTTTGAAAATTATTGTTCCATTAACATTATCAATAGTATAATTATTAGGATCTAATAAAGAAGAATTTAAATAAACTTCTATTGCGTCTGAAAGCAGCCAAGTAAATCTTTCATTCTCATAAAAAGCAAAATAAGTCAAATTATTGCTTGATGACTTGATGCAAGTTAATTTCTCATAAAAAGCTGCATTGGTGTACTTATATGATCTTTGCCTTGATGAAATAATACCGTTCTTATTTCTAATCAATTCTTCATAATCATTCCAATTAGTACTATCACCTTTGCAAATACCCCAAGTTAACTTTGCCTTATCAGTATTAGAATAATCAGATGAAAGGATATATTCAAAAATATCATCAGTAGAATTTAATGCATTTGTATATAAGTAATTTACAGCTGGTGATACTTCTGTGTAATACAATTGATTGACGTATGGAACAACTGGAAGACTTGTAGAATTATTCCATCCTTCAGTCATATTAATTTGAAAGTTTAAGTTTGTAATTTCTTTATCAAGTGTAGATGTTGAAGTAAGAACAATCCAATCTGTAAAATTCTTCTTGTCAGTTGAATACTTGTATTTGACTATGCAAGAACTATCTACACTTTGACCTGATGAAACAGTATATGCAGTTGTAATTGATTTTATAAATTTAGGAGTGTTAAATTCTACTGATTTAGTCCAATAACCAGCAAATAATGTATTTGATCCTCCGTGTAATAAAGAAGAAGTTATTCCAGCCCAATTTAAGTCAGAACTAGCATCAAAATACAGCCCATTAGTATTTTGAACTAATTGTCTCAAGCTTCCAGTATTTGTCTTATCATCAATGCCAAAAGCGATGAATTTAGTGCCTTTATTATCCCAACTGTAATTTATGCTATTTTCAACATTTTTGAGAGAAACAGTTGTATTATTATCAGCATCAGAAACAGCAAATACTAATGGAATATAAGAATTAGCAACTCTATCCATCATATATCTAGAAACAGTAGAATTTGATGGTATTGTGGCTGAAGTTCCATCCCAATCTTTTCTCAAATAAACTACAACACTATCTGTAGTGCCGATGGAAGATGTAAATGAAACTTTGCCTGTAGATGGAATTACAATATATCCAGATCCTAAAACACTTCCATTCTTTACAACTTCAGAATATGGATAGTCTGTTGTATTCCAAGTAAAAGTATTAGTTCCATCAATTGAAAAAGTAAGAGTTGAGCCTGTAGAACTTCCCGTTTTTGGAACTAGATTTAATTGCTTGTTGCTCTCATTCTTATATCTTGTCTTAAGTAGATCAAGCCTTATAAAACTTTGATCTGACAAGTAATCCTTGTAAGTTGAAATCAAAGTTGTGTCTGCTATGCCTGAAATTGCTGCTGGTTGTTGTCCAATCAAAGCATATTCAAAACAATCATACAAGTTGCTGTTATTGCCATCGAAGTTTAATGTGCTAATGATTGAAGTTATTGCAGTTCCAGAGTTTGTAAATCCATTTCCTGTCTCGTGCTTTATGCTAGTGCCAAATGTCCACAAATCAGCAAAAGAAAATTGAGTGTAAGAAGATTTATTAGTTCTGGCAAAAATATTTGTAATTAGATTATTGAAATTATTTGAAAATCCTGATGACATTCGCATAGAAGCTGAATTGTCATATACATTAGAGATTACAAATTTAGGATTTAAATATAAGTAGCCAGTATCGCTAGAAATAACACCTTTGCCTTGTCCACTATCCCAATTGACTTCAGTGTTATTGTAATTGCCAATAGGAACTATAGTTTCTATTGGAGCGTAAGTATTATCATAATGAGCTTGGAAGAAGAAATCATAACTTGTACTAATTCCACTCCAATTTACAGCATTTGAACTTGTGTATCCATATCCTGAAAATGGATTGCCTGTAGATGCTTTTTTCCACTTAAAGATTGGAATTGAGCTTGCTGTTTCTTTGATAACAAGTGCTAAAGTTGTTGATCCTGTCCCTGGAATATCTAAATTACTAGTAAGATTGAAGCTTGTAAATGCTCCAATTTTGACGCTTGAAGATGTAATAGGACTAGAAGCAGCCAATTGAGTTTGTGGTGTTGAATTAGTGTCTACAGAATAAACATAAGCAGTAAGAGTAGTGTTTAATAGACTATCATTGTAAGAAGAATTTGCAATATTATCTTGTTCTCTAATTGACAAAAAAGCGCTGACTTTTGAAATTGTGCTTGCTGTTGAAGATGTTGTGAATGTCTGTGCTAAATATCCAACAGAAGAACTATCATTATTTATAAATCTGATGTCATTTGAAGGCTTGGATGTGAATAAAACTGGGCTATATCCTTCACTTGTATTTTCTCCAGTTCTATACCAACAATCACCATCATCAAGTGAATACCAAATTCCATTATTAGTACAAGCAACTAAAACATTTTGAGTTATGCTGTTAAATGTTGAAGAAAAGATTTGAAGATCATAAACACAAGTAGGAAGTGTGCCAATGTAATCAGATCTTTCAAAAGTATTTCCCTCGTCAAAAGATCTGTAGACTCCATCATTTGTTCCAATGTAAATTTTAGATTTTCCAGGAACATTCCCAGAAGCAGCTTCAGTATCAATAGCATAAGAGAAACAATGAAGTCCTCTTAAGTATCTACTTTCAATAAAGAAATCTGAAGAATTGAGATCATCTGGATAACAATATTTCCAGTTTCTTACTTTTAAAACGCCATCATTAGTAAGAATAAATAATGGATTAGCATATGTAGTTTTAGTTGTCGTTGAAGGAATACTATATGCTTGGAAAGATTTATAAAATTTACTAACGCCTTGAGGATTTCCAGCGCTAAACATTTTTCTTGGAACAAGGAATGAAGAGAAGGTTGCGTATTGAGTTTCGTTACTCATTACATAATATCCATCATCTCCTGCTGCGTGTAAACTCTCATATTCTGAAACAGTTCCGGCACTATTCTTGATATATGTGCCTTTGAATAAGCCATTGACATTATTGGTTGTGAGTTTCAAGAAATCAGATTGAAAATTAGTTGCACCAAGTTTTACACTCAATCCATCACTAGTTCCATATGCTTCAAAAACAGAACCATTCCAAAATCCAGAAAGATAAGAATATTGTCTTGCCGCTGAAGTTAATTTATTCCAAGTTCCATCATATTTCCAGAGTCCATTAGAGGCGCCAACAATTACTTCAAGATTAGGATTATAAGCGATAAAACTAGTGTCAACAGCATCATCTAAAGTACTTTCTAGTTCCCAATAGCCAGTATAGTTCCAAACACCTTTTTCAGTAATAACTCTTGAGCCTGTACCATCTTTTGATAATCCTATAATGCCTTTAATTTGTATAGGATCGCTTTCAAAATCATTTACAGTTGGAATTAATTCTGTTCTATTTTTGTAAGAAGAATTTAAACTATCAAAATTAGAATTACTTGAGAAATTATCAACTAGTAAAGTATTCTTAAGTCCTCTTGTATCAGTCTGGGTAATTGTAGGAGCAACAAAATCAAATATACTTGAATTATTAAGCTTGATTTTTCTTGCTAATTCTTGAAGATTTGAATTATTTTCTGATGCTAAATTATAAGTTTGATTTGAAATTGCAAGATAAAGATCATCTTCTAATCCAGATACAATTTCATTCTTAATTCCATAAACTTCAGTACCAGCAGCAAAAGTAGTTGTGCCTGTTGATCTTGCTGAAGAAAGTGTAATTTCGGTTGGGAATGAAGTGTTGTCAATAGATTTTACAACAACAATCTCATAATTATTGCCACTCTTTAGTTCTAATAAAGAATAATCGCTGATTCTTTGATTTACATAGATTTTAGTGTCTGTACTTAGGCTAGCAGATGAGAGTAATGCAATAGGATTTTTTGCCTTATATAATGGGATAAAAGTAGAAGAATGAGGCTTTGTTCCTGCGTCTGACAATGTTGGAAAATCATTTACTATAGAAACTTTAACATTATCTATATCTTTTTTCAAAACAGATTGAGTGAAAGTAATTTTGCCTTCAGAAGAGTTAGAATAAAATGGAATAGTGCTTGGTTGATTATTAATATAAGTAAATAATCTTGTTTTATCTGATCCAGTGTTGTTCCAAGGGTCAGTAGTAAAAGTATTGAAACTTTTCTCATAATATAATTGATTGCCTGGAATATAAGAAGATCCCATAGCCACCATTTGATACGGATAATTTAATGTGAAATTTGTTATTTGATTGTAGCTAGAATCAAATACTGCAAATTCTGTTTCATTTTCATTAAAAGTATCGTTAGGTCTTTTCCATCTATAAGTTAAAGATAATGTGCTAGAAACATTGACATCTTGCCACAATAATTCAGTGCTTAAGAAAATTCCGTTATTTGTTCCAGCATAAAGTTTGCCGAAATTGCTTCCATCATCAAAACTATAAAGTGAATTTACAGAACCTTGATATACAGGCTCCCAGAACAATTCAGAGTATGCTGCTGATGTTCCTACTGCAGATTCTTGAATTCTTGCAACACCATTTGAATGTCCAACTAAATAATCTGTTGGGAATGCTGTTGAGTTTCTTTGTATGACACAATTGATAATACTACTAGATCCAGCACCAGAAGGAGTTGAATTTTGATATATTTTTAATCTTTGAACATCCCAAACAACATCAGAAGTACCAAGAGAGAAAGAACTTCCAACATAAAGATACCAAATACTATCACCATTTATAGTTCCATCAGATACATAAATAGTTTTCCAATTAATAAATTCTGAATTAGCATCCAATTCAGTAGATCTAGTCCAACTTCCTGAAGATGCAATATAAATTCCATTTTGAGATTTAGTTGTTTGGTTTTTAACTAAAATAACATTACCAGCACTTATAGATACACCATCAATTGTTTGTGTTCCAGTTAGTGAGATATTTGCAGTAGTGGCACATCTAGCGTTAGTAAAAGATGATGTTGATTGTGAAAATGGAAGAGACCAATATTTGCCTGTAGTATCTTCAAAATATTTTGCAGTGTGAGTAATAAATGCTTGATAATCATTCCACCAGATAATATTATTTTTGTAAATGCCGTGTTTAATCCAATAAACGCCTTTGACTGGTTCATTAAATATTTGAGAAAGCTGGCTAAAATCTCCGTAGTACAAACCTTTAGTGCTAGTTCCAATTGCTCCAACATATAAGGCTCTGTCAACTGTTATATTGTCTGGCAAATTTTGAACATATGTATTTCTTTGTGTTGATACTTCTTCTATTCCAGAAAGATTATATATATTTGTAATTCCAGAGCCAGAAGAGTCATAGAATGTAGAAATTTCACTCCACATCCAATTTTGATAAGCTGTGTTGTCTGGAATAATGCTGTAATAAATTTTATCTGTAGTCAAACCATATTGGAAAGTTTGGTAAGTTCCATTTGCTAATTTGTCAGAAGAAACTTTGAATGCATTTAAATTTTTTGCTATTCCACTAGAGTCAGTTGGAAGTTTTAGTTCATTCCAAATATTAGAAGTGTTATTATAATAAACTTTTCCTAATGAAGTGAAAGCATAGATGTTTTTAAAATAGTTTTCATTTGTTGGATAAATTACATTATCTTGAAGTGATAATATTTTTCCATAATCATTTTGCCAGTTTGAAGATTGCGCTGTATTGCTACCTAAATTGTATGTAAACAATCCTCTAGAAGATGCAGCATAAATCAAATTTAAACTTGTAAAAATATTTGCACTCTTATAAAAAGCACTTATATTGTCATTGTATTGGATAGCTGAATTTACATTTTGAGGATATAAGTATGTTTTTCCAATCCCAGTAGTAAGAAATTTATCAGGAGTAAAAGTTAAAGCTTCTTTATATTTGTTTTCATTATAATGATTTATTTTTAAATTATTAATAGAAATTTTACCTGTTGAAATGCTATATGCAGATAAATTCCTTATAAAATCGTCAGGCAAACTATTAGTGATTTCAGTTTTACAAACTTTAACAACTACTTTTAAATCTAAGAACGTATATTGATTGTAATTTGGTGTTGAACTTTTTAAAGAAATACAGCCAGAGTAAGGATTTATTGTGTAATGGATTGGGTCAACTAATGTTTCTGCCAAATAAACTTCAGCAGTATCATATTGAAAATCAGTCCAAGCAAAGAAAGCGTACTTATCAGTTGTTATCCCTGAAGAATCTGTATATTGATAAATTGTTCCATCGCTTAATTTAATATTAGAATTAAATGTGAGTGATGAAGTTATTAATGCTTGACTATCATTAATTGCTATAAGATTTTTGTCAACAGCATAAGATAAATAGATTTCAAGTTTAGAAGTTGACTTAATCCCTTGCGATAAATATATTTTAAATGGACTTGATGAACCTATTGTATATTCAGTTTTAGATAAGGTTATTCCGTCAAGTTTTACAATAGGTGTGCCATAAGATGAAAGAGTGTCATTAAATAAAGTGCCATCAGAATTCTTCAATATAAAAATTGAAGAATTATCATAACTTAAACTTCCATCATTTGTTGAAGCTGTAAGAACAAGAAAATTTCCAAGATCAATTTTGTTTGGAGTATTTATTTCTCCCAAATGCTTATGTTTTAGATAAGATAATTCGAGTTGTCTCTTAAATTCTCCAACAGATTCATTGATTTGATTTCTTCTCTCTTCATACACAATTTCAGAAACTATGTTAATATTAGTGTATGTAGGATCAACTCCATAAATTACAGTCGCTAGATAAACAGCATTAGAGTAAGTATTGTATTTTGAGTCTGGTAAAGAAGGACAAGTTATATTACAAATTTCGTCAGATAAAGTTGAAATTCCAGATTCAGCCCAAGCATAAAAAGTATTGTTTACTGTTTGTCTAAAATAATGTGGTTTTTCTGTTTTAGCAGCATATTTATCAATTATTCCATTTCCAGGGTTTACTTTAATACATTGTTTGAAAGCATCTTGAAAATTTAAGTTTGATGTAGCTAAAGTAAAATTAGTAGCTGAAACTGCGCCAAGCCATAATGTCTTTTGATTAGATATTCCTAAACTGACATAAACAATAAAATTATTAGAATATTTAGATGAAGAATCTAAAGAAGAGTGTCTAGTCCAAGATCCAGATGCTACAGTATATACACCATTTTGAGCTGCTGTAGATTGGTTCTTAACTAATACAATATCTCCAACAGAAAGAACAATTCCGTCTATAGTTTGAGTGTTTGAAAGTGTTATATTAGCAGTTGTAGCTACTCGGCAAGAAACAGAAAAATCAAGATTTAAGAGTGATAATTTTTGTCCATATTCGCTTGTAGTACTTGAATTATAGCCATCAAGAAGTAAGATTTGATCTTCTCTATTGTCGGTTAATTTAGTAACACCCCAGCCATTAATTACTCCAGGTCCAAAAAAAGAGTAAATGCCTGAAAAATTGGTTTCAGCTGTAAGCATATTTTCATAGTCATAACCTGGATACCAAATATCGCCAAATTGTGAATATAAAAACTTGTAAATTGATGTACGATTAGCCATTACTACCTACGGAGTTGGATTGAATTTAATGCTAGCATCTCCTATGTCAAGTTGTACGGCAAAATCATAGACCATTGATGGAGTTGTTCCTACGCTTGTGAGAAAAATTCCAAATCTAATTTTGCTTGATGCTTCTGACAATTCGAATGTTTGATTAGGTGAAATTACTGTGTAGTTTGCAAAATTGAATGTTTCGTTTGTATCACTAGAAGTTGTGTATCCGTACACGATGCTACCATTGTTTTTTAATTCGTTAGAGGTTAATAATCCTCTTTTGATCATTGGAGCATCAGTGTCGTAATTAGTTGTATCGAACATTCTGGTAAAGAAATAACTTCCTGTTGATGATGTGTATGAAATAGTCAAGGAGAGTAATTCTGGAGTGACATTTGGAGTTGCTGTAATTAGTTCAACTTTGTATTGTAGCCATTTACCTGAATATGCAGAAAGATCAACAGATAATGATTGTGCAGTAGTTGAAGAAAGACTGTCATTTATAGATGATAAAGATTGAGCATCGCCATAACTTGCTGCAATACATTCTGCTCTTGTGTTTCCAGTCTTTACATAAATCTTAACTTGAGTACCATTGTCCAAAGTAACGTCTGGAGTTGATGGATATTTATTTAAGATAAGGGCAGCAATTTGAGTCCACGTAATAAGAGTTGGCACATAAATTGGCTGAACTTCATAAATACCATATTCTCTGATTTTACGGTCAGGAGCGTAAACTGGGTAAGCTCTTGAAGGGGGAACATAAATCCCCTTCCTAGATAACGAGTTGTCAGCATTCTTTTGAATTTGATAGATAACGCCTGAATTATTAGTTGTAGATAAATTCTGGTTATTAGTATTAGTATTTGTCGTTGTTGTGGAGCCAGTGCCAGCATTAGTTTGCCCTTGCGTTTGGTTATTATTTTGATTATTTTGAGTATTGCCAGTGACAGGATTGATTGTTGTATTAGAGTTAGAAACAACAGTAGTATTTGTGTACTGAATAAATGAACTTGTGTTGTTTGCAGTATTAGCCACTTGGATCATTCTGTCGCTAATTACAGGAAAACCACTTGTATGGGCAGGTAAAGACACACCTTGAATATTTCCAGCTTGGTCCTTAAATCTGGCATAAATATATCTGCTATTATTTTCGTATGGAGTTGTAGTGAATTCATAAACACTACCATCCATTCCAGCCCCATAAAAAGTATTTCCAATTGCAGTAACAGATTTGACTTTACTTGCGCCATAGAATTGAGAGGCTGGAATTGCTTCAAAAGTTTCTCCAGCTGCTTTTTGCCATAGTAATTTAAAAGTAGTTCCAGATCCAACATTATTAGTTGTTTGAAGCTTGATCTTAAATAAATCACCTTCTGTTGCATTAAAAGCATTAGTTGAATAAAGTGTGGATAAACTTGTTGATTGATTGTAATTACTTATCTGTAGCGTGTCATTTACAAACAAGTTATATCCTACGCCACTGTCTACTCTAAATGATAAAGCACCATCTTTGGAGGCTAAAATAGCACCTTCTAATGTTACGGAACTATTTGTAAAACCAGTAGGAGGAATAAAAGAACTACCAATTGCTCCTGTGTAATTTATTGCTTGGGTTTGTCCTCTGTATGCGATGAAATTATAACTTTCTATATCTCCTAAATCTGTCCAAGTAATTCCAGATCCAGTGTAAGATCTCCAAGTAGCGTTTAGTTGATTTGTGTTATAAGAGTAGGAAACTATTTTTTTGAAATTACTTATGGACTTGAAATATCCATAAGTTCCATTGTCAGTGCTAACATAAATATAATTACCATTTGGATCGTCAAAAATAGTAAAAATATGATCGGAATATGTATCATAAAGCTTAGACCAAGAATTAGCTGTTGCATTAGTAAAAGATAACTCCCAGATTTGTCCACCTCTAAATCCTACTAAAACAGAATTTCTAGTTACAGATTTGGCCATACATTCAATATTGTCAAAATTTGATGATAATGTCTGCACCCACTCAGCATTATAATATTTGTATACTGCTGATGCTCCGCTGCCATAATCTCCTCCTACACCTACGTAAAGGGTAAATTCTTTTGCAGTAAGGGCAGAAACTTGATTGTAAGAAGTAAAAGTTTTAAGTTCAGATATTGCTTTACCATTGTATTGATAAACTGAGCAAGAACTAGTTGCGCCTTTTGTTGATCCTAAAAATAAATTATTTCCTAGTGAAGTCATTGAAATAATAGGCTTTAATAATTTATATGTTGTTGTTGAGAGAGGATCTTTGGCATTAAGAACACTCCAGAATTCACCATTATAAGAAGTGAAAACTAGACCATAGTTAGTGCCTGCATATGCTCGACCATTATAAACATGAATACAAGTAATTTGATACTTTTCAGCTATGAGTGATTCATTTAGTATTTCATAAACTTCTCCACTCTTATAAACATACATTTTATGATTTGCTGCAATTAAGATCTTGTCATTAAATGCAGTAATAGCAGTAATTTCTGATGCAGCATTACCAGTTTTTTGAGACCAGAGATAAGCAGCATTAGTTAAGTCAATGTTAGTAAAAGTTGTTTCACCAGCAGAAAAATCTATAAAACCTTTTGCGTCAGCATTTGGAAAAGAAGTTGCATCTCTAAAATCTGAAAATCTCGAAATTTGAGCTGATACTACATCTGAAAACTGATCATAAGCTGCTAAGGTAATATCTCCACGTTGATCGATTGTAAAGTAATCTCCGTGATATGCAATACGAGCAGCATAAAGAGACAGAGGAGAAGTGAAAGTAAAATTCAAATAATCTGTTGTTTCTGTATCTGCAATATTTTCAACAATATCTTGCCAATCAGATGTTTTGGTTTTTTTGATTTGCAAAATGTAAGTTTTAGTATTTTTTGCAGTAGCGCCAACAATCAAATTGGTAACAGTTGGATAAATATTGTTTGCAGAATTAGTTGTATCTTCATAAACTGGCTCAAACTTTTTGTAAATATAATTTGCCTGTTCATTACCAATAACTTCATATTTTGAAAGATCCGAACTTCCTCCATAAACAGAAACTTCCTTAAGAGGAACTTCAAAAATATCAAGTAAATAATCTTTAGATAACAATTCTGCTGAAGCTGTGTTGAATGCTGTAATCTTGTAGTATGGAGATGTATTTGCTATCCTGATCCAGGTTAAATCACTTGTTTTATAATATGCAAATTCTGAAGAAGCATTAGTATAATTAGCAATATCAATAGAAGCAGAACCAACAGAAGCTATAGGCAAATTATCTAATGTTATATAGATCCAATAAGTTGTACCTGATGCTAAAGTAATACCTGTATTGGTAAATGAGTATGTATCAAAAGAAGTTTTTAAGTCATCAATTTGAATTGAAGCAAAACTTCCTAACAATGTAGATGGTGTGTCGTTAGTTGCATCATGAGTGTAAAGATCAACGTTTATTCTATCCCCAAGATTAATAATACTTCCAGTTTTTTTAAGCTTTAAATAAATTGATGAAATATTTTGTGCTTTGTCAGAAACAATCTTAAAAGCATTGATAGTTTGAATGAATGAATAAGATGTAGTTGTATCAGTAAATTCAGTTGTTACAGAAGAGTATCCAGTGCCAGAAAAATAATGAATCTTAATTCCTGGATCAACATCATCAGCTTTTCTATTTAATATCAGTATGCCTTTTGGTGGATTTGTATCATAAACAACACTAGCATTAGGATAAAATTCAGATTTTACAAAAACATCTGTTGTTTCATCTTCAATTTCATAACCTATAGAAGTGTTATTAATTAAAGAGTTGTTCCAATATGTTGGATCAAAGAATCCAAAGTTATCATAATTTGCAAGATTGGTTATGGGATTGGGTTCAAAGTTATTTATAAATGCATATCCAGAAGCCCCATAAAGTCTCAAGCTTCCCTGCTGAAATGCAACTTCAACAGAGCTTCCTGAAGAAATTTTATTATAAAGTGATAATTTTACATTGTGATCAGATCCTGTTGATCCTGTTGATGCGCTTTTTACCGGAACAGATTGTCCATCAACTAAAACAGTAAAACCTGTAATTCCAACTCCTGGTACAGCTGGATATGATTTATTTAAATTGAAGTCTAAGTATAAGTCGTATCCTGTAGTTGAAACATAACTTGTTGTAGATGCAATTGCACTGTAACCACCACCAGGAGCTAAAGGAAATGTGCCTCTATAAAGATTCTTTATTGCTAAACTTGAAAAACTTAATAGTTGATTCAAATTTCCGCTTTGATCTGTTATATAATTACTTGTGGGCTTTGTGTAGCTTAATATAAATGTATCGTTTGGGCCTAATGCACTTTTATTAACAGCCAAGGCATATTGAGTAACACCAAATCCATTATATGTTGTGCTTGAATCTGTAATTGAGTCAATTGTTTTGTAAGAATCTGCTTCAACGTGGTATATACTAAATCCAGTTGCTGACGTACCTGGAATAGTAGGTTCAGACATAGTAACATAGAAGTTTAGAAATACTGTTGCAGATGAAACAGCTGTTTGAGCATTAATTACAACAGGTCTTGATATGTCTGAAACTAAATTAGTTATTGCTAATCCTGAAAAGGCAACTGCATAAGTAAGCCCTGTTCCAGTGCTATCTTTTATTTTAAAATAGTCAGATGTTGGAGGAGTATAAGTTATAGTTGCTGGGTTCGTGCCGTCATTAGAATCAATTTTTCCAGATAATTGCAAAACAATTATTTTGCCATTAGTAGCACTTGTAGGATCTAGAACATATCCATTAGTTATAGCAATGCCTGAATTATTTTGAGAAACAGCAAAGCCACTTATGTTTGTAGTTGGAAGAAGGGGTGGAGTAGCTTCTGAGTAGTAAACAAAAACTTTTGTTCCGTCTGTACTTGTAGTTGAATAATTGTATACAGGAGGATTAGATTCTTTAGTAAGATTTGTAATCCCAACGCCTGTAAATGATGATACAAATGATTTTTGTGTATCGTTGTCGGACAATTTTGCAACTGTACTACCAAGACCTGAAGCATCGTAAGATACAAATACGGTTTGTGCAGTTAAGGCTGTTCCACTACCATTATACGAAGAATCTACAATTCTATTTGTATCAGATAAAATTAGCTGTAAAGTTTTGGGTGAACTAGCATCAATAAAAGTAGAAGATGGGGTTACAGTTGTTGCAATAGCGCCAAATTTTTTAGTAACAGAAAATCTTAATTCGAGTCCAGTGGCAGGCTCAATACCAGTACTATCTATATCTTGAAAGTTTAAATAAATTCTTTTTCCATCAAAGGAAGTGTATGACAGATCTGTTAAACTTGTAGAGATTCCTGGACTTGCACCACTAAATGCAATAAATGTATTTCTAATATCTTCGCTCATTATGATTTAATACTTCCATAGTGTCCGCTCAAGAAAAGTTTGCCTTTGTAACTGATCATAGTTAGCGGTCTAATAACGCCATTCAGATTATAATTACCAGCGTTATCAAAGATTTTTTTTCTTTTAAAGTTAATATCTTCTAAATACCAACTTTCTGAATCTGATTTGTAGTAGAAAATCTTGCTTTGTCTGTCGTTGGGATTTTCTGAAATCTTGTCGCTTATAAATCCGTCTGTAGCACAATATAATGTTCCATCGTGATAAGTAAATAACCTAACGCCTCCAGTTGATGGAAGCGTTGCAGATTGATTAAAATCAATTGTTTTATAATTTGTTGGAGCATAAGTTTGCCCAATAATAAAAGAAACTTCTGCATATCCAACTAATGAATCTCCAGCGTTATTATCAATTTTTCCAAATTGAATAAAAGGATGATCGTAATCATAACTATTAGCTGTTGGATCTAAATATTTTGTATTGTAAGTATCAAGAGAAATAAAATTCTTCTTTTCTAAAAATGGATTTTTTTGTTGACCTAAATAAATTTTTATATCACGATCTTCAACAACCCA
>Ga0114966_10002153_pt1 | contig 17744 bp, 18 predicted proteins | sample M_130207_XF_Meta_FD_87029 | JGI IMG/M metagenome (GOLD analysis project Ga0114966, IMG submission 87029) | Freshwater microbial communities from Lake Montjoie, Canada to study carbon cycling - M_130207_XF_MetaG | ecosystem: Environmental > Aquatic > Freshwater > Lake | place: Lake Montjoie...
CGAAGCACTGTGTGATGTGTTGGCGTGGCCGGCGTTTGCGGAGGCTACGGCGGTCGTCATTGACGAAGCCCAGTTCTTCCGTGGGTGCCTGATACCGTTTGCCAGGGCCGCTGTGGACGAACACGGAAAACACGTCGTCGTCGTCGGTCTCGATTCGGATGCAGAACGTCGTCCATTCGGTGATGTGTTGGCTCTTGCTTCGCTAGCGGATTCCATTGAGAAGAAGACCGCGTTGTGTCGGCGCTGTGGAGATGGTACACCCGCGATCTTCACACGCGCCCTCACTTCCAAAGAAGGTCAGGTGGCCGTCGGTGGCGCGGAAATGTATGAACCTGTCTGTCGGCGGCATTTCTTGTAAGGCGATCTTTGGATCTAGTCTAAGGTGATCCTCTGGATTCTTACCAATAAGATGGAGTGGATTACAGAAGAATCCGAATCGGATACGCGCACCAGCTATCCGGTCACTTCCATAGTATGGTCAGGACCTACAACGATGTGTAATTCCGTTATTATAGCGAAATCGCCCGTCTTCAAGACGATGCTTTTTTTGGACGGGGAACTACAGAGTGCCGGAGCAGACGAACATATTTATCACGAAACACTTGTTCATCCGGTTATGGGTGGTGCAGGGCGGGGCAAACGGGTCTTGGTGGTCGGTGGCGGTGAGGGTGCCACAGTGCGGGAGGTGCTTCGCTGGAGCCCGGTCGCCGTAGACTGGGTCGATATCGATATGGAGCTCGTCAATCTATGTAGGATGCATCTGAAGTGGGCACCTGAAGTCTATGCGAATCCGGTGGTACAATACTATCCGCAGGATATCCGCGTGGCGCTGCCTACACTGGGGCTCTATGATGTCATCATCTTGGATCTGCCGGATCCGGATGGTGACACAGGATATCTGTATTCGCAAGAGTTCTGGGCGGATATGTTGTTGCACTTGGCTCCTGAAGGGCGAATGGTCACGCACTGTGGACCGGTACGACCTTTCGGCGGAGTCGGTGAAGGGGTTCAACGCCTACAGGAGCCACTGAACGGCGCTGGACTCGGCTTTGATAGGGCTGGGTTTTACACACAGATGATCCCGAGTTTTCAGAGTGAATGGGGTTTCTGGATGTATGTACGGTCTGCGAACGACTCGCCCTTTGGATTCCGAACAATGGTAGAGCTGCCCCAGGATCTTCGCGTCGTAGATGCCCGAACCCTGGAACAATGGGCGAATCCGCCTCTGCTTTGGAGACTGGCGGACTTTACTGCATCGGTGATTCATTAGACATATCCCGGTAGTCTCCATTGACGAGATACTGTGAATTGTAGTATCCGAGACGTCGGGCAAGTTGTACCGCCACATACGATCGATCGCCACCGTCGCAATAGAAGAGTATAGACGCCGATTCATCGGGGATTTTGTGGGGCAGCGATACAGTGAGCTCCGGAATATCGATGTGTATGGCTTTCGGATAATGCCCGGCATCGTACGTGGATTTATGGCAAACATCCACGATATAGTTGTAGGGCGAATCCTGTTGGGACAGTATGAATTCAAAGGGCAGAGTCGGTACGGGCGGTGCCATCCGGTACATATAGATGCAGGCCAGGAGTGCGGTTATTCCGCATAAAATTAATCCCGACAGTAACCAGGGATTCATCCTTGCTGTAGGACGGATGTTTTCCTTTGTGTCTTATGCGTGGTAAGACACAACCGGTCTCATCGTATAGTTGGTTAGTACACAAGACTCTGACTCTTGTAACCTGTGTTCAAATCACAGTGAGACCTAACACCGCCTTACTAGCTCACCCCCGGTATGCTAGTGAGGCAACAAGCCTTACTAGCTCACCCCCGGTATGCTAGAGAGGCGCAAGCCTCACTAGCTCAGTAGTAGAGCGTCACTCTTGTAAATGAGCTGCTGTGAAGTGAAGGTCTGAAGTGCGATTCTTCAGTGAGGCATTGGGGGTTATCAACTCCGAATGCCAGACTGTAGTTGTTGTAGGTGGATAGATCCTTAGAACCCAAATCGTGCTTTGGAGTTCAGATATTCATTTGTCATAGCCGTGTCACTAAACTTGTAATCATATATCTTAATATATCCAAGTTGTCCTTTCATATAATATTGTCTACCTAAAATTGCCCCAATAATGAAGGATGAATTATTCATACTAATGTTATTCAGCGTTGTTGCCACGTGCTTAAGGGTTCCGTTAATGTAGAATTTTACCACGCGATTTACCTTATCAAACACACAACCAAAATTCTGCCATACACCGTATGTTATTGCCGTCGGCGTCGCGATTGCACTTCGATTATTTGTACCATTACCAGCATCAAAATGGCAAAATCGATTTCGCGTTGGACGTGTGACCGGCATCCATCCACGCCAGGGGAATGGCGAGCTGCTCTCTCCCCAAGAAGGGAGACCGTAGGCGGCATTGTCAATTTCTTGGTGAAGTTTACCGGCACGCTCAGGATAAGACCGTCCGATAGCGATCCAGTTGTTCGACCCGTCGGCGACGGGCGCCCACCAATCGCCGTCGAAGGCCCCCCGCCCACCGTAATTCGTCGTTAGATATTCACGCACTTGTGCCGCCGTTGCTAGTTGGAAGCCTTGTCCAACAGCGTAGCTTGCAGCCTCGCTCCACTTTAGGGTCGATGGCATTGGTATAAACCGTGGGTTCGAGTTCCATCCCACGATGAAACCATTGGATGCCGTATTTGCGGTTGTATTTGCGATTAATCCGTTAATCGTACCTGAAATGTCAGTAGAAGGTTTAATCCACGCCGATAATGTAAACGCGTTTCCAAAATCGTATTTTCCGAACTGAATGTATGAAGAACTACCATTAAGGTAGAATACTGGATTATTATTTGGGCCTGTTTGATATGTGACGTTATGTGCGATGCCCAGAAATCGACCGAATGTACCGAAATTATTGATTATAGTAGTCTCGGGGGAGTTATATAAGGCATCGTAGTATAATGCGGGGGCGAATGGATTCGGTATAGCATTCGATAAAGAACTCAACTGTACAAATGTAGATGGAGTGACCCCCACCGCAATTATTTGTATGTTTTTTGCGTTTCCTATCACACCTATGCGTAGAGGGCTTGAGGTTTGAACCGGTGAAAAAAGTGTATATGTTTTACCACCATCTATCGTATATTTGTAGTTTATGATGGTACCATTAGGTCCGTTGAGACCGCCTGGCTGTGAGAAATAGATATATACCCCTCCTATGGCGTCTGCTATAGCCTCTACTAGTACAGGTGGCGCTGGCCACAGATATTCCGGAAAAACCGTTGTGAGCGGTGCGTTTGGTAGAGGCAAGGTTCGCTGGGGAGTCCAATTCACGTTGGGGCACGCCTGTACGTGAAGGCGTTGCCCTTCCCTATATAGAGTACGGTCTCCGGCAGTTAATGGATACCATAGAGGATCGATCGCGGGCGGGGCAACTCTTTTTGTATCGGTTGATCGTGAAGGAAAATTATATAGTCCGTTTTCATTACCGATAGCGATTCGTACAGTGGAATCGTAGGCCTCTACACGTTCAAACAAGTTCCACGCATTCTGTGAAATGACCCGTTGCTGACTTGATCGGCCGGGAAATAGATTTCCTGGAAATGCGGATTGCGGCCACGTCAGTAATATATTGGATGCTTTCTCGGTGCTGGAATAGTTGCTACAAAAGTAGCAGTTCATCTAAGGATTGCGTTGTTTATCAATGGAGGAAATGGAACTTACAGATGGCAGCCATACAGATGGTCAACAGAAATGGTATTGTTATATGCTTGCCTCTGTTGATGGGCGCAAAACGTATGTGGGGGCCACGGTGAATCCTGATAGGCGTCTACGGCAACACAATGGAGAGATCTGCGGTGGGGCACGGGCGACAAAAGGGCGGTCGTGGAAGCGGCAGTTTTTGGTAGGCGGATTTGTCGATGAGAGGGCTGCACTGCGATTCGAGTGGCGCTGGAAATATCTGACACGTCAAGCACCGGGCGATACATTTATAGAACGTCGAATGCATGCATTGTCGCTGCTGTTGAGCGATTTTCCGTTTGCGGAAGTTATTGAGCCGACTTAGGCTGCCCATCGCTTAGGCCTTCAACCGCTTATGTGTCTTACAAAGGTAGGGATCCTCAGCATATTGTCCCAGAATCGCTTTCGCACAAGGATGGCCATCCTTCTTAATGGCCGTACACTGATAACATACAGAGGGGCCGCGTCGTACTTTGTTCGCCATCCAGGCAGTGGCTGCCTCGTCGAAATCGATATCTACAGTGTAGGTCGGCTTGGGCGACGGCTTGAATTTATCTATCATAAATCGCACTTTTGGCATTTTTGCTGTGGGGTTCGTTTTATGCGTACAGTCATCGTAGGCGCTCATTTCGGTAGTACACTCGTATCCTGTGGTTATGGGGCGCATCAACTTTTATATCAGGAGTGCTGGACCACTGATATAAAAATATGTGTTTTGATTATTTGATTTGCGGAGCAAACCGAAGCATACAAACGCTTAGTTGCTGTACGCGAGGCCGCCCATACCCGACATAATGCGGAGCACGTTGTAGTTGGTGGCGTAGACGTTGACGTTGGCCGACGTCGCACTCGGGCTAGCAACATTATCATCAATCTTTGACACATTCGTTTGGAACGTGGCCTTCGTGAGCGTGAGGTTCAGCACGGCATTGTCAATGCGCGAGAAGTTGCACGAGCCGCTGGGCTGGAGGTCCTCCGGCTTGAGGGCGAACGAGTACACGTTGATACCCGTGGAAGGCGTCGAGGTGTGGTGCTGGAAGGGCTGGACGAAGTTGAAGTAGCTGCCCTCACGCTCCGTGAAACGGTCCTGGCCGTTGAGCTGGATCTTGGCGACCGCCGTGGGGTTGCCGAGCTGCGCGTCCGAGTAGCGCCACGGGACGTTGGTCTCTGATTTGCAGTCGAGGTAGTTGGGATTCTGGACAACCCAGATGAGCTCCTTACAGGGGTGGTTGAACGAGAGCTGGATCTTGTTCGACGTGGAGGTAACCGACTCCGTGCCCGTGAACTGGAGCTGCTCGATCAGGTACTCGTGGGCGACCTGCGCGAAGCGGCGGCGCTCCTCCGTGTCGAGGTAGACGTAGTCAACATAGAGCGAGCACGCGGCGAGGCCCTTGTTGCCGATGTCCGTAATGACCTTTGTGGCGCTGCCACCTTCGGAACCACTGGCATCAATGTTGCACAGGTAAGGGAGCGTGTTGAACTCAACGTTGATCTTAACCTCGTGGTACTGGAGAGCAATGAGCGGGAGCGCGAGACCCGTGTGGCGGTTGAACCAGAACTCGAGCGGGATGTAGAGAGTGCGCTCAGGGATGCAGCCGGTGACGCCCCCAGCGAGATCATCGCCGGCATCAGCACCCTGGAGAACGACGCTTGCGCCAAACGCGCAGTCATCACCCGCGGAGATGATGCTGGGGTTCACGCACGCAAGCAGCGCGGCGTCAGCCGCGCTGACCTCTGTTGCACAGGCGATGCAGTCAGCACTGACGTCGAGCTTGACACCACCATAGCCGTTCACCATGTTGAGGTACGACAGCTGCTTACCGGCGGGGAGCGTAAGCTCGTTCCAGATGTGGAGCCACTCACCGTAGTGCTTGTCGATCTGCTGGCCGCCGATCTCAACGTACACGTTGTTGATCATATACTGGCCGACATACGGAACCCACGCGAACTTCGCGCCATTGAGAACACTGGCGTCTATCGCGGGGAGCGTGACCTGGAGGTAGACACGCGTAATAAGATCGCCGTTGCGGCTGATCGTGCACTGAACACGCTTGCCGAAATTGCCAACACCGTTGAAGGTCTGCTCAATCGACTCCATCGCGAAGTTCGAGTGGCGGCGGTAGAGCTGCTTGAAAAATGTAATCTGCGGGTTTGCCGTCAGATATACGTCCTGGGCACCATAGGCGACGAGCTGCATAAGTCCACCGGAAGTCATTGCTTATAATCTACGCATCTAAAATTTTTTGGCGGGATCCGGGGGTTCCGGGAGAAAAAGATCGCCGCGCGCACACGGGTACGCATGAAGGCTTTAAACTGACTTCTATATGGGACTATGATATACAGAAGGCGGATTATCTATCTATTTTATGTCACTGGGGTCTCTCAGTTGCTATACGCTAGTCCGCCCATACCCGCCATAACGCGCAGCACATTGTAATTCACAGCATAGATGCGCAACTTCGCCGTGCTTCCATTGCCCACAGTATTATTGGTAACGGTTACATTGAGTGTCGCATTGTCAATGCGCGAAAAGTTACACGTGCCACTGGGCTGGTGTTCCTCCGGATTGAGGGCGAACGAATACACGTTGATACCTACTGCAGGAATATTCGTGTGATGCTGGAATGGCTGAACAAGATTGAAATACGCCCCTTCACGCTCTGAGAATCGATCCTGACCGTTCAGCTGAATATTGGCGACTGCAACCGGATTCCCCCCGGCCATTCCCTCAATCGTAGATACCGAATACCCCGATTCGAGTGCCGCGCGATCCCAATAATCCGTATAATTAAACGGCTGTTGGCCTTTCCAAGGGTCCACGGAGGTATCACACGCAATATAGGCATCGCGCTGAACCACCCAGACGACTTCTTTACACGGATGATTGAACGACATCTTGATTTTGTTCGACGCCGATGTAATCGACTCATTCCCTGTGAACTGAACCTGCTCAATCAGGTACTCGTGTGCGACTTGGGCAAACCGTCGGCGCTCATCCGTATCCAGAAAGATATAATCGACATAGATCGATGCTGCGACAAGACCCAGCGCATTTACGGCATCGAGAATCACAGGGTTATTTGTCCAAATCAAATACTGGAGAGGCTGGAGATCAATCGTCACACGTACATCGTGATACTGGAGCGCTATCAATGGGATCGCAAGACCCGCGTGGCGGTTGAACCAGAACTGGAACGGAATATACAGCGTATATTCGGGACAACAGCTACGTGTCTCTGCGCTCGAGTGCGGGTCGCCACCCACACATTGGTTCGTACAGCCGCCATCGGCACCTACTTTGCTAATAATATTCGTAAGCTGCGGTACGTTACCCACCATCTCGGCATATCCCGCCTGTTTTCCCGCTGTACGTGTCAGCTCGTTCCAGATATGGAGCCAGTCGCCATAGTGTTTATCGATCTGCTGACCGCCTATCTCAATATAGACCGCCTGGATGATGTTGTGCCCGACCCAGTTGAGCCAACGGAACTGGTCGCCCGACGAGTCGCTGACGGATGGGTCATTGAGATCCACAGCCGGCAATGTGACCTGGAGATACATCCGGTGAATCAAATCACCGTTGCGACTGATTGTACACTGGACACGGCGCTGGAAATTCGCCACACCGTTGAATGTCTGCTCGATGGACTCCATCGCGAAATTGGAATGGCGACGATAGAGCTGCTTGAAAAACGTGATCTGGGGATTCGATGTTAGATATACATCTTGCGCACCATAGGCGACGAGCTGCATCAAGCCACCTGTCATTCTCTACACGGGTCCGGTGTTTTTTATTCGTTTTCTAACGTGTTGTCGGAGATGACAAGTTGGGTCCCGTTTTTTGAACCTAAAGATCTGGATAACTCATAGGATCAACGTACTATGTCTATTCGCGATGTGTTAGTCAGTGATATCATTCAAGAATCAAAGTCGCGGTCTTCAAATCGTCCAACAACGCTGGAAGCGCATCATCAACAGAAAATGAAAGAATTTACGACTGCCAAACATAATGTCAGTAACCTCCAGACTACGCTGGAGGAGCTTGAAGCCAAGATGGAGGCGATGCCGGAATCGGCCATCTATAGCGATGAATGGCGGCAACTGTGCGATTCCGCGGAAGCCATCCGCAAAGAAATTAAAAGTATTCTTACAGACAGTCAGCGCCTGGACTATTTTTTGAATGTGGGGGATATGTTGTTCCAGTATTTTGATGCCCACGAAACGTTGGCGAAGGGCGATGTGTCTACTGCTGTAAAAACAAAGATGCGTCTGCCGACCAATTCGGTGTTGAGTTATTTTACAGAAGTGGATGACACGCCGAGTCCTCCTATCCTTTCTGTACCCAAAAAGGCGAGTGATATTGATTCTTCGGAGGGTATGAATCGCGACAAAATGCTGGAGAAATATCTGGCGGTGGTGGAGCCCGGGGCAATTAAGAGCGGGATTATGCCGGGGTCCGGTATCGAACCTGGTTGGGGGACGTGCCCCACGTGTAACATAGAAATGACGTTTTACCAGAATGAGGCGCTCTTGGGTTGCCCACGCTGCGGACACGAGGAGTTCATTCTGATCGATTCCGAAAAGCCGAGCTATAAGGATCCGCCGCGGGAGATTACGTATTTTGCTTACAAGAAGATCAATCATTTCAACGAATGGCTCGCGCAGTTCCAGGCCAAGGAGAACACGGATATCCCACAGGATATCATTGAGTCCATTATGCGCGAACTCAAAAAGGAACGCATCTCGGATCCGAAAAAAGTCAAGAAAGATAAGATCCGCGAAGTGCTCCAGAAACTCAAGTTCTCCAAGATGTACGATCACGTCCAACAGATCAAGAATCGGATCCAACAGCAGATGACGATGCTCACGTTATCCAAGGAGATGGAGGAGAAACTGCAACATATGTTCAAGGAGATTCAGCCGGCGTTTATCAAATATTGTCCGGCGAATCGGTCGAATTTCCTGTCGTATCCGTACGTGTTGTACAAGCTGTGTCAGCTCTTGGAAATGGATGAATTTCTACCGTGCTTTCAGCTGCTCAAATCGCGGGAGAAGTTGTATCAACAGGATCAGGTATGGCAGAAGATCTGTCAGGAAATGCGATGGCAGTTTATAAGGTCTATTTAAGTGGGTTATATATGTACACTGTTGGGTATTTTAGATATGCGTATCGTTGTGATTCGGTCTAATAAAAAATATTAATATACTATATAAATGAATATTAATAATTTAGACTTTTTATTTGTACATATAGCAAAATGTGGAGGTACAACATTAAGACAAATACTATTTAAAAAACTTTTAAAAAAATATAATAACGAAGAAATTTTTGTCCCAGAGAAAAAAAATGTGCAAATTAATTTTTTTAGTAATATGGTAGAAAAAATTAAAATGTTATATGACGTTAATAAGTTAAAAGTTGTATTAAGTCATTGTGATTATAATGATATTAAAATAAATATGAATATTAATACAAAATTTATGATTACATTTTTAAGGGATCCAATTGATAGAATAATATCTAACTATTATTTTTTTTATTACAAAAACACACAAATCCATATGCTAGATTTACCAGAGAAAAAATTTAATGAGATATGTACATGGGGTGGGTTGGCGATGTGTCATGCGTTAGGACTATTGGACAAAAATAAATTGATAAATGAAGAGTTGTTTCATTCAAGATTGAATGAATTCGATTTTATAGGAAAAATTGAACACTACGATGAAGGACTACAGTTACTTAATTTATTAATTAATAACACGTTTGAATTATCTGATGAACTAGACAATTCAGTTATTTTAAATACAAATAAATACCCTGTGACTGACGAGTTAAAGGAAAAAATACGCCCTTTTTGTACATTAGACTATAGATTATATAATTCTTTTGATAAATATAAATTAAAAACCTGATGTTGAATTGATGGCACAAAATATTACTACAGCTGGTGTACTGACTATGTCTATATAGATCATTTTTCGATAAAAACTAATATTTAACAAAAATGGTTAATTGTACAACATCATGGTTATAAATATTTGTTACAATGCGTAGTTACTAATGAAAATGACGCATCGATACTTCCATTCGGGATGTTAATCGCGGTTGTTGGTAGTTCAAAAGGATCTGATATGCCTGTGAAACACGTTATTTTACCACTTCTAGCAGCCTTATAAAGACCCTTGACATCCCTCTCTTCACACGTTTCAAGCGGAGTATTAACATAGAATTCTAGGTAAGTGCCATATTGTGAAACTTGTGCACGATTCCAACTACGATCTTCTTCATATGGTGCAATATTGGCAACTATAACTATTCCGCCGTGACGAACAATTTCTGAGGCAACGTATCCTATTCTTCGTACATTCATAGATCTGTCTTCTTTTGAAAAACCCAGCCCTTTTGAAAGATGTGTTCGAATAATATCGGCATCTAGCAACGTGACTTCACGGGATGGGAATTGTTCTTCGATATAGCCTTTCAGTAATTCGGCAAGCGTTGATTTACCGGATCCACTGAGTCCGACAAAGTAAAAACAGATGCCTTTGGGGCGTTGATAATAGGCTCTAAGTGTCGATAAAACATTCGGATAAGAAAACCATTCTGGGATAGATTGATTTTGTTCAAGCATAGTACGAAACTGTGTCCCTGAAATTTGTTTTATTGTGTGCCCAACAGATTTATCAATCTCGCGATATTCATCTATGTCATCGCAATATACGACTTCTTGTGATGTAAGAATCGTAATTCCTATATCATTTTCAAGTGATTTTGCTAGTTTTTGTGCATCTAGCGGGTGATAAAAAGAAGTGCCGTCCTTTTTTTTGTAAGAAGGTCCCGCATGATCTCGCCCAACTATAAAATGGGAACAGCCACAATTTCTTCTAATTACAGCATGCCAAACAGCTTCGCGTGGACCCGCCATTCGCATACTTAGCGGTAAAATGGCAAGATCCGAATGTGGAAGAAATTCCGAAACTCCTGTATAACATTTCATACGAACAGGGAATGGTATGTCGCATTCTTGCGTAACCCCTTCAACCGGATGGAGAAGGATTTTACCGTTGGATGCCGATTTTTTAATGAGTTCAATATGCGATCTGTGTAGTGGGTTACGCGTTTGAAATCCTATCCAAGGTCCTGTCGCCTTAAGTTGGGCCGGAGTTTTACGATATTCCTTGAAATTATTATGGAATTGAGTATTTATCATATCTAGATCTCCAGAAATATACCATACATCTCCTTTTGATAGTAGATATTGTGTATATGGGTGGTTTGTGTCAAAACACCCGAATACTTTTTCACATTCATACTGTATATCTGGTTTCCAACATTCTTTAACAGTGAGTGTAGCAAAAATTGTCCCTGTATTATTCTTAAGAGTAATACGCGTATCTATCGGGACTTCACTGGTAAAAGAGCAAACAATAGGAATTGGGAACACGTCGGTTACATTTATTTTTAAGGTATCTAGGCACGACATATATTGAGATTGCGTCATATATGTTGTTAAAGGTAGGAAATAATGGTTCGACAAGCATTCTAGGTCACACAACTCACGTTCATCCAAGATTTTATTCATCATAATATATAAATATTATATTAAACCCGGGGTAAAAACGCGGTCATTTGCCTGTGGCAAACGAACTAGACTAGGTCAGTTTTCTATACCCTCGTATCATTATGTATAATCCAATAGCTGAATATATACCCCCTCGTATTCTATCAACATAATATCGTATCTGACGTATAATCCAAGCGATCATTCTACATGGAAAGTATACGGGTCGCTTTATGTGTGCGTTTGTTTTCCACCTAAAGAATCTACGACCCTGGTAGAACAGGAGTCTCTGTGGCGTACTTGGAAACGCGGTCGCCTTCTAAGCGACAGATAGTGGGATCGAAACCCACCAGAGACTATTAGTCCTCTTTAGTCCATTATCTCAGTTGGTAGAGAGCCACTCTTATAACGTACTTGTTATGCCTGTGAGGTGGAGGCCACGTGATCGATACACGTATGGGCTACATTCGCGTCAATAGTTCAATGGTAGAATGAAACCCTTCCATAAGAGCCCGAACAACGGTAAGGTTTAGACATGGGTCCGATTCCCATTTGACGCATCCCCTTTTTTTAGCTCATCCCTAAGGTCTAAAAAGAGTATGAGCCCTAGGAATACAATGACATACACGGTCGCCGCCTTCGATCTCGGCATCAAGAATCTGAGTTATTGTGTCGCGACCTTTGATGTCAGCGGCACGGTTCAAGAAATTAATGCGTGGGCGAATCTGAATCTATTAGCCGACGGAGCCGCCTCACAGAGCCAGACACGGTGTAGTATACTCGTCGCCGGCAAGGTATGTGGCGGCCCCGCCTCCTATGAAGACCGACCCGTGGCAAAGCTCCTGTGTAAGAAATGCGCCAAGAAATCCGCGAAGCCCGTCCTCGATATTTCTGGAACTAAGTTGGCAGACTGGCGCGACTGGTCTGTTCACCAATTCGGACTTACAGTCGCAGCAGCGAAGAAACTCAAGAAAACCGATATCCAAGAGAAGGCCGCCGCGATCCGACTACTGCCTTACAAAGCACCCAAGGTCAAAGGTGTTAGTCTCCAACAGATTCTGGTCGGAATGGAAGCGTGTCTTACAGCCGAGCTGCCACAGTTAGCGATCGCCGATGTTATCCGCATAGAGAACCAGCCATCGGAATTCGCCCCGCATATGAAATCTATACAGATTATGTTATTCACACTGATCGATCATCGGCTCCGCACGGAACACGGATGGACCGGGGCCATTGAATTCGCGAACGCCGGTGTGAAGACACGGGGATGTGCCAGTGCCGGTGTTGGGAAGGACGCCAAACGCTCTCGTAAACTCGCGGGGATCGCCAAGGTGGTCGAGGTTCTCGGATCTGTGGGGGCCGCGGCGGCAGAGAAACTCGCGTGGTGGAAGTCACAGGCCAAACAGGATGATTTGGCCGATGCTTTTTTGATGTGTTTGGACTTCCGCGTTTCGACCCCGAATTAAAGCTCTGTTGTTAAGGCAACGATATGAGTGTACAGTTTGTTGACGCCAGTTCCAAGCCCTCCGTTTCTGAGTTGGCCTCTTTCGCTTCGCGTGCGAAGGAGATTGATATCGGCGGGGATGATATAGTTGAGCTCGGAGATGATCTCGGAGTAGGTCTTCTTACAAATCAGAATAAGGTCGCACCCTCCCCGATGCGCAACGTGAATGTTCATTCGTATTCGCATTCGCATTCAGAATCCGCGGGTCACACACCGCATATTCAAATTAGACCGGTGGACGACTTGGAGGTTGTGAATCTCGATGCCGCTCCCGGTGCAGGTGACATCAGGATTAATCACGACACGTCAGCACCCTTTGTCATTAATACATCATCGGACCTTGGACTTGGCTCTGGCTCTGGTTCTGGTTCTGGCTCTAGCTCGTCGATGTCTCCCGAACAAGAGGCGACGGAGAAGCAGCGGTATCTGACAAAGCTCCGCCGTCTTGAGTCACAGGATATTCGTGGTGCGCGAATGACGATGTCCAACTCGCTTGCTGATATCAAGGCCGAACACGATCGTCTCACGGATAGTCGCAACTTGGAGGCGTCTATTCGTTTCCAGCGTAATGCGCTGATGACATTTGTTACGGGCGTGGAGATGGTCAATGACAAGTTCGGACACCGGCTTCCAATGAAGCCGCGTCTCAAGGGCTGGTCCGAATCGGTCCACACCAACGTGGAGGACTTCGACGAGATTTTCGAGGAGCTGTATGACTTGTACAAGGATCAGGCAAAGATGCATCCGCTGCTCCGTCTGGTGGGGACACTGGGTGTGTCGGCGACGATGTACCATTTGACGAACACAATGGCGGAGAGATCGGGTGTGCCGGGGATGTCGGACCTCCTCAATGAGAATCCGGAACTGCAGCGGCAGTTTGCGGCTGCGATGGCGGCGAAGATGGGAGGTGGCCTCGGTAACTTTATGTCTGCAGCAGGGGGCTTCTCTGGTAGTCCAATGGGAATGCCCCCATCGCCTCCACGGGCGGCAGAGAACACCCGTATGCCGTTCAATGTCGCCTCGGCCGCGGAGGCACCACGTGCGCGCCGTGAGATGCGCGGCCCCTCGGGTGTTGATGATATTCTGAAAGCCTTTGAGATGGAACGCGAACAGGCCGCAGCACCGCCGATCAGGGAACATCATTCCTCGGTGTTTGCGCCCACGGGACTTCCGCCCACGCCGCCCCGTCAGGATATGCGGAATGGCCTAGGTACGTCGGCGGATCCGTTGGCCGAATTCATGGTCGACAGCGGTTCTGTAGGAACGGAGAGTACTCTGAATTCAGAACGACGACGGGGGCGGCGGCGGGCAGCTGCTGCACCTGTCGGTGTAACGTTGAATCTAAATGTGTAGATTCGGCTTATAGGCATTCAGCAAATACCAATCGGACTCTTCATTTAAGAAATAGTGGAGGCACAATAGTACAGCCAATGTTAACCAGAACGCGACAATCACATTGCGGGTTCCGATAAACATAATCGCAAATAATAGCAGTGGCCGGAATACAATATTTTGGAGGAAGGCCTCCTGCACTGGGGAGACTGACAGCGCCATAAATCGTCCTCCCAGATTGAGTGTAATGTACGCGACTCCTAACAAGTAGGGGTTCATATTGATATCTTGTATGGAGAGCAGAATCTGATCCATGACAGTTGGCTCTGTTGGTGTTGGTGTCGGTTTCGTTTTACGCATATCCCCTACCGTCTACTTCTAAAATACTCTGTAAAACTCATTGATACCCACAGAATCCACACCACGAGTGCTACGACACCGTACAAAGGATTCATATCGGTAATGAGAAGCACAATGACCGCGGCCAATAGTCGGAACAGCGGTTGACGTGCCAAATCCATCGTCCTTACTGTAGTAGCGGTTTTTAGTACCAGATATTATTCTCTGTTGCAGATGGCACAGGCTTATCTTGGATTGCCGTTGGATGTTCATCCATAATGCGTTCAGACTCCCAGATCGCACCTTCATCGGGGACCTCGTCGTAATTGATGTTCGTTTCACCGGTGCGTTCTTGAATCGCCCTGGGGTTCTCTGCTAAGACATCTTCTACTAACCAGCGTTTCAGTGTCGGATTCTTTTGTACAGGATCGTACGTCAGATTTACGAGGTCCGATGAAAACGATTCCACATTCGGTAGAATCATACAGCTCACTAACAGAATAATCAACGCCGTTCCCAGTACCGGTTTTAGAAACCATATGTAGGCTGCCGCGGCTGCCAATAATAGACGTGTGGTTGTGTGCGTTAACATCTGAATGCCTATCTTTGGGATTTTGTGCGGAAGAACCGCGAATATGACGATGCCTATACTCACTAGCCACGACGGAGATATCGGCGCCCATTGGAGTTGTAATGGTGTTGCGCTCATAGTCCTCTGTATATAGCGGAGATACTTTCTTAGGGCTTTGCCTTACGTTTATCGGCAATCGGATTCTCCCAGTTCTTCAATAGCATTTTCGGCGAAAAGTCGGAGGCTACGTGTTCGACTTCTTGGCCTTTCTTGAATACGAATCGGTATCCGAAATCCTCCAGTAGGTTACGTACTGTGGAATCCGTATCTGCTGCGTTTGTCTTTTTCTCCTGTGGATAGTTCAGCGCTAAATACGACAGCATCTTCATTTCGGCGGTGACGGCATCTTCGGCTTCAGGAACTACCTCTTTTTGGGTAATGTCTAGCGGAGGTAACCATGCTGGCCAATTGGCCAGGATATCGTCCGGTTTTAAATTGTCACGGAAACTACGGTCCCCATATACTCGGTTACGGAAGTCTGCCGCAATTCGGAGACCTTTATGACCCGTTTTTCGGAGATCGTCATCGATGAATATCAACAGCGCCTTGTAGTGATTCTTCAATTCCGATGTGGAAGGAGGCGCATCTAACGCTTGTATGGATAGATCTGTTATACTCGGACTCTCGAAGGGCTCCAGCTGCTGCACAGGAGAACGTATGAACAGCAGATAGATGAGATATAGGAGGATACCTACCAAGATCCAGGTCGTTGTTTCCATTACTCTGACAATGGATTTTATTGGTGTTCAAAAATCACTGCCTACCGATAGGGGTAGAAATGAGCGTGTACTGTTCATTAGAGGATGCTTTCGCCGGACCGATGAATCCGGGTAAACACAAAAAGAAACGATCGGGGACGAAAGAGAGTACTGTACCAGGTGCTCTTGGTGGTGCCCCCGATCCAGATAGACCGGCAGAAGTTCCTCCTGTAGATCCTATGGGCCCAGCCACATCCGCTGTAGGATCGGGACACCCGGAGGCAGCCATTGCGTTGAATGATTTCTTCCCAATCCCCGGTGGTGGTGGTGACAGTACCGAACCAGAAGAGTGGTCCAAGGCTTTTATGCTGGAACCATCCGCAATACCTCAGTATCGTGCCGATGGATCCGCTCCCGTTAATGGTAAATCGACTCTCTGGCGAAAGGTACCTGTACCCACCGCTGTCGCCCCTATGTCTTTATCCGCTCCAGCAAACGATATAAACAGTGATATTCATAAACGCCTTGATATTCTAGCAAAACAACTGGAGTCCCTAACACAGATCAAACCTATGCAGAACACAGCGGAACTCTTTTTGTTTGTCGCCATCGGCCTTCTTCTGCTATTGGCGGTCGATACGCTGTTGCGTGTTGCGACGTCGGTAGTACTCGCCGCCGGTGCCTCTATGAAAGGAGGTGCGCGGTATCGGGGCCTATACAGACCCAAGCTCAGATAAACGTAATTGTCTGTATGCCACCCCGTCTATTAGTAGCGGCACCACTGGCTAGAAGACCCGCCACACCCTCTGTCGTCGGTTTGTAGGTTGCGGTTTTCTTTTTCGCAGGGGCTACCGGTGCAGTGACCGGTGCAGTGGCCCGTGTGTCTTTTTGAATCGTGGTGGCGGCGATCATCGCCTGTCGGATCGGTGATTCCTCCTGGTAATACTGTATGGACTGCTCTTTCCAACTAATGAGTAGTCGATTCGGTGACACATACAATACTTTGAATCCGGAATGTCGGAGATTCCAGACAATATACAGGATACAATCTTTTACATCAAATCGCGGACAACCCGGCTGCCATTCCGGAACATCGAAATTCGTCATTTGATCGGAGTTGGGTATTGATGAATGCGCCTTTATTTTCTGGTGAACCGTCCCAAGAATTCGATTATAGACTTGTAAACGAATTGCGTCGAGCTTGGCCTGTTCGTCAAAGAGCGATGCCGGTGTTAACTGCGGTGTCGGTGGCTGTGCCATCTCCCTTGTTCTACGTAGAGGAATGTCGGCGGGATGGTTTCCGCGTGCGATAACATTCGGTGGTGGCGGTGCGCGGATTATAGGAAGTATGGGTGTTCTATCCCATCTGATTGAGACCGGAATGACGGCACACGTAACCGACTGGTACGGATGTTCCGCCGGGGCTATTTGTGCACTGTTCTCTGCTCTCGGCGTCACCAGCACCTGGTTACAGGATCTGTCACATATATTTGACACGCGTCTCATAGGAGTCATTCGTGAAGACTATGTGTGCGACTTCACTAACACCTGGGGAGCCGCCTCCACAGACAGTCTCAAGGATTTCCTTGGGAAAATTATCGAAACCTGGGAAACCGGATCCTCCACATGGACATTCGCCGATTTTGCCCAGAAATTTCCCCATACCGGGTTACATATTTCAGCAACCAATGTTAGCCAGGGAGTCCTTACAATCTTTAATTCTAAGAATTCACCTCGGTTACGAATCATAGATGCTGTTTGCGCATCATCTACGTTTCCATTCTTCTTTGCTCCCTGGGTACATCCGGAGAGCGGTGATATATACTGTGACGGTGGCGCAATGGGTATATTTCCGTGGTCGTGTATTCCTAACAAAGCTAAGGCCTTGGCTATTGTTTACAGTGATCGCGATATCATCGGACG
>Ga0114966_10002154_pt1 | contig 17738 bp, 14 predicted proteins | sample M_130207_XF_Meta_FD_87029 | JGI IMG/M metagenome (GOLD analysis project Ga0114966, IMG submission 87029) | Freshwater microbial communities from Lake Montjoie, Canada to study carbon cycling - M_130207_XF_MetaG | ecosystem: Environmental > Aquatic > Freshwater > Lake | place: Lake Montjoie...
CGGGCAGCAGCAATCCGACGAGGACGCGCACGCCGGCGCGGATGAGCGTGCGGTAGAGCACGTTGTTCCCGGCGACGTGCGCGAGGGTGAGACGGGGCGTGTACGTGGTCATGAGCGTCACCGCGAGGAGCCCATGGGGCAGCTGCAAGAGCAGGTACATGCTCGTGTACGCCGAGTAGTCGCTGAACTGGCGCAGTGCGACCACGGTGATCACGAGCAGCGAGATCTGGTTGGCGATGACGTAGCCGAACGTCCATGTCGACAGACGCATGACCTCTTTCACCGCTGGGTGGCGGAAGTCGAGGAGGAACCGCGGCGCGGTGCCCGAACGGGCGACCGCGGGTATCAGCGTGATTGCCATGGCTGCTACACCGAGGGTGGCGCCGATGCCGATCGCGAAGCGCAACGAACTGCTCGACGCCACGTGTTCGATCGTGACGTCGGAGTAGGCCTGCGCGACGTAGAGCAACCCGGCGATAGTGACCACGTTGGTGAGCACCGGGGCCCATGCCGCGGCGAAGAACTTTCCCTTCGCGTTCAAGAGCGCAGAGAACACCGTGGTCGCGCCGTAGAAGACGATCTGCGGCAGGAAGATGTACGCGAGGCTCGTCGCGACCCGGTCGTACTGCTGCGCGACGTCGGCGGACGATAGCGACGTGTACACCCGGATGATCAGCGGAGCGGCGAGCGTGGCGAGCACCGTGAGTGCGGCGAGCCCGACCAGGCTCACCGTGACGATCGCGTCGATAGCGCGGCGGTCGCCCTCGGCGAGTGCCTTGGTGAAGCGTGGTACCAGCGTGGCGGTGAGTGCGCCGCCGAGTACGAGGTCGTAGATGATGTTCGGCGCAGTGTTCGCCAGGTTGTAGACGTCGGCCAATCGTCCGTCGGCACTGACGCCCGTGCTCGTGACCGCGGGGATCAACACGTAGGCCAGCGCGATGAGTCGAGCGAAGCCGGTGAGCCGCGAGAGTGCTGTGCCCATCGCGACAGCCAAGTTGTCGGAGATTGGAAAGCGCGGGCGGTCAGCGTTCACGTTGGCGCCGAGCGTACCGGACTCGCCCGTTCGGCCGAGGTTGATGCGCCGGTACCCTTTGTCTCATGAGTGGTACTACGCCTCGCGATTCCATGGCTGCGCTCGGCGCTCGCGCGAAGGTCGCATCGCGCGCCCTGGCGCTCGCCGGCACCGACACCAAGAACGCCGCGCTGCTCGCCGCAGCCGAGCTGTTGCTCGAGCGCGAAACCGATGTGCTCGCGGCGAACGCCCGCGATGTCGCGTCCGGCGAAGCGTCCGGCGCCACGCCGACCCAGCTCGACCGCTTGCGGTTGAATGCGGCGAAGCTGCGCAGCATGGCCGATGGTCTGCGCCAGGTTGCGTCGTTGCCCGATCCAGTCGGCGAGATCACCGAAGGGTTCACCCGTCCGAACGGGCTACGTGTCGCGAAGGTGCGCGTGCCGCTCGGTGTGGTGGCGATCATCTACGAGAACCGCCCGAACGTCACGAGCGACGCTGCGGCGCTGTGCGTGAAGGCAGGTAATGCGGCCTTCCTCCGCGGTTCGGGAGGTGCGATCGAGTCGAACAAGGAGATCACCGCCGCGCTACGCGACGCAATGGAGAAGGCGGGCCTGCCCGCCGACGCCGTGATCTTGGTCGAAGACACCCGGCACGAGGCTGCGGTCGAGTTCATGCGTCAGCGCGAGAGCATCGACTGCCTCATCCCGCGGGGTGGACCGTCGCTGATCCGCTCTGTCCTCGAGAACGCCACCGTTCCCTATGTGATCGACGGTGACGGGAACTGCCACGTGTACGTAGACGAAACCGCCGATCTCGACATGGCACTCGAGATCATCGTGAACGCGAAGACGCAACGCCCGTCGGTGTGCAACGCGGCCGAGAGTCTGCTCGTGCACGCGGCGGTGGCCGATGCGTTCCTACCGCGCGTCGACACTGCATTGGCAGGCGTCGAACTGGTGGGCGACGCGGCAACTCGCGTCCGCATCGCTCGGGCCGGGGTGGCCACCGACGACGAGTACGCGACCGAGTTCCTCGATCTCAAGCTCTCGGTGGCGGTGGTCGGCTCGCTCGACGACGCCATTCGCCACATCCGCCGTTTCGGCACCGGGCACTCCGAGGCCATCGTGACCACCAGCGTCGCGGCGGCCGACCGATTCGTGCTCGAAGTTGACGCAGCCGCAGTGCTGGTCAACGCATCCACGCGGTTCATCGACGGCGGCGAGTTGGGGCTCGGAGCCGAGATCGGGATCTCCACCCAGAAGCTCCATGCCCGGGGGCCCATGGGTCTGCGGTCGCTCACCACCGAGAAGTGGGTCGTTCGTGGCGCCGGCCACGTGCGGTCCTGAATCAATCTGGTTTCACAAGCGGGGTAATCGGGCCGATAACCTCGCCCCATGGCATACCGCTTCGAAGATATTCCCTCGGTTCGTGACGCGCTCGGCAAGGTCGATTACTTGGCCGACGAGGGCATTGCCGGGGTGGTGTACCTAGCCGACCGCTTGGCCAAACCCATCCTGGTCGAAGGCCCGGCCGGTACCGGCAAGACCCAGCTCGCGAAGTCTGTGGCCGAGATGATCGGCGCGCGCCTCATCCGTCTCCAGTGCTACGAAGGCCTCGACGAGTCCAAGGCCCTCTACGAGTGGAACTACAAGAAGCAGCTGCTGCGCATCCAGGCCGAACGAGGCAGCGAGACCTCATGGTCCGACGTCGAGGAGGACTTGTTCTCCGAGGAGTTCCTCCTGACCCGTCCGCTACTCGAAGCCATCCGGGCCAAGGATCCGGTCGTGTTGCTCATCGACGAGGTCGACCGCGTCGAGATCGAGACCGAAGCACTGTTGCTCGAGGTGCTCTCCGACTATCAGGTCTCGATCCCCGAGCTGGGCACGGTCACCGCCACACAGATCCCGCTCGTGTTCCTCACCTCGAACAACACCCGTGAGCTGAGTGAGGCGTTGAAGCGGCGCTGCCTCTACCTGCACGTCGACTACCCCGATCTCGAGCGCGAGAAGCGAATCGTGCTCAACAAGGTGCCGGGTATCACCGACAACCTCGCGGATCAGGTAGCGCGCATCGTGCGGTCTATCCGCAACCTCGAGCTGAAGAAGGCCCCGTCGGTCAGCGAGACCATCGACTGGGCCAAGACGTTGTTGTTGCTCAACGTCGAGCACGTCGACGCGCAGATCGCCACCGACACGGTCAACATCCTGTTGAAGTACAAGAGCGACATTACGAAGGCCACCAAAGAGTTCTCGACCAATAGCGGCACCTTCGAGAAGAAGGCCTAAGCGTGACCGACGTCGCGGCGGGCACGCCGAGCACGGTGCCGTCCAGCGAGACCTTGCCGCGATCGTCGATGCTCGATCTGCTCAACCGGTTCATCATGGAGCTCCGTGAAGCGGGCCTGCCGGTAAGCCTCACCGAGAACCTCGACGCGATGGAAGCGGTCACGCACATCCCGATCGAGGATCGAGAAGCGTTCAAGTACGCGCTCGCGGCCACCCTGGTCAAGAACCAGTCGCACTGGCGCGCCTTCGAGATCGTGTTCGAGGTCTTCTTCTCGTTGCGCGGGGCGGAGTACAGCATCGGCGGCGATGCCGACGATGGCAGCCTGACCGACGACATCCCCGAGGACGCGCAGTTCAACCAGGGCGAAGGCGAGCGCGGAGGCGGTGGCGGTGGGTCGTCGCTCACGCCCGAGCAGATCGCCGAGATGCTGTTCCAGGCCTTGTTGAAGGGCGACAACGCGATGATGCGGGCCATCGCCCGCCAGTCGGTTCGCCGCTACGCGGGCATGGAGCCCGGGCGTCCGGTGGGCGGTACCTACTACCTGTACCGCACGTTGCGGAACCTCGATCTCGACAACGTCCTCGAACGGCTGCTCGAGGCCACCCGAGGCCAGGCCCCCGAGCCGCTTACCAAGCTCGAGGAGCGGCTTGAGCGCGACGAGTTCGAGAATCGCATCGATCAGCTCAAGAAGGAGATCGAAGCCGAGATCCGTCGTCATCTGGTGGCCGACCGCGGCGTAGAGGCGATGGCCAAGACGTTGCGCAAGCCGTTGCCCGAGGACGTCGACTTCATGCACGCCTCTCGCGACGAGATGATGTCGCTGCGTAAGGCCATCTACCCGCTCACCCGCAAGCTGGCCGTGCGTTTGGCCCGCAAGCGCCGTCACGGCCGCAAAGGTCCGCTCGACTTCCGCAACACGGTGCGTCACTCGCTCAGCTACGGCGGCGTGCCGGCCGAGCCGAAGTTCAAGTACCCGCGACCGAGCAAGCCCGAGATCATGGTCATCGCCGATATTTCGGGTTCGGTGGCCTCGTTCGCCCGCTTCACGTTGCATCTCGTCTACGCGATCTCGTCGCAGTTCTCGAAGGTGCGCTCGTTCGTGTTCATCGACGGTCTCGACGAGGTCACGAGCTACTTCGAAGGTGTCGAAGACATCGCCGACGCGGTGCACCGCGTCAACACCGAGGCCGACGTCGTGTGGGTCGACGGGCACTCCGACTACGGCCATGCCTTCTCGGTGTTCTGGGAGAAGTTCGGCAAGGAGATCGGCCCGAAGACCGCGATCATGATCCTCGGCGACGCCCGCAACAACTACCACGCGTCGCAGAGCTGGATCGTCAAGGAGATGCAGCGCCGGGCCCGCAAGGTGTTCTGGCTCAACCCCGAGCCCCGCTCGTATTGGGACACCGGCGACTCGATCGTGGGGGAGTACGCCACCTATTGCGACGGTACGTTCGAGGTGCGCAACCTGCGCCAACTCGAAGCCTTCGTCGAGAACCTCGTCTAGTTGCTCCGGCCACAAAGGTTCGCGCGGTTCATGTTGCGTGGGGTCGTCCCCCGCGGTGGCCTTTCTCGGATCTGACTCGGGCTCGTCCTTTGCGATGCGTCGGCGGCCTCCTCCGATCGCATGCGACAATGGATGCACACGACATGGGGGTAGCAGTGGACACCGCGACCATCGATCTGAGTGACGCCCGGTTCGAGCAGTCGGTGCCGTACGAGACGTTCGCCTACCTCCGCGAGAACGCACCCGTGTGGTGGTGGCCTGAGGGATCGTGCTGGGTGGTGACCACCCACGAGCTCGTCGAGGAGCTCAACCGTGACTTCTCCACCTTCTCGAGCGCAGGCGGCATCGTGCCCCCTGGCTCGACACTCAACCCTTCGGTGCTGCTGGCGATGGATCCGCCACTGCACACCGAGTATCGGCGCCTCGTGATCCCGTCGTTCATGCCTCGGTCGATCGCGAAGCTCGAGGCGCAAGCACGCGAGATCGCCCAGGACGCGGTCGACGCGTTCGTGCGAAACGGCGGCGGCGACTTCGTGCCCGACATCGCCGCGGCGATCCCGTTCCGGGTCATGGCCGATCTCACCGGCGTGCCCCGCTCTGCGGAGCTCATGGTCATGGAATGGGGCCACGCCATCGCGCCGAACTCCGACCTCGAGTACCGACCCCATGCCACATCGATGATGGACGCCCAGGAAGCCTTGAGTGCGTTCTTGGGCGAGCAGTTCGCCGAGCGACGTAAGAACCCGGGCGACGACTTGTTCTCGGATCTTCTCGTGGCCGAGCGCGCCGGCGCTCAGCTGCCCGAAGAGGATCTGCGCGGTTTCGGCGTGAACTACCTGCTCGGTGGCACCGAGACCACGCGCAACCTGCTGGGCCAGTCGCTGCGCGTGCTGCTCGAAAACGCCGAGCAGATGCGGCGGTTCGTCGCAGGCGAGGTCGACACGACCGTCATGGTCGACGAGTTACTGCGCTTCATCACGCCCGTGCTGCACCACTCGCGTTGGGTCACCCGCGATTCGGTGAACGGCGGCTTCGCGTTCTCCGCTGGTGACCGCGTCACGCTGTGGATGGCTTCGGCCAATCGCGACCCCGCGGTGTTCGACGAGCCGGAATCGTTCGACGCGGGTCGCACACCCAATCACCACGTCGCCCTCGGCGGCGGCGGCCCGCACTTCTGCCTCGGCTCACACCTGGCCAAGCTCGAAGCCGTTGTGACGCTCGAGGCCCTACGCCCGGTGCTCGACCGCATGTCGTTCGCCGCCCCGCCTCAGCGCGTGCGTTCGAACTTCATCAACGGCATGAAGCACCTGCCGATCAACGTCGCGTAACACCGCAGGTCAGCGGCCCGAGATGTCGTCGGAGGCCACGGCCGGGACACCAACGGGACACGCGGTGTCGCGGGTGAACGAGCGCTCGGCCACGGCGCGCGCCCGGTCGTGGTCCGCGGGCACGATGAAGACCCGGATGGTCCATTGCTATCGAGCGCGAGATGCCACGAAATGCGGTGTGACCCCCACTTCGGGGTAAGATCGTTCTCGTGAAAAGACTGTTTGTTGTGAAACGCCTGGCGTGCCTCGTGTTTATCGCCTCGGCCCTCGTGATGGCGGTTCCGCTTGCCGCGTCGGGTGCGCCACCAGATCGGACCGAGCGGTCGTCCTACATCGTGGTGCTAGCTGCTCCACAGGACCTGGCGGTAGTGAAAGCCGCTGCTCGGGGCGCAGGCGGAACAGCGGGCCACGAGTACCGGCACGTGTTCACCGGGTTCTCGGTCGAGCTGCCGGCCGCCGCCGCGGCCGCGCTGGCCCGCAACCCGCGCGTCGCCCTCGTCGAGCCGGACGGCGCCGTCACTGCGACGACCACGCAGTCACCAATACCGTCGTGGGGTCTCGACCGCGTGGATCAGCGCCCATTGGCGCTCGACAACAGCTACTCCTACACGGAAACGGGGAGCGGGGTTACGGCCTATATCGTCGACACCGGCATTCGCTCCACCCACACCGACTTCGGCACCCGTGTGATCGCCGGTTACACCGCGATCAACGACGGGAACGGTACCTCCGACTGCAACGGCCATGGGACCCACGTCGCCGGGACCGTCGGTGGCAAGACCTACGGGATCGCCAAGGCCGTGACGCTCGTCCCGGTGCGGGTTCTCGACTGCGCGGGCTCAGGCACGATGTCGGGTGTCATCGCGGGTATCGACTGGGCGGTCGGTCATCACACCGCGGGCCCCGCGGTGCTCAACATGAGCCTTGGTGGTGGCGTCAACTCGTCGATCGACGCCGCAGTCCAGCGCGCCACCGATGATGGCATCACGGTCGTGGTGGCGGCGGGCAACAGCAACGCCGCCGCCTGTAATTACTCGCCGTCGCGCGCTCCCTCGGCGCTTACCATCGGTGCCACCACCGACACTGACGCGCGATCGTCCTACTCGAACTTCGGAAGTTGCCTCGATCTGTTCGCGCCGGGAAGCTCAATCAGGTCGTCCTGGTCGACATCCGACACCGCAACCAACATCATCTCCGGAACCTCGATGGCATCGCCGCATGTCGCGGGCGTCGCGGCGCGCTACCTCACTATGAACCCAAGCGCGAGTCCGGCCGCGGTCGCGACCGCCCTTCAGAGCTCCGCCACCCAGGACGTCGTCACCTCGGCGGGCGCATTGTCGCCGAATCGCCTGCTCTGGGCCGATCCCGGCGCCGTCGCTCCGCCCACTGTTCCTGTCGCTCCGACGGGCGCCACCGCTGCCGCGGCCGACGCGTCGGCGCTGGTCTCGTGGACCGCGCCTTCGAATGGCGGAAGCGCGATCACGAGCTACATGGTGATCTCCTCGCCCGGATCCCAGACGTGCGGCACGTCGGGCGGAACATCGTGCACTGTGGCCGGCCTGACCAACGGCGTCTCGTACACGTTCACGGTGACCGCGAGCAACGGGGTGGGCACCTCGCTTCCGTCGGCGCCTTCGAACGCCGTCACGCCTACCCAGCCGCCGCCGTTCACGTTCTCGCTGACCGCGACGGTGACCAACGTGAGTCGCAAGAAGGTCGCGCTGTCGTGGACGAAGCCAAATGCCGTAGCCAACGTCGACATTTGGCGGAACGGCGTGAAGCTGATCACGACCCCGAACGACGGATTGCACAACGACCAGCTCGGGAACCTTGGCACCTACACGTACAAGGTGTGCCACGCGAACACGACCACCTGCTCGAACTCGGCCACTGTCGTCTTCTAGATTTCGGCGCAAATCAGTCACGGCGCGGACCCTGGCGTGCGGAACAACCGATGATGGGCACGCGTGGCGGCGTGAGGTCGGCAAGCCTGCGGCACGGGCATACGACGCAATGTTCGCCCCTTCTCTCCCCGCGCTCGGTGGCAGCTCACGGACTGATGCGGCGGTCGTGACATGAGCGCGGTCACGGTCACCCAACCCAGGCGTCTCGCACCCGCGTACAGGTGGACACGCCAGGACGATGAGCGGGCGTTGCTCGCGGTGCCTGGTGCGTGCCGAGTGCCGGACCGCGGGTGACCACGAGGTCGGCGTGTGAGGTGCCACGACGTCGCGCGAGCGTTCGGCGTTGTGCCGCGGGAACGTCGCCGAAGGACACGTCACTGTGGCATCGAATGGAGCGGCATCTTCATCGTGGGGTCGCTCGCGTGGGGGCGTGTCTTCGACGGCTATCGGGCCGATCGCTTCGATCTTGCCGGCGCGGCGATCTGTCTCGTGGGCGTGGCCGTGATCATGTACGCGCCGCGCTCTTAGGAACCGGTCTCGGCTCGGTCAGCCAGCCTTGAATCCGGATGTCTCCTAGACGGGTTGGGTCAAGTAGCTCTGCTCCGTGGTGATGTATTGCTCAGCGGGCCGGTCGCGCCAACGGCCCGAGAACCCGAGGCCTCTGCACCCCCACAATTTACCCTTGGCGTAGGTGCCGCCGAGCCAGGTCTCGGCACCTACGAAACCGTTGTGGCGCGCCGCCACGTCGGTATCCATTTTGAACGCCGAGGAGGACTCCGCGTCGCCCGCGCTGTTGGGGTTTCAGCGGAGGAGCTGTCCCCATCCCGTGCGGAAAACGCCGACGCCGTTCGCGTCGTAGATCTCGAGATCGACGAGCGCGTGTCGCGATGTCGACGCGGTGACGGTTGCGGTAACCGCGCTACCCGCGTCCGATGTTGGCGGGGCGGGTGGCGAGGCCTGCCGCAACCACGGCTACGAGCAGGGCGAGCGGTCAGCGGTGGTGCGGTCGGCGCCCCTCGGATACCCCCGATGCGGCGGTCCCGCTCGACCTCACGGCACTGCTCGGCACCCGCTGATCAGCTGACGAGATCGCTGGCGCGCACCAGCGTGAAGCCTTTGTCGCGAATCGCCGCGACCATCGACTCGAACACGTCGATCGTGCCTTGGTGCTGCGCGTGCAAGCTCACGATCGAGCCAGCCTGAATGTTGCTTGCCACGCGCGAACGCACGGTGGCCGAACCGGGATCTTGGTAGTCGAGCGGGTCGGTGTCGAACCCCAACACCACCGGGTAACCCGCTTTGCCCGCTTCCTCGTTGATCAACGCGGTGGTCGAGTTGCTACCCGATGGCCGGAACCACTTCCCACCCGTTCCCGTGACCTTGCGGAGCAGTTCGGCGCACCGCGCGATCTCGTTCGCCACGACGTCTCGTTTCTGGTCGGGGAGCGACAGGTGCGAGTACGTGTGGTTGCCGTAGTCGTGGCCGGCGTCGGCGATGCGGCGACCGAGGTCGCGGCTCTGATCGAGCCACTCGCCGACGATGAGCATGGTCAACGGCACCTCAAGCGTCTTGGCCATGTCGAGCAGCCGGGTGACCTGCGCGGTCGTGCCCTCGGTGTGGAAGCTCAACGCGATGCGCTTGGACACCGTCGTGCCCCGGCTGACGTAGCGCGCCGGCCCCAACGGCGGCGGCGCGGTGGGTGGGCTCGTCGGCGGCGAGGTCGCGGGACTCGCCGAGGTGGTCGCGGAGGAGGTCGCGGAGGAGGTCGCGGAGGAGGCGCCTGTTCCTGCCGCCCGCGAACTGGTGGCATCGCTGGAGTCCGTCGGGCCGGTCGACGCCGCAAGGCTGCCCCGGCTCGCCGAACTGCACGACGCCGCGCCCATGCCGAGCCCGGCGCCGAGCAGGCCGAGCATGAACTGTCGACGGTCGAGTGCCACGGGTGGCGACCTTATCGCCCAGTACCGAGCCGGAAGTGGCGGCGCCTCAATCCAGGTGGCGGAATGCGTCGATCATTGCCTTGACGCCGCCGAGGGGGGGGTAGAAGATCGGGCAAGAGGCACCTTTCGTCACGCACGCGGTGACGTTCGCCCGTGCGTCGTCGGGGCTGTTCCCGAGGCGGTGAGCATCTGCATGCGGGTCGCTCCGATGTAGATCGGCACATCCTTCGGACGGCGCTCTTGATAGCCGCCATCGACGTGCGCGAACTCGCAGTGCACGGTCACGGTCTCGTCGGCGAGCAACGCCCGAACAGCGGTGACGGTCTCGCACATCGCAGGCCGCGGTTTGGCCCGCGAGATGCCCGGCGCCCACACGCATCACGAGCTTCCGCCCGAATGGCCAATTGGTAGTTCGAGAGCGCGGCGGGGCGCGCTCTCGAACTACCAATTCGAGATGGTGGTGGTGTTCACGCCGCGAGCTGGCCGCGGAGGATGCTCTTGCCGGAGTGCGCCGGCTTGCCGTCGGTCGGCTCGATCGACACGTCCACGATCGGGAACGAGACCGGGTCGACGTGCTCGGGGAGCAGGTAGCGGCCGCTGCCGTGCAGCGGACCGAGCGAGTACATCCCGCTGATGGTCTTGTCGATGATCCACAACTCGAGGAAGCTCTCGGGGACCGATGGCAGGCCCCTCGTGTCGATGTCGAGCGCGTAAGAACCGTTGTCGATGCGCACCAGCGTGGCCTTGGCGTAGCTGCCGGCGCCGGCCGACTCGAGTCCCTTGTTGGTGAGCGCGAGTTGCTCGACCCGCGTGCCCGGAAGGCCGTTGTCGCCCGACGCGAAGGCCACAAGACCGATGAGCGCCGCGACGATCGCCGCGGCGGCGCTGAGTGCGACGTACATGCGGCGCGGAGGAAACCGGCTCGCGGCGGTGTCCACCGGAGCAATCGGCCGGTTCATGTGTGCCTGCTCGCCCGCGGCGACCCGATGCTGTATCGCCGGCCACAGATCGTCGGGTGGCGAGTCGAGGTGGGTATCGCTGAGCGAGAGGGTGCGGGCGAGCGCCGCGAGATCGGCGTATTCCTCGGGCACTGGGCCGAGCGGTGTGTCGTAGCTCATGGCTTGGGCTCCAGGTGGCGTCGCATCCGGGCCAGACCCCGGCGAATGTCGCTCTTCACGGTTCCTATCGGCAGATCGCATCGTTCGGCGATCTCTGGGTGCGTGAGTTGTTCGAAGAACGCGAGCTCGATCAGCCGTTTGGGACGATCGGGCAGCTGGGCCAACGCGTCGGCGAGCAGCAGCCGATCGGCGAGACCCTCGACCTCGGCCTCGGTGAGCACGGCCGGAAGGCCCGACGACGGTGTCTCGACGGTCGACGGCCGGCGGCCCTGCGCGCGGAGGTGATCGATAACTTTGTTGCGGGCGATGCCCACCAGCCAGCCGCCGAGGCTGCCGCGCGACGGGTCGTACTGGCGCCGGGCGAACCACCCGGCAGCGAACACTTCCTGGGTGACATCGGTCGCCGCATCGGAGCCGAGGCTGCGCCGGCAGAGGGTGTAGACGAGGCGACCGTGGGCGTCGTACGCACGGCGCAGTGCCTGGTCATCGCCGGCGACGAACGACGCCTCGACGTCGTAGGCCTCGGGCATAGGCACGGATTCGTCTCCGATCACGAGGTGGGAGCCGGTGCTATTTCGATGATCCGCATCTGGATGCACGTCATGGTGCTGGATGTTCCAGCTAGCGGGTGTGGAGGAGCTCGGCGACGCGGAACGCAAGGTCGAGCGACTGGCGGCTGTTGAGACGCGGGTCGCAGATCGTCTCGTAGCGCTGTGCGAGGTCGACGTCGACGATGTCGTCGGATCCGCCGAGGCATTCGGTGACGTTGTCACCGGTGAGCTCGACGTGCACGCCACCCGGCCACGTGCCGCACTGCGCGTGGGCCGCGAAGAAGCCTTCGAGCTCGCGCATGACGGCGTCGAAGTGGCGGGTCTTCTGCCCAGTGGGCGCGGTATAGGTGTTGCCGTGCATCGGATCGCAGGCCCACACAACCGGGTGGCCGGCGTCGCGGACCGCGACGAGCAGTGGCACGAGGGCGTCGACTACCTTGTCGGCGCCCATGCGAGCGATGAGCGTGAGGCGGCCGGGGATGCGATCGGGGTTGAGCGCTTCGCACAGAGCGAGCACGTCCTCGGCGGTCGCAGTCGGACCGACCTTGCACCCGATGGGGTTCTTCACCCCTTGGAGGAACGCGACGTGCGCGCCGTCGAGTTGACGCGTGCGTTCGCCGATCCACAACATGTGCGCCGAGCAGTCGTACCAGTCGCCGGTGAGGGAGTCGACGCGGGTGAGGGCCTCCTCGTAGCCGAGTATGAGGGCCTCGTGGCTGGTGAAGAGGTCGACCGTGTGGAGCTGTTCCTCGGACTCGGTCGAGACACCGCACGCCCGCATGAAGCGCAGCGCGCGGTCGATGCCCGCAGCGAGCTCTTCGTAGCGGCGGCCTTCGGCGCTCGACGAAACGAACTCGCGGTTCCAGGCGTGCACGCGGTTCAGGTCGGCGAAGCCGCCCTTGGTGAACGCGCGCAGCAGGTTCAGCGTGGACGCAGAATGGTGGTACGCCTCGATGATGCGCGCCGGGTCGGGTCGGCGAGCGGATTCGGTGAACGCGATGTCGTTCACGATGTGGCCGCGGAACGAGGGGAGCGAGACACCGTCAACGGTCTCCTCGGCCGCCGAGCGGGGCTTTGCGTACTGCCCGGCGATTCGGCCGACCTTCACCACTGGCACGCCGGCTGAGTAGGTGAGCGCCACCGACATCTGCAGGATGACCCGCAACTTCTCGCGGATGTTGTCGGCGCGCGTGTCGAACGACTCGGCGCAATCGCCGGCCTGCAGCAAGAACGCCTCGCCCCGGGACACTTTTGCCAGCAGCGCGGTAAGCGCGCGTGCCTCGCCGGCAAAGACGAGGGGTGGCCATTCGCCGAGCGTCTTGATGACGTTGTCGACTTCGCCGCTGTCGGTCCAGGCGGGTTGCTGCACGGGGGCGTGCGTGCGCCAGATAGACGGCGACCATTGGTCGGCGGTGGTGGGGATAGTGGGTGCGTCACTCACGGTCAAAGGATCCCTGGTCGGACGAGGCTCGCGCAAAGCGATAGGGGAACGCTACGTCATCTGACACGCGAAGAGAGCCGTGCCCGCGGCTGGGGGCACGGCTCTCTTCAATACGGCTTGGTCAGTTGGACTGGCGACTGGTTCAGGCCGCGTCGATGCTCGCGGCCGCAGCCTGGTCGCGCACGGCGCTGACCGCACGTTTCACCAGACGACGAGCGGCCTCGGCGGTGACACCCAGCTCTTCGCCGACCTCGCGGTAGGACCGCTTGCGTCCGTCGCGCAGGCCAAAGCGCTGTTCGACTGCGTATCGGGCCCGGTGGTCGAGGACGTTGAGCAGGTCGGTGACCATCTGCTCCTCGACGCGGTTCATGACGATCTGCTCGGGCCCGTAGTTGGCGTCGGGCAGGAGGTCGACGAGCTCGTTGGAGTCGTCGTCGCCGATGGTGCGGTCGAGTGAGGTGGGGGTGGTGAGCCGGTGCAGGCGTGCGTGCTCGTCGTCGAGCTCGTCGCCGTCGCCGGACACCTGGCGGAGGGCGGCACGCAGGCTGGCCGAACGATCGCCGGGCAGCCGAACGAGGCTGGCCTTCTGGTCGAGCGCCCGGCCGATGGCCTGGCGGATCCAGAACGTGGCGTAGGTAGAAAACTTGAAGCCCTTGCGCCAGTCGAACTTGTCGACTGCGTGCTCGAGGCCGAGGTTGCCTTCCTGGATGAGGTCGAGCAGTTCCATGCCCGGGGGAAGCGGGTAGCGGCGCGCCACGCTCACGACGAGGCGCAGGTTGGCGCGGATGAAGCGGTCCTTCGCGATCGCGGCATCGGTAATGGGGCGTTCGATCTCGCGACCCGTCTCACCGGCGGCCTTGCGTGAGCGGGCCTTCATGCCCTTTTCGATGATCTGGGAGAGCTGGCGCTCTTCCTCTGCGGTGAGCAGGGGAACGAGACCAATTTCGTTCAGGTACTGTCCGACTGAGTCGCTCATGATTTCCTGTTTCGACACGTCCGGTGCGCGGCTGGAGCCCGAACCGGCAGCCACCCAGCTGGGGGTGAGTGGCACTAGGGGGTAACTGGTGGATTCAACACCATTCATCGGTAAATCCTTGCCTCGTTATCATATGACATCGGTCACCTATCGGTACTTCAGGGGTAGTTCAAAGCGTCGAGGCGGTGTTTTTCGACGCGATGCCCGGTATGCGCAGAGGTGCGCTCCTAGACTCCTGCGGTGCGCGGCAGTGGTGAACGAATCGGCATCCTCGGGGGTACGTTCGACCCGCCTCACGTTGGCCACATCGTGGCGGCGGTCGGGGTTCGCCATGTACTCTCGCTACATCGTGTTCTCGTCACTCCGGCCAACATCCCGTGGCAGAAGCGCGGCGTGCGCGACGTCACGCCGATCGCCGACCGGCTGGCCATGACCCGAGCGGCGTTCGCCAACCTCGAGGGCATCGAGGTCAGCACCGTCGAACTCGACCGGGGCGGCGACACCTACACGGTCGACACGCTCATCGCGCTCCAGGAGGCGCGTCCCGACGACGAGCACTGGTTGATCGTGGGCAGTGACGTAGCTCGGCACCTCGACACGTGGCACCGCCCCGACGTGGTGCGCTCGCTCACTCGCATGGTCGTCTACGAGCGACCCGGCTCGGTCGGCGCCCGTCCGTCCGCCAGCTGGCCGTTCGAGCTGGTCGACCTGCCCCTCATCGACGTCTCGAGTACCGACATCCGCGACCGCGTGCGCCGCGGCGAGCCGATCGACGGCCTGGTGCCCCCCTCGGTGGCGGACATCGTGCGCCGTCGCGGGCTGTACCGCGAGGTCGCTGCGTGATCACCACAGATCCGTCGACCAGCTCGCGAGGAGCCGGGGCCCGCAAGCCCAAGCGTTCGCTTGCGCCCCGGGCCAACTTCGTGAGCCGATGGCTGTTCCCTGGCGCCCTCATCGGTCTGGCCGTCGCCACCGTGATGCTCGGCCTCAACGCCAAGGACCTGGTACTGAACAGTCGCGACGGCAACATCGCCGCAGCGCTGACCGATCCGGCCGCGCCGGGTTTCGCGGCCGAGGTGGTGCCCACGCCCACCTTGCTCGTGTTGCAGACCACCGACAAGGGCGAGATGGTCAGCGCCGCCATCTTGAGTCTCGCCTCCGCCGATGGTGGCGGCACCATGCTTTTCTTCCCGTCCGATCTGCTGGTCAAGCTGCCCACGGGCGACTCGTCCACCCTGGCCAAGGTGTACGCCGATGCCGGGCCCCAGGGCGAGATCGCGCTCCGTCGATTGCTCACCCGCATGATCGACGCCGACATCGACTCGTCGGTCAACATCGGTTCGAAGGCGCTCGAGGAGCTCGTGCGCCCCATCGCCCCTCTGCAGTACATCCTGCGCGACAACGTGCGCACCGTGCAGAACGGTGTGGCCGTGACGCTGCTGCGCAGCGGGCAAGTGTCGATCTCGACCTTTGAGCAGGTGCAGGCGGCGACCGAGATCCTGGGCCCGGGCGAGGCCAGCGTGAACCGCACCGCACGCCAAGTGGCCTTCTGGCAGGCGTGGTTCGACGCGTTGCACAAGGTGGCCGACAAGTCCACCGTGCTGCCGGCGATCAACGCGCCGCTCGTGCGGTTCGCCAAGAGTTTCGGCACCGGCACGACCTATCTCGAACAGGCACCCTTCACCGAGACCGTGGTCAAGGGCCTCACGGTGCTCGTCGCCGACCCGAATGCGATCGCCAAGATCGCCGATCGCATGATCCCGTACCCGGTGGCCTACGAGCCAGGCGCACGGCTGTTGGTCGAGGTGCGCAACGGTGTGGGGGATCTCACGCGCAACGAGCCGATGAACCGCAAGATCGTCAATGCCAGCGGACAGATTGTGGTGCTCGGCAACACCGAGGCCTTCGGCGTGGCGACGTCGTCCGTGGTGTTCTACGACGAGGAGCTGCGCACCCGCGTCGAGGCGTTCGCCAAGGCGATCGGTCTGCCGGCACCGCAGTTCGTCGATCGGCCCGGCTCGTCCATCGAGGTCACCGTTACCATCGGGGCGAACTTCACGTCGTGACACACCGCTCCGGTGGCGTCCGGCATCGGCCGAGGAGCACACGCTGAGCACCCAACCTGATACGACCACATCGCTCACCTGGGCACTCACCGCCGCCCGAGCCGCCGATGATCACCTCGGCGTCGACACGGTTGTGTTCGATGTCGGTCCGATACTGGCGGTCACCGATCACTTCGTGATCACGAGCGGTGAGAACGTTCGCCAGGTCAAGGCCATCGTCGACGACATCGAGGAGAAGGTCGCCGCTGAGGGCGGCCCGCGCCCGTTGCGCGTCGAAGGTCTCGACTCGCTCGAGTGGGTGCTCCTCGACTACGGCTCGTTCGTGGTGCACGTGTTCAACGCCGACCAACGCGCCTTCTACAAGCTCGACCGACTGTGGGCCGACTGCGAAAAGGTCCCGATCCGCCCCTGAGGGGCCATGTACCGGACCGACCGGTGGTGCAAATCACATGACGATGTTGACCATGCGCCCGGCGACCACGATGAGCTTCTTCGGCGCCGACCCGCCCAAGTGCGCCAGCACGTTCGGCTCGGCCAGCGCGGCGGCGCGCACCGCGGCCTCGTCGGCATCGGACGCGACGGTGATGCGCGCCCGCACCTTGCCGTTGATCGACACGGGTAGCTCGACGGTGTCCTCGACGAGCAGGGCCGGATCGGCCGTGGGGAACGGAGCTTCGGCGAGCGATGCGGTCGCCCCAAAGGACGCCCACAGTTCCTCGGCGACGTGTGGGGCGAGCGGCGCGAGGAGCAGCACGAACGGTTCGGCGATGGCGCGTGGCGTACCACCGAGCTTCGAGGCCACCGATGTGAGGTGGTTGTTGAGCTCGATCAGCTTGGCGATGGCCGTGTTGAAGCGCATCGCCTCCATGTCGGTGCGGACGCCGTCGATCGTTTTGTGCAGCAGACGGACGACCTCGTCGGCGGGTTTGTCGTCGATGACGCGCGACGCGCCCGTGTCCTCGTCGACGAGGTTGCGCCAGACGCGCTGAAGGAAGCGGTACATGCCTATGACGTCGCGGGTCTCCCACGGGCGTGAGGCGTCGAGCGGACCCATCTGCATCTCGTAGAGGCGCAGGGTGTCGGCGCCATACGCCTCGTACATCTCGTCGGGTGACACGGCGTTCTTCAGCGACTTGCCCATCTTTCCCCACTCGCGGGTGACGGGCCGACCTTCGTAGGAGAACGCGCCGTCGCGTTCCTCCACGGCGAAGGCGTCGACGTAGATGCCGCGTTCGTCCTTGAACGCCGCAGCCAGGATGTAGCCCTGGTTGAACAGCCGCCGAAACGGCTCGAGGCTCGATACGTAGCCCAGGTCGAAAAGCACCTTGTGCCAAAATCGCGCGTACAACAGGTGCAGCACGGCGTGCTCGACGCCGCCGACGTACAGGTCGACACCGCCCGGGTCGCCGGGGGATTGCGGGCCCATCCAATAGCGCTCGACGGCTGGGTCGGCGAAGTGTTCGGTGTTCGTGGGGTCGAGGTAGCGCATCTCGTACCAGCACGAGCCGGCCCACTGGGGCATGACGTTGGTGTCACGTCGATAGGCCTGGGGGCCGTCGCCGAGGTCGAGGGTGACGTACTTCCAGTCGGCGAGCCGGTCGAGGGGCGACTC
>Ga0114966_10002159_pt1 | contig 17703 bp, 20 predicted proteins | sample M_130207_XF_Meta_FD_87029 | JGI IMG/M metagenome (GOLD analysis project Ga0114966, IMG submission 87029) | Freshwater microbial communities from Lake Montjoie, Canada to study carbon cycling - M_130207_XF_MetaG | ecosystem: Environmental > Aquatic > Freshwater > Lake | place: Lake Montjoie...
ACAAATATAATAGAAATTGGAAAGGCTACATATAAAGAATTAACAGAAGAAGCTTTCGTACCAGTATTTTTTATATCCGGATTAGACATTACTAATAAATTCTAGAAAAAGTTTCCAGAATTTATTAGTAATATATAAAGTAGATAAATGTCTATAGAGGAATTAAAACGGTTTTATAAAGCAAAGGCTAAAAAACCTGAATTATTTAGTTATGATGATGATGGAAATCTTGTTGAATTAAATAGAGAAGGATCTGTCATAAAAACATATTCACTTCCTAATTACAGACCACCAACATATGAAGAAATGGATGAAATGGAATCAAAACGTATAGAGGCTATTGCCATTGCCAATAAAGAATTTGAAGATGTGCGAAGAGAATTACGTAATTTAGGTCCTGATACACCAGATTCAGATGTTTTAAGAATAAACCGCAAAGTAAAAGAAGCCGATATAAAACTACAGGCTATTCGTTTTCCTTTACAATATACTGAAAAGGAAGGAAGTATTCCAATTAACAAAATAGATTTTGACAAAACTTTTGAAAAACGTAAATATCCATATGATTTTTTGTTTCTTAAAGTCCGCCCTTTTAATTTACAAGATCAATATGTTAGAACAGGTAAAGCGGCTATTAAACCCTTAATAAGTGTAGCAGAGGCTAGAGCGGCGGCGACGGCTACCCCTCTTGTAATTTTGTTTGAAAATCCTGAAACAAATGATTATGGATTTTTATCTCTTAAATGGACTGTTGAAATTGAATTCAATAGTACAATGTATAACTCTGCTAAACAGGCTATAGCCGCAGAATTAGCAAAAGTTTTCAATGACCAGGAAAATCTACAAAAAATTATGATAGCTGATACACCAGATGAAGTAAGTTATGAATTAGATGATGTGCCGGGCGATGAATCTCAAAACCAAGCTAAATGGAATGATAATACTAAGAAATTATTATACGATGTTAATATTGCTAAATTTAATCAATATCCAGAATTAGTTACAAGATTATTAGAAACTAAAACGGGGGTTTTAGGTGCTTATATACCAAATGACAACCTAATTGGAATAGGACTCTCATTAGATAATATTCAATCAAAAAATCCAATAAATTGGACTGGACAGAATTTATTAGGTAAAGCATTAATGGATATTCGTGAAAAGTTTAGAACTGATATGACCGCATTATCAACTGAAACTACTCAAAAAGTTGTTCGTAGAAGAAAACCATCAGTAGCCGCTGCGGCTCAAGAAGCCACAGAGCCAGTCACAGAACCACCCGTTGTAGTCACAGAACCACCCGTTATAGTCACAGAGCCATCAGCTGTAGTCACAGAGCCATCAGCTGTAGTCACAGAGCCATCAGCTGTAGTCACAGAGCCATCAGCTGTAGCTGTAGAGCCAAGAACTATTAGACGACGACCTATGGCAGCGCCCTTACCCCAATTAGCACCCCAATTAGCACCCCAATTAGCACCCCAATTAGCACCCCTATCACTTAGTAATATACCAATAAACATAAACAAAATATGAGTTACTTATTTAACGGAAAGTCTTTAAGCCTCACTTCATTTTTGTCACAGTCCTGTTGTTTAGCGGTGTATTTATAACACACCCCATTTTTATCTTTATAAACTACCTTTCCAGAAGTTTCAGGCGTGGGGTATTTATATGTAATATTCTGTTGTGGTTTAATGAAAAACATCGCGATAGTACCTAGAACTATTCCTATAATAAATGGAAATAATCGTATACGCTGTATCATTTGTATCTATCTTAGATAATATAATTATCTTAAATCAGGAGAATGAATCTGGTAAGATTTTTAAAAGATGAACGATTTAATATATTTTTTAGTTTTCTTATTGGTGTAGGCATAATGTGTATGTGTCGACCTGTATGCGAGGGGGCAGAATGTAGTATAATAAAAGCTCCTACAGAAAAGGATTTTGATAAATATGTGTATAGGATGGGTGGAGGAAGATGTTTTGAGTTTAAATCTGAAATAGTTGATTGCCCTGCCTCGGGAACAATAGAAGCATTCAGAGAATGCACAGTAGATACGCCTGGTAATGAAATATTTGGTGACCAATTTTCTAGACGCGATACTCCAATTAAACGATGTGAATAGTTTATAATAAACGATTTCTCTCTTTTTTAAAGAAATGGCACAGGCTGGAACATTGTTAAGTGATTTAGATTCTAAACCTCCGGTATTTAGTAATAAAGATGATGATCTTGTTAATAAAATCCTTACAGATATGAATATTCCCAGTCAATCTAACCCAATTATGTCACCTCCATCCGGTAATGGCAGAATTATGAACTCACCTAATCCTAATTCAATATATCCTGTAGCTATGGATCCTGGTACTGCTACTGCGCATATGATTGGAAAAGATTACCCGACACCCGCTGATTTTGCTCATTTAATGCATTCACCACAATTCTCTCATGGCGGCTCTCAATTTGCTAATGTACCACAACCAACTCGTACAATACAACAGCCCACCTTAATAGAATCATTGAAGGGTAATATGTATTCAGATATTATGTCCCAGATTAAACAACCTCTGCTTGTGGCAATTATTATTTTTATTGTTAGTCTTCCAATTGTAAATGTATTAATCGGTCACTATTTACCATTACTCTTAAGAATTGGAGGAGATTTAACTACGGCAGGTTTAGGTGTAAAAGCTCTGATTGGCGGATTCTTATTCTGGTTTATCCAAAAAGTACTTGTACCGTTAATGGTTGTTTAGGCCAATGGGCATTTAAAATGCCGATTGGCCTCCCCGCGGGGAGGCAGCTGAGCCATTTGAAACTGGCAGTTTCAAATGACCAGCGGTCTAGGACCAAGACTAAGACCAAGACTATTTTCTTTCCATCTAAGCTGTAGAGAAATGAAGTTTAATAACCTCACTTATAGATTTTCTGTATTTATTTTGGTTGTATCCATAATATATACATTTATATACGCAGGATTAACTGGGTTACTGTTATGTTCAGCTGTCGCATTAATTACTGGCGCATTTATTGATCAATTTGAGATTGTTGTGGCAATCGCAGTAATATTCGCATTATTTTACATATATTATCTAAAAGCACTATTAAGAAAGTTAGAGCCATTTGAAAATATTAATAATCCTCAAACAATTCTTAAACGTCTCTCCAAAATGAATGGTGATTATAACCAAACTCCTCAAAGCCTAAAAAACCTTAAATTAGAACCTGCTGGTGTTTATGACCCTGCTGTAGAAGGATTTGAAGATATTCAGCCACAAGTCCCTAAAGAGGGTGAAAGCCAAGAAAGCTCCTCCGCACCTGCTAAGCGTGCGAATGAAGTCGATTCTGAAAAGGTACAAGAAGTTACAAGCGCAGTACAAGATATTAAGAAAAAGACGGATAAAGATATTTCCTCTGAGGAATTTCAATCCGCTACAAATCAATTATTTAAAGTTGGTAAGATGCCTTCGGAAAATGCCGATGGCGCAAAGTTAGACGCAGGCTCTACTCTTATGAAAGCCATGGAATCTTTCAAGCCTGATCAAATCAATTCTATGACAGATGATACTAAAAAGTTACTTGAAACACAAAAGTCACTAATGGGTATGCTTACTCAAATGCGCCCAGTTTTGGCGGATGGTAAAGAATTGTTACAAACATTCTCTGGTATGTTTGGCGGTGCGGGCGGCGCTTTTAAACTATAAATATAGACTAATAAATATGTCTAATTTGTAAAAACTTAGAACCTAATTATTTACAAATTAAAATACCGTATATTAATAGAAAAATGACATTATATATTTTAGGCTTACTACTTCTTTTAGGCATTGCCGTATTTTTCTGGATGTCTAAATTGAGTATTGAAGCATTTGAAGATGTAAAGATGACACCGTGGTTTGGTTATGAGCCTGGCTTTGCGCCAGGCTGGGGTAGAAAGGGCTGCTGTAATAAGTCGGCGCCCCAATAAGTCGGCGCCCCAATAAGTCGGCGCCCCAATAAGTCGGCGCCCCAATAAGTCGGCGGCCCAATAAGTCGACTGACGAATATGTATTTGTAATATAGAGTATGGCGCGCGGTAGATCAGGTCGTAGTAAATGTCCACCTGGAGTATTCTGTATTTCAGGAGGTATCGGTACAACTATCTTTATTATTCTTTCAGTCGCACTCTTATTTTTCCTATATGCGATATTTTTTACAAGATCTCACAATGATACTCCAATCATTATAATGCCACCCACTGAAGCACCAAGAACCACAATAATACCAATAAAAGGTGGTGATTCGCGATATGATATGGCACCACAGCCATATAGATCTTGGATGGCTTCGCCAGAATTTCCTCCACGAGGTGGAATTGCGTCTATACCGATTAACATTCCGACACAAGGTCTTCCTGAATCATTCCAGTCTGTTGGTGTAGTAAATGTGGATGATAAGATTCTGCCGTTATATGGTCGTAGAACAACAGGGGGCAGTGATAGATGGAATTATTATACGCGGACAGATACATACAATCCCGTTCCAATTCCGATTAATTTCCAGCGCAGACAGTGTATGGATGATGTAGGATGTCAGGAGATTTTATCAGGCGATGATGTGAAAATTGATGTTATGAATAAAGTAGGTAAAACATCTATATATAAGATCGATGGACCCAAATATATTTCTGGACTAATTTAGAAATGGCTAGCAAAACTTTTAGAGCCTTTGGATCAAATATTATAGGCCCAGTATTATCTATCGTAATTGTATCTGTTATTGTATATTTGGTTTATTCTAATACTATACAATCACCTTTCGAACGATCGCTTAAAATAAGTGTAGTAGAGGCAAGATCGCGCCGTTTTGGTATAATTATAGATGTTAGAACCGCGGTAGAACGTGAGCTATTAGGATATTATCCGAATTCAATTCCATTTTCATTAGATAAATTGGCACAACAAGTACCTCTAGATATGCCGAATAAGAATGCCTGGATTTTGGTGTATTCAAATGGAAAAAGTGACAAAAAGGCGGTAATTGCCGCAGAGTCCTTGTATAGAAAAGGCTATAAAAATGTTAGATATATCGACGAATCTTATTTAAGTTTAATGCCATAAGTTTACTGACATAATTGTAAATCACAATTTAGAAAATATAAGTTATTTAAGTAATTAATATTTTCCATAGTTTCAAGATAGAGATGTCCTGTCCATCGGATGTTAATACAGGATTTATAGAACTTCGTGGCCTAATTTCACAACAGGATCTAAATACAATAACTGTCAAAAGTTATCCGCTTTCATTAGCATTTAAACCAAAGACTACAATACCGAGTCTTTTAGGAAATAGAATAGATGAATCTACGGAGAATACTTGTACATATAGAGGACAAAAATTTAGTTTAGTAGATGTTCAAATATGTAATATTGTAAGTAAAGGATATACTCTCCCAGGCAAAACTAGTCAACCAGTAGCAGAATTAGTATTATCTTTTTCAGCTAATAAGGGGGGAAATGATTCTTCAGCATTATCTGGAATTCTACTATGTATACTAATATATGATAGTGGAACACCTGATCATGGAGAGTATTTGAATCAACTTGTAGATTCATCTTGTAAACATACACGTAATAAAGGTTATGTACCTGACCCGTTCAACGACTACTATAATTTTAAACATGAAACATCACTTACATCTTGTATAAATTTATGCTGCGACGATAAGGATTGTACATCATATCTATATGACAAGAGAGGCGGGGGGTGTGTGGTGTATAAAGGTATACATAAACTTGAAAAGATACCACTAGGTGGGAAAAACACACAAGAGGATATTGATGCTATTACATCTGGCACAGTAGATCATACAAGCACATCTAGTTGTTCTAATACAACTGACAGTGGCAAAAATGAGGATGGTAAAAAAGCTGGCACTCCCAATCTTGAAACTATATTTTACGGTTGGAAAGGGGATACTACACAAACATCAATTGCCTATAAGACATGCTTTGAAACAATTGATAAAGCGAATAATCAAACGTCAAGAAGTCTATATATAGTAATATTTCCAAATGGAATTACTTTAACATCTAATGGATTTCAGCAATTACTATTACAAATGTCATTACAAGATAATAAATTGCCAGATTATTCTGTTCCGGCATCTATAAGAGGTGGAGATTCAACATTAAAAAACTATAAATTTAATAATGCAGGTAATAAAGTTCCAACAGTAATATCAACTGATGGAAACATTTATTCAACCCCAGTTTCGGTATGTACAGATGATTTTAAACATAGATTTGAGTATTTTACACTTCCGCCTCGTACCTCATCATCCTCGTCATCCTTAACTAATAATTGGAACTCTGAGCAATGTCCATATTATGAAACAAGTCAATATAAATGTATGCCATTAAATCAATCAAAGGATTTATCAGGAAATCTAGTAGTACCTGGCAATAAAACACTAGATAAAGTTTTATCTGAAAGAGATCAGGCCCAAACAAATGCGACTACTAAAGATAGTAGTTCCCAGTCATTATCTACGGAACAAATTGAGATTATTGTGGCAGGAGTAGCGGGAATAGCGATAGTCGCAATAATTTGTTTAAAGGTTGGAGATTGGATTTCAAAAGAAGCCTAATAATAGGAAATGCTAGAACTTACTGTTTTATTAGTTAGCATTACGGCCCTTCTTTTATTTGTATACTTCAAAAATAGGATAGAAAATGAAATTAAAGAACCATATGAAACTTTTTATTTAAGTGCTTGTCCTTCTGGATATAAGTCTTTTTATAATAATAATAGTGATACTATATGTTGTGATGGCGAAATTATTGTAAATAAGTGTTTAAGTGATAACCAGTGTACATTAAATGGTAATGGAACACCTGATATGCCAAATTGTACAGAACTAATAAAAAGAATATACGCAGAAAAAGCTAAAGAATATTGTATGCCATCTTTACCAAATTATTTTGAAGATAAGGCCAAAAAGATAAAAGGCTGTATGGTTGGACCACTTAATGATACAATGACTGGACCACAAAATTTAAGTCAAGCTAAGTGTGTAATTTATGATACATTTGAGAAAAATACAAACTCCATAAATAGTTGTGCTAATCAAAAAATGTTAGATGAAGCTAAATGTTTTGGAAGTAATTGTAGTAAACAACTCATTAAATATTATGAATTGGCACCGCCACTTGTAATAATTCAATTTACAGATAATATAGGGATGCCACATACAGCTTATACAAAACAATCAATATTAGAATATTTTAGTATGATATGGCCAACTAATTCTAAAGAAGAAACATTAAAATGGTTATCAAATAAACTATATGTTGACGAAGTAGCAAAAGGATTCTATATTGATAAAACGATTGATAAAAGTAATATTGATTTCTAAAATAATTATTTAGACCGATGCGCTTCGCATTCATTTTAAAATGTTCGTTGGTCTAATTGCCAACTGTTTCAACTCCGTTAATATGTCCAAATCCTAGATCTTCATATAGATTATTAGAACCAGAACCAGAACCAGAACCAGCTTCGGCGCTTTGTCCATTTAAGGGATAAATAGTAGATAGAACTGTTTTTTGATTAATTGTTGGTCCAACCGGTTCAAAGTCGGTAATATCGCATGTTTTATCTGGAATATAGTATGATTCCTCGTCCGTTTTTTTATCAAATTCATTAACGGGAACTGTAGTTTGCGGTTTCGCAGCTTCTTCAACTGTAGCATATTCTTTACGTGTCCAATCCATTAAATCTAGTTTTTTAGCTGCTACTACAACTTTACGTTTATTACGCTCTAAATACATTACTGCGATAGCCATTAGCCCTAGAACACCTGCCGTAGGACCAAGAGTTATAAGGTATAATAATGCTAATACTACTAAAATTCGTACCAAGAAATTATCTAGAAGTAGTAATAGACCAGTTGGTAAAAACTGCGAAAACAGTATAATTACCGTAAGGACTATGAAATATGTTAATTCAGGCCGATACATTCCTCTGTATATTATCTATAATTTCAATTATAAATAATATGTCAAAAAATTGACTTAAGATTATAGAACTATTATTAATAAAGTACAATGTCAATACAGGACTTTAATCGTGTTTTAACTGCTAAAGGATATGCTATTAAAAAAACATTCTTAACAGAAGTTCAATTACAAGAATTACGTTCTGAGTTAACAGTCGCACCAAAGGTTCTTGATAGATTTCAAAAAGACATTTTAAATTTTCCAATATATGCGGAATCCAAGACTCGATTATATGTCCCGCGTTATTGGGGGATTAAAAAATATGGAGAGCCGGAAGCCAATATTGTGTCAGAAGGCTTAGCACTTCCTGAAATAATAGTGTTTAGTACTAAATTTCCACCACATGATTTCCAAAAAGAGATTATTGAGACATTTATTAAAAAAGATGGAAATGGGCTAATTTGTGTCCCATGTGGTTATGGTAAGACATTTATGGCACTTAACATAACAGTTTTACTTAGAAAACGTCTATTAATTGTAGTAGATAAAGAATTCTTAATGAATCAGTGGAAATCGGAGATTGAGAACTTTATTCAGGGAGCGCGTGTTGGAATTCTACAAGGAAACAAAGTTCAAATTGATGCCGAAAAATACGATATTACAATTTGTATGATTCAAACAATTTGTCGTCGTGAATTTCCAGATGGCTTCTTTGACGAATATGGATTTACAATCTTTGATGAATGCCATCACTTGGGTGCAGCATACTTTTGTCAAGCGTTAAAGAAAATTCAAACGAGATACATGTTAGGTCTAAGTGCTACTCCAGATCGCGAAGATGGTTTGTCTAAAGTATTTGAATATCATCTAGGTGACCCTGTATACAAAAATACGAAGAGAGATCCTGATAGAGAAGCTGTTGTTAAGGCCATCTGGTTTAACTCAGAAGATCCAGTGTATACAGAAGTTCCAGTAAATTGGAGAGGAGAACCGGTTACTGCCAAACTCTTAAACCAAGTCGCAGAATTTGAACCACGTAATAATAAAATTTTCACTCTAATTGATGAGTACGCCCAAGATAAAGACCGCTTTATTCTTATTCTAAGTGATAGGATTTCACAGCTGGAATGGTTTGAGAAGGCACTAGCTAAAACAAAATTTATACATGGTTATTACATTGGTGGTATGAAGCAAGTAAAACTTGATGATAATGCGACCAACTGTCAAATATTATTGGCAACATACCAGATGGCCTCCGAGGCCTTTTCCGTGAAAAAACTTAATACAGTTATATTAGCAACTCCAAGAAAAAATGTTGAGCAATCAACAGGGCGCATTTTCAGACAACGGATTGACGAGAGAAAGGTGGCACCGCATATTATAGATATTATTGATTCTCATGAATGTCATAAACGGCGATGGTATATTCGTCAGAAGTTTTATAAGGAATGTCAATATACAATACAACATGATAAACTTAATAAGGTAGTTGTTAATGGCACGGAGCCAAATGAGCATGGATCATTATTTAAGTTTTCAAAATAAAAGATAATATTAAAATATATATTTTTTATTAGATGTCGAATCGCAACTTTGATAATCGTGTTATTATTCAGCGACTCCAAAACAAAAACTACGCACGTAATTTATATATTAATAACGTAAATGGTGGTCGATTAATTAATAATCCTCAAAATACAGATGGAAATTCTTCAAGGCAAAATACATATACTTCAGGAGTACAGACAGAATATTTTAGAGGTCTGTTAGGAGGCGGTGAAACAGTTAGTTTAGGAGGTACATTTGGTATTTCACCATTTCCTTTGCCTACGGGTCCAGGTGCGACAGTTCCTGATTCACCCACTTCTGTATCAGCAGTTGCTGGAAATACACAAGCAACTGTATCATTTACTGCTCCTGTAAATGATGGAGGTTCTGCCATTACAGGATATACAGTTACATCTGATCCAGATGGAATTACAGCATCGGGCTCATCATCACCAATTATAGTTACTGGGCTAACAAATGGAACATCATACACTTTTACAGTGGTTGCTACAAATAGTATTGGTAATTCTGCGTCATCTGATCCATCTTCGGCTGTTACACCCTCTACTACACCCTCAGCACCAACTATTACAGGAATTACTGGTGGAAATCGGGAATTATCAGTTGCCTTCACGGCTGGTGCGACAGGTGATTCAGCTATAACTAACTATAAGTACTCAACTAATAATGGAACAACCTTTAGAGCATTTAGTCCAGCAGATACAACAAGTCCATTAGTGATTACAACTTTATCTACTGATGGTACAACTCTACTAACAAATGGTACAACATATCAAATAAAAATATTAGCTATAAATGCTAATGGAGATGGAACTGCTTCTACTGCAGTGAGTGGAACACCATCAACAACACCTTCCGCACCAACTATTACATCTATATCACCAAATACTCAGCAATTATCAGTTGCCTTCACGGCTGGTGCGACGGGTGGTTCAGCTATAACTAACTATAAGTACTCAACTGATAATGGAACAACCTTTAGAGCATTTAGTCCAGCAGATACAACAAGTCCAGTAGTGATTACAACCTTATCTGCGGATGGTACAACTCTACTAACAAATGGTACAACATATCCAATAATAATATTAGCTGTAAATGCTAATGGAGATGGAGCTCAATCTAATGTAGTTGATGGCACTCCTGCCCCAGCAATAAATGTTATAATAGTAGGTGATGCTGCAGTAACAACTTTATCAAGTTCTCTTCAATCTGCTCGAACTGCGTTAGGCTATTCTGTGCCACTAAGTATTACAACACAACCACTAAATGGATATACAGGAGCTAATTTATCATCCTTTGAAGTTGTACTATTTTATACAAATGGAGGTCTAAATCTAAATGCTCCATTAGGAGCAAATCTGGACGCCTTTGTAACTGGTGGCGGCCATTTAATAATGGGATCCTTCTCCTGGGGTAATGTCCCAGCTGTAAGTGGATTTACATACAATTCCTATAGTACATATCAATTTAAGGGTACGTATAGTTTTGTAAATTCATCTACTGCTGTTTATACTGTTACTCACCCTATTACAACTGGAATTGCCACAAGTACTGGTCTTGGTGCTCCCAATATTCCAAATCCAATTAGTTTGACAACTATACCAGGCTCAGAAGTTATTGCAACATTTGGTGATGCAGGTAGCACATCTTTTATTGCAGTAGGACAAAGTGGTTCATCAAGATTAGTAGGGTTTAATGCGTATATAGCACAAGCTTATGCAGGTAATGTACAAAATACAATCAAATATATATGTAATTCTATTTATTGGTGTATGGGTTTAATTTAGACCGATGAACATTTCAAACCGGCTGGCGGCAAACAAACATTTTAAAATGAATGCGAAGCGCATTGGTCTAAATATGGTAATCCTCAAAATACAGATGAAAATTCTTCAAGACAAAATATATTTCCCCCAACTCATCCCCCTATTGTCTTTGAATTTAATGGTATCAGTTATAGCAACAACATTTTTAGAGGCTGCGTCCACCCAAGCCTTAGTTGGTCCTACACAATACTCCATAGTTGAATCGTGTACTACATCATCCATTACTACAATTGTATCGATGTGAGCCAATTCTTTACAATTCATAATATCTTTTGTGGCAATGTCATATGTATGACCGCCATCAATAAAGATTAGATCAAACTTAGAATCAGGGTGATCTTTTAGAAATTCAGGAACAGTCTTTGTACTATCTCCAATAATTAAACAGTGTCTAAAAGGATACTTTCTATCCACATATGTCTTTCCAAGTATAACATTTCTCTCTGTACCAATGTCAAAACTGACCAATTTAATATTCGGATTAGAATTCAAAATAGTATCAGCGGAATGACCTGAATTAAATCCAATTTCTAATACATTCTTAATTGACGGATTTGACGCAAGCTCCTTTAGAGTATCGGTTTGTTTTGGAACTTGCCCCGAATGTCCCTCTCCCATATTATACGCCGAATTCAAATATAAAAAATCATTAATACTCATTATTGATTCTATATATTATTAAAATTATCCTTTATATTCTACTAATTACGTTTTTTATGCGATTTACGTCTATGTACTTTTCGTCGCGTTCTTCTACCTCCAAACTTTACAGGTAGTCCCCTATTAGTTCCATCAAAGCTAAAACGTGATCCAATTTCACCCATTGTAACTGGAGTAAATTTACCTGCGCCCATTGCTACTGGATTAGCACCGCCATTTTTATTACGGTTACGTCTACCACCCGTCTTTATACAGGCTTGATTAAAGGCGCTAGCCGCATAAGGTGTTTGTAGTGTTAGTCCAGGTACTGGACTGGGAGCCTTAAAGGTCATAAAATCATTGGTGTATCCAGCCGTTGGAGCATAGTATCTCATCGAATCTGCGGCGCCTACTTCCACAAGTGGGAAACCACCTAGCGCGGCACCACCCATTTGACCCATTAGTTTTCCAGAAACATATGGTGGTATAGGCGAAGCTGTAGATAAGCGTTGAATATCGTTGGGATTAGGATTGAGTGGATTAAAAGTGCCAATAGCACATGGAATACGACCAAACTGGCCAGGAGTAGTGCCAACGCCATTCCCTGGATTTAGCGGACCCATTCCAGGGAAGATTCCGTAGCGCCCGCCTTTTTGTGTCATTGGCATTTGTGCCATTGGCATTTGTGTCATCAGTGGCATACCGCCAACTGGTACACCTGGCATACTCATTGTTACACTGCCAGGTTGTCCCACTGTTCCGCCAACACCAGTAGTATCCGGAAAGTGGAGTGGTTTAGGGGTTACACTGCCTGAGACTGGGGGTAGATTAGGATTAGTTACTGGTTCGCCGCCAAAAGCTTCATAACTAGAAGCGGCAGAAGGCATAGCCATACCACCGTGCTTTTTATAACGACGTTTGCCGCCACTTAGACCGGGTATGCCCTTGGGGATGTAATCAGCTATAAATCCAGGACGAAGGGAATGAGGATTGCCAGTACAATCAGTGCCACTACCTGAAAAGGGGGTATGAACTGGAAAACCAGGGCTTATAGCCATTTTAGCAAAATTGCCAGGTACTAAATCAGAGTATCCTCCACCATTACGTCTAGTGCGTCTTGCCGGTCTCTTTTTTCTTTTTGAGACACGATGTCTTGTCATCCTATATTATACGCCTATAAAAGTCATTCACATATTCTTATGAAAAAAGAACGACGCCGTTGTAATCGGCGTATCCTCTGGCATAATACGTAGAACCTGATATTTATTAAAGTTTTCATTCCATTTTACTTCAACTGGTATAAATGGTTTATTAGTAATAGCTTTACGAATATCAAGTGACAAATCAAGTGTAGAAATAGACGCCACACCCAGATTAACATTTTCTTGGGATAAAAGGGTGTATGTATCGGGTAGAACAGCTTTAGAATATGGTTCAATAGCGGCCACCAGAATATTAAGAATCTCCGTACTACGTTTGAGAACGGGTGCAATAAATTCAACCGGTTTATGTTCAGGAATAGTTACAACGTCTTTCCAATACCATCGAGGTTGTTTCGAGTGATTCGGTTGAATAATCCAGTAAATGGCTGCGTCATACTGTAGTGACCATTGATTAAGAGGAATCGGATTTACAATACGTGGTTTAAAAGCGAGTAGTGGCTGGTCAGGAGGGAGACTTTGCCAAAAATTGCGTAGTTTACGCCATCGTTCTTCAAAGGTCAGATTACTCCATAGGTCTTTTCCCTCAGATATAACAATATCCTCAATTTGAAGGCAGTCCTCTCCAGCTAGAATATTGGCAAGGCATATTGTCGCGCCTTTTTGGCAAAAGTTCGGTGGTAGAAGCCATCGAAAAGTCATACCTTCTTGACGTTCAGAATACCATATACATGGTGCGAATCCTTCTATAAAGATTAAGAATCCAACGGGGCGTTTATCAAACTTGGGCCAAACCCAAACCGTACCTGAAGAGAAAGTGGGTTTAGCACGACTGAAAGGCATATGAATCTCAACGCGATCATTAAGGAATGGAAATCGTTTAAAAAGAGATTCGATGGCCGAGATATGATCATTATCTAGGCGACGGAATCGTGGTACTTTTTGTTTCTCAAATTGAGGCACAGTGCTGTGAACAGATTTACTCATCATTTTATATATGGTCTATATATTATACGCAATTGGGCTTTAGACCGCTGGTCATTTGAAACTGGCATTTAAAATGCCCATTGGCCTAAATTGCCCATAAATATATCCGACATATATAGGATAAATGATTTGTAAATGTGTATCATATATCGTACAAGGTCCATCGTTTAGAGGTGAACAATGCTTTATAATATGTAGGTGTAATTGTACGTGTAATTCATTTATATCATATAATTCATGTAATAAAGAATGGCCGACGGATGCGTTTTTTTCAGCGTATTATACGTCTCATCGTATACTAACAGTACCGCATTCAGATGATGCCTTAAAATTAGGGTTTTACGGCGATAATAGTTGTCATTATGGTATAGAAATAGAGTTGGAAGTATCTGATATATTAGTTTTACTTAATTTATGGGCAACTAATCATGAACTACAAAAATATTATGTAATTACTCTAGATCCAACTGTTCCAAATGGTCTAGAATTTGTATCTGCTCCAATGACTTTTTATTATCACTATAGGTACACAAAAATGTTATATGAATGGTTTAATATGATTAAAGATGTAGTTACCGTTAAAAGTTCAGATAATACAGGAACACATTTTCATATAAGTAGTAATAAAATATCTCCTTTTAATTTCGAATGGCTTAAACAATATATATTATCAAACGATATTGACCTATTGGCAGGTAGAAAAGAGAATAAATATTGTAGGCGTGGAGATGATACAGCTAAAAAATATAGTGCTATTCATACGTGTAAAAATACAGTTGAAATACGAATATTTAAATCATTTGAACAATTTGAGGATCTTATAAAGAGACTTTATATTTTTGAAAAAATAATATATAGCCAGTAAATCCTAATTATGATTTATTGCTAGATTTATCAATAACAAATAGGATATCATCGTGCCGACCTTTAACTTTAGAACGGTCAAAAACTTTAACATATTTAATTAATTCCTTAGGAGTATTTTCAAGTAATTTAGCGCTCCAAGATATATCATATAGATCCTCGACTACAAGAATGCCATCATCTTTCATAATTTTAGAATATGTATTAATAAACTTTATCATTGATTCCAGTGTATGAGGTCCATCATCAATGAGTATATCAAACTTCATATTTTTGCTTACAAATGTATTTTCAAAAAATTTATCATTATATGCGTCATTTGATGTATAAAGATAGATACGCGGATGAGAAATTAGATCAGGATAAACAATGTCAATCTTAATAATATCAGGCGCATGAATTTGCGCATTTGTAAAGTAATCCGCCCACATTTTAATACTACCTCCATTCCAATAGGGAATAGAACCAATACCAACTTCTAAAACATGTGTAGCAGATTCTTTTTTTGAGGCAAATAGTTTTTCGTATACTTCCACGTATGAATGCGATGTATTTTTATCTGTAAGTCGATCGTCACAATAATTAATTAATTCCATTATTAATTATATGTTTATCATATTATATCTTTAAGTCTTTGTATTTACTAAAAAGAAGAATAGCTTCCATCAGAGAAAGTATCATTGGCATAAATACCTGGCATAAATTCTCCACCGCCTTGTATGAAATCGGGATTCATTTTCTGAGAATTATCCGATGATACTTGTATGTTATTACTCGCGATACCTGCTTCAACAGCGATTGATGTATTATTATTTAGGGGTGGTGGACGGAAAGATCTTTCAGGATGACGTAGATTTTCAGGTATATCCGAACTTTCCTGTTGTTCATAATAAGGATCCTTTGGAGCAGGATCGCCATAAACTACGGTTTCACCTTCAGGAGCCTGTTGACTGGAAGGATTAGGACCGGAAGGCATAACGACACGTGAAGGGTAGATTGGGGCCTGTCGAATCTCAATTGAGGCAGGGCCTGGCACTTCAAATGTTTCTGTATTTCCAGTATTAGAATCGGATGATGGAGTATCAAAGACTTTATCTTTAATGAAAAAGTAAAAAACAAATCCTACTATCAGAACTCCAAATATATAGATATATGAATCCATTCCTCTTTTTCATCTCGTGAAAATCATATGTCCAATTCAACATCAAAAATATAACAATATTTCAGTATCATTTATATTACGAAAATATATTACTTACACGAACCAAGTATATAATTAGAATGATTAGCTGGTAAACTATACTTAATAAGAAATTCTTGGAAATTTAGTTGAACTTTTTGTGGATCGAGGTTTGTTGTAGTTTTTTGATGATTTGAAGTATGATTTATCCACTTTTTAATATTAATATATTCAGTATTTAAAGACTCTATATTATATTCTATTTCATTATCACTATTTTTTGTAAATCGCATCCATTCTCCAATCATTTCGAGAGTTCCCATCGTATCGGATTTTATCATTTTATATGGAACAGTACTTACTTCGAGTAATTCAGAACCAACCCAATCAGGTGGCATTATTTTAGTATGAAAAGTAATTACTAAATCATTAGATTCAATTATAATTTGATCGAGATATATATAACTTTTTGAAGAAGATTCATGTTCTTCTAGTACCCAATTAGACCCAGAATAAATTCGAATCATTGTATTTGATGTATTAGTAGTAGTCGTCTTCCAGATAAAAATTGACGGCATTGTATCTATTCTATATAATATATACAACAAGGATTTAAGCATTGTCTGTGCTTAATCTATCCAGGAATGCCGTCTCTCTCTACAGTTGTACTAACAATTAAGGGTGACGCACGTAAAGTAAATCTGACGCTTAAAGAAGATAGTAGTCTTTCAATTGAGACTTTACAAAAATATTTTAAAAAGAAAGATGATCCTGAGAGTATTTGTTGTTATGAATATGATAATAAACATATTTTCATATTTGGATATAAGAAAGGTAAAAAAGGTACTGAAAATAAAACAGAATTACCAGAACCCTATTCAGACGTACTGATATTTGGGGATGCTTTAGTAATTGTTTCACAAAATAATTGGACTCTTCCAATTCCATATACAGTTGATCAATGGAATGTATTTATGATTGGATTTAAAAAGAATGATGAAACTGACGATGATGAAAAGCAAACGGATGAAGATGAAAATGATGGAGAGGTTGATGAGTTTGATGAAGACGATCTTGAAAAAGTCTCGGATGTAATTGAAGAGGAAATAGAAGAGGAAATAGAAGAACCGCAACCAGTTAAGCGTAAGCGCGCAGCGGCTTATAACAAGGTTGATACTGCGGGACTTAAAGAAGATATATCAATTGATTCCGAACCTGAAACAAATAAGATAAGACTGCTTTGTATTGCGAATCTTAAATTTCTTGAGGATAACTTTTCAAAAGATGATATTGGTCTTCTTGAAAAGGGCATCTTTGAGACGGCATTTAAATTTGCTCTCAAAAATCACGTAACACGTAGTTGGAAATCCCTTGTATTTATCGAGATTTATCGTGAGATTGTTCGGTCTGTATTCAGTAATATTCATCCAGATAGTCCAGTTAAAAATCGCCGCCTACTTATACGTGTAATAGAGGGAGAATTTCCGCTACAT
>Ga0114966_10002160_pt1 | contig 17699 bp, 29 predicted proteins | sample M_130207_XF_Meta_FD_87029 | JGI IMG/M metagenome (GOLD analysis project Ga0114966, IMG submission 87029) | Freshwater microbial communities from Lake Montjoie, Canada to study carbon cycling - M_130207_XF_MetaG | ecosystem: Environmental > Aquatic > Freshwater > Lake | place: Lake Montjoie...
GGCGCACTGCCAGCCACGGGTAGCGCATTGCTTGTAGACCTCCTGCGTAGAATTACCGTCACCAGAGTCTACCATGACAAGCTGCGGATGCACCCCATGCTTTGCCACTAGGGCATCTATCCCGCTCCAATCTGTCAGGCCATCGGTGCTCATAACTTTTCCGAACCAGACTAGGCGGCTATGCCCGGTACGCGCCCACTGCCTAAGCACAACCCACAGGTGGTCACCCTGACAGTCGATAGCGGCGGTCAGGAACTTAACCGAGCCTTCAGGGGCATCGGCCTTGTCCACGATCTGACCGCGTGGGCCAATGTAGGCCACTGCCTCCCAAGGGTCTGCCATAGCGTAGTCCGAGGACTCAGTGCTTACCACCATCGACGCGGTGTCATCACTCCAAGGCTGTGCCAAATACTGGGTCTTGAATATTTTGCGGGGGGTCAGGTCACCCAACTCAGCGACCTCCTTCGCCTTGATCATGTCCACGGCCAGAGAACCCCAGCTCGTAGACGCCAGAGCGTTGACGTGTAGTCCGACATACCCGGCCTTCTCGGCCTTGGCCGTCGAGAAGAACCCAGCGCCGCGTTCGACCTCGTTGCACGTCGTGCGGACCTCGTCGTTGTCCTCAAGCCGCGTCTTGCACTTCGAGCACTCGTAGGTCGTGCCGTTCTGCACGGCCTCAAGGTCCCAGCCGTCGATGCCCTTAGCCCCTTCTGGGAATCTGATGTAATCCCATAGCCACGGCTGCCGGTGCTGGCACGTCTCGATCGGGCAGACGAACATCCACTGACGCTGGTCAGTCATCAGGTAGAACTTCCAGAACTCAGCGCCTTGGCCTTCGATATCCCCTGGCTGGCTTTCGTACACAGCTTTCGACGCGAACGCCGCCGCCTTCAGTCGGCTCATGCTCATGGCTATTGCACCGTTAGGCCATTGCCAGATTTCCGAGCCGAGGACGTATCGGACGTGCAGACTCTGCAGGTGCTTCTCGGTTGATGCCGATCGGTTGTGAATCAAGCAGCCGTCCGCAAACCGTAGCGTCCCTGACTTGTCGTTATCGTCGGCGCTCATCTGCGAGCGGATGTCACCGACCTGCTCGAACAGGGGCCGCAGCTCATTAAGCGTGAATCCCTTCGCCTTGTCCTGCGAGTCGAGGTAGATAGCCATCGACGCTCGGCGGTTAGCCATCAGGTAAGTCGCAATCAGTTTGAGCGTCAGCGTCTTCCCGCAGCCGATGGCCCAGGGCATGAACATTCGGCTCGTTGTAGGCTGGTTGAATATCCGCACGGCCTCACCGATCCACGGCCAGCGCTTCGGGTTGTACCCTCCGTCGAACACGCCAGCAGGAATCTTCTTAACGTTCTCCTTGAGGTACGCGACCGGGTCGCTCAGGGCTGACGGCCTCACGACCGCAAGTCCCTCCTGGAACAGTTCCTCGGCGTTCATGCCTTCGGCTCCTCGAACACTCCGGCCACCCGGGCAACCTTCTCGCGCGCATCTCTCGCCCAATCGGTCAGGACACCGATGGCTTTGATTGGGTCCTTCGGGTTGCAGTTCTCACCGCACTCTGAGCCAAGCGCGTCTAGCCGCTCGACGATTAGGCCAGCCAGACGCAGCATCGCTTCGCGCGCTTCGACCGCAGGAATCTGCTCCCGGGCAAACACTGATCGGCGCTCCTGCTCTTCGCGCAAGGCCACCGACTGCTTGAGCGATTGGTTATAAGTTACCTGGGCGTAACGAGCTTCGGCATCTCCGGCACGCAGGAGCCGCTCGTACTTCTCACGCGAGAGCACGACTAGCCTTTCATGCTTGGCAATCGTCTCGGCGAAGTTCGCGTCTGGGATTCCCTCCACGTCTAACTCGGGCCGCTCTTTTTTCGGTCGCCCTGGCTTACGCGGGGATTCCACCGTTTCAGAATCAGGGGTTTTTTGCTCGTTTTCAAAACTCATGTTAAAAAAAACGGCGGGGTGGCAAGCCACGCGGCTCTTAGGGGGGGCATAAAAGATTCCTTTGAGGCCCTTTTACCCCTGTTTTCGCGTGTGCGGCTTTTACCGCCCGGATACCGGCATCTACACGTGCTTTGAAGGATGCCACCTGCCCCATCGCAGCTTCGCGTGAACAGCCGAGCAGTTTCCCGACTTGTCTCATGGTCAGCTTGGTCCCTATGCCTAGTCCAATACGGATCACCTCGGCTTGGCCGCGCATAGCCGGACAGCGCTTGCGTCCGATAGAGTCGAGCACGACCGATAGGATAGCCAGGACCTCGGCGCGGTCGAACGTCTGACCTCGAACGGTAGCGTCCTCTCCCTCGTCTTGCCTGAGTCGCCAGCACGCCTTGGCTTCATCAAGCTCCATGATGTTGTCGCCTGACCTGGGCAGTTCGCGGTACGGCCTGAAGCCAGCGGCCCTGGCCTTGCGCTGCTTGGCCGGGGACAATGAATCGAAGTGAGCATCAACAAGTCGTTGGTGCTCTGGCGGGATGTTATCCTGAGTCTCGACCACTGATCAGGTTATGGGGCTAAAGGTAAGGTTAAGTGAAACTATAACTCGGCGGGGTTGTATGCGGCCGTGTGCAGTTGTATGCAGGGCTTGCATACACCTTAACACACTGACTACCAGCATAGTTACAGAAGCCCCCTACTACTTACCTATAACAATAGATAGATAGATATAGAGAGAGAGAGGAGAGGAGGGGATAGGAGGGGGTATCCTATAAAGGGGGTTATATATCCCCAAGGCTGCATACAGTCCACGGCTAACCTAAAGCGTTACCGCTACAGACACTTAAGGTGTATGCAGTTACGGCTAGGCCGCGTGCATACAGCGACTAAGCAAGGAACGCAGTCCTCGGAATGCGGACGGCCCGATGGGTCGAAGCCCCAAATCGGATGCTAGATAGGTGCACCGCGCCCGGTACTCTTGCAAACTGATCCTTCCACTTGTCGGCCCATGAAGTGTTCTCGAAGAGGGTACGGAGAGCGGGGTGATGGTTCGAGATGGAGACGGTATCGTCTTCGAGTTTCAGCCCTGAGCGCATCAGGTTGCTACGGATGTTATCCGCGTCATCCACGGTGACCTCGGTCGAGTAGTAAGCCTGCACCAGTTCGCCAATGGATCGGGTATAGGTTCGGTCGTCCTGCTCAAATCGGATGGACTTATCGAGCATCCAAGCAAGCGCGCGGACTTCATCCTGGTCGGCTTCATCGGGAAGGAAGCCGGTCCAGTTCTGCTTCTCAACCCAAGCGGTGGCGTCCTCAAGGGAAAGGACACGGGTCGAGGTAAGGGAGAAGGCCCCGGAGAGCAGCGCGCCTAATTGGTCACCGATACGCTGGTCCCCTAGCTTGATGGCAACGGCCTTGGCAAAGGTTCGGGCGTTCTCGGTGATGCTCATGGCGTTGGCTAAAGAGCGTGAGCGGATACCCTCAGCGAAGCCAGGGCGGGCGATGGTATCGGCCCAGAGGACCTTCAGTTGCTCGAAGCGAGCCTGACCGCCGTCGGTGTTATCCTTCCGCAGTTCAAGGGAGGTGATACGGCTAGTATCGGCGCGCTGGTTAGCGGCCACGCCGATAGAGGCGAAGGCGAAGCAGGACCTGATCTGATACTCCATGGCCTTGCCTGACGCGGAACCCTTACCGATACCGGCTCCAGTCTCAGCTGAGGCGGCGCGGGCCAGTTCAAGGATAGACTGCATCCGGGCTTGTCCGCGCTTGTCCTCGGACTCGGCCTCATCGAAAACGACAGGGAGGGCGTCTGAGCGTAGGCGTTGACGTATGTAAGCCTCGGTGGTCGCTGACTGCACCGAAAGGGCAAGGCGGCCCACCAGCGGGTCTAGGATGTTATTCAGGAGCCACGTCTTACCAGACCCAGACGGACCGTTGACCCAGATATGGGGACGCCAGCCGAGCACGCCGCAGATCGGGGCGATGACGCACCAGCCAGCAAAGAACTTGGAGTAGATGGGTTCCTTCCAATTCATCATGTCGGTGAGGGCCATCAGCCGCGCGGCCTCGACGTTGGAGATGGGTTCAGCCTGGTCGGCCTCAAGGCGCTGGCCTTGGGTGTAAATCCACTTCGACTTAAAGGATGGGATGGATACCTCGGTGCTGCCGACTAGGAGACGGTCGCCCGCGTGGAAGATGACCTGGGCTTCGTCTACCCAGCAGCCACGGCCACGGACTTTACGCGGGGCGAAGATGCCTTCACGGTGTCCGGCTTGGATGAGAGCGTTAGCGGCGGCTTTCCAGTCGGCTCCTTCACGCCCGGGGAAGTGAGTCTCCCACCAGTTAGCACCAGCAAGGCGCAGGAAGGGCAAGTGCTTGTGGTCGTTGGCGGTCAGACTGACGATCTGCTGGCTAGAGTCGGGGAGGTAGAAGTAGACGCCGTCGTCGTGACCGAGGACCCGGAACGGCCAAGGCTCCTCTTGGATAGGGTCTGGCTCATGCAGGGGCTGGGCGTCTAGGTTAGCGTAGTCGATAGCCTCAAGCACTTCGGGGGGAGGGGGTGACTCGGCCGGCAATGGCTGGGCGACAGCCTCTCCACGGATGTGAGCGCGGACCATGTCGGTGGTCCAGCCTTCGGCCTCAGCGTTGGCAAGGTCCCAGCCCTCGGCCACGTTAGCGGGCGGGGTGACGATGCGGACGTCTGGCAGTTGCTTGCGGATTAGCTCGATGCACTTGCGACCCGGCTCATCGGCATCAGGCCAGAAGAGGACGCGACGACCAGCAAGGGATGACCAGTCGGCTAGGCTGACGGCCTTGGAGCCACCTGACCAGGTTGTGACGGTGAGGTTAGGCAGCAGACGGCTGGCGGCATCAGCGGTCTTCTCGCCTTCAACAATCAGGACCCACTTGTTAGCGTCGGCGTGAACCACCTTTGGCAGATTGAACAGCGGGCGGGGCTTGGCGAATGACTTCCAGCGCCATGCCTGCTTGCCTGATACGTGCTCGCACCAGGTGATGGGCAGGACTTCCTTGGAGCCATCGGCTAGGTCGAAGCGACAGATCAGGCCAACGCGGTTGCCGTCAGCGGTGAGGTAGGGCCAAGTGGCGACAGGCTGGCCGTGCTTGTAGTGGTTCAGGTCAGGCTCATGGCAACCCTCTGGAGCGTAGGGAAGAGGTTCCCACTCGGACGCAGCTGATGGCTTGGACTCGTACTCGGCGCGGGGGGCGGTCGATGCGGTGACCCCAAGGGACAGACGCTCGGCCAGTTCGCGGGCGGCTTCGCCTTGCTTGCAACCCTTGATGGCGGCGAGCAGGGAGATAGGGTCGGAGCCTTTGTCGTCACCGGCGAAGTCGCACCACTTACCAGTCGTCAGGTTGATGGAGAGGCTGGAGCCAGGTTCACCTCGGACTGAGCCGACCTTAAACTCGTGGCCGTCTTTCTTGCCAGCGGGGAACCACTCGCAGCAGAGGGATTCAAGGGAGCCAAGCGCGGCGGCATTGACGGTAGCGAAGTCGAGACGAGGAGCCATAGGGTGCGGGATGGCCCAAGGTGTCGGTAGGGTTGCGGTCAGGCAACCAGAAAAGCGACGTCCTCGACTGAGCGCGCGACGATGGCGATGCCCCCGGCCCTTTGGACAGCCGCCCGCCACGTCTCCTGCTCAGGGGTTAGCCTGCCCTTGGGGGCCTTAACCTCGACCGATAGGAACCGGGCAAACCTCTGGCCTACCATGTCAGGGGTGATCGTAAGCGTCTGCCAGCCGATCAGGTCAGCCGAGCCAGTGGTCAGGCCGTAGCGGATGACGCGGCCAGAGCGGGGGTCCTTGTATGCGCCGGAGTTATTGCGGAACATCCGCACGGCTGGACACTTGCCCAGGGACAGTCGGATGTCCTGCTGGATGGCGGCTTCGCTCATAGGACAGCCCCCCACTGTTCAGCCATAGCTTCGGCGACACCTAAAAATGTCTTACTGCTCTCCTTAGCGTTCTTGCTGATGCCAATAGAGTAAGACTGACCACGCTTCTTGCCACCTGTGTTAGAAGGCAGGTAAGGTTTATAATTCTTAACAATGTTTGTGGCTGTCAGTGGCGGTAGGTTCTTTAGCCATAGCAAAGTCCGTTTACTGTATGGATGGCCGAATTGCCAAGGCTGGATTGCCTGACTAGATTTAGGTAAATCATAAACCTTTAATGGTGTCGGGTTTTCTACGGCAATGTGTTTGCAGTCAGCGTTTAGCATGGCCTCAAAGAAACTCTTAGCTGCCATGCCTTGAGCAAGCCTTGCCTGATTAATCTGGCCGCCTGCGTGTAGCCATCGAGCACCGGCCTTGCTAAGATATGTGTAAGGTGGGTGAGCTATAATCAAATCCCAGCCCTTATCTATGTGCTGTAGCACATCGCCCTTTAGATGCCATTCCGGATGTCCTCCAGAACAGTCCTGTATGTCGCAGCTGTAGGCATCAAATCCTTTAGACCTGAAAGCCTTACAGACAGTCTGGCTTTCTTCACAGGCAATTAATACGCGCTTGTTCATCGTTTAGAGTTTCGTGCCTTGAACACGTTGTGCGCCCAGCCGTAAGGGTTCTTCATGCCTCTGGCTTTGCCGACGCGGATCAGGTCCTCAAGAGTCTGAGCCGTGCCCTGCTCCCGCTTGCGGCTTCGGACGGCCTCACGTGCCTTCAGTTCCTCTAGCTCGCCATCTACCACGTCAGGGATGCGGTCCTTGATTTCGTAGACGTGCAAGCACTGCGGACAGGCTGGGCTTGGAGTATGAACTGCGAAGCACTCCGGGCATTGGCGGGTGTCGGCCACATCGTCCTGCGGGCCACGCTTGCTCCGCTTGCGGATGCCGTCGAGGGACCAGTCTCGGACCTCTTCGGCTAGGCCGTGCCGCCTGCAGTTGCCTACATGGTCTAGGATGACGGCGCGTGGCTTGCCCGGTGACGGACGGAGGACTCTGCCCACTTGCTGGAGGTGCAGAGATAGAGATGCCGTCGGCCTAAGCAGGATGGCTGTCGATACGCACGGCAGGTCAAACCCCTCTGAGACGATGTCCACGCTGACCAGCCCTTGCAGTGCACCTGTGGACAGGTCGAGGACTCGGCGCGCGCGCTCTTCTTTGGCGAGCGTACCGTCGATGACCTTGAACCGATAGCCTGAAGCGTTGAACGCCTGGGCCACGTGCTCGGCGTGCTTTATTCCTGTGCAGAACACGATGCACGGCTGTCCTTCGGCGTACTTGCGGTAATGAATGACGGCGTCGCCGGTGATGGTCGGGCGGTCCATACGCTCGGCTACTTCGGCACGGTTATAATCTCCTGCCACCATGTGCACACCTGTAAGGTCCACGGTCTTAGGGGCGTAATACACTGGTTTACATAAGTACCCCTCATCTATGAGTTTTGTAACCTCTGGCCCACGGATCAGGTCGTCGAACACTTGGCCGAGGCCCTTGCCGTCTAGGCGCTGCGGAGTAGCGGTGACGCCGAGGACGCGCGCTTCAGGGTACTGGGCGAGCACTGATGCCCAAGCACCGGCAGTGGCGTGGTGTGCTTCGTCGATAACGATGAGGTCAGGAGCCATGACGCGGTCGAACCTGCGGACGAGCGTCTGCACGCTGGCGATCTGCGTGAGATGAGAGCGGTCGGGCGTAAGGCCAGAAGCGATAAGGCCGTGAGGCACGTCCATCTGCGAGAGTGAGCGGTGGCACTGCTCCAGGAGTTCGGCGCGGTGGACGAGCACAAGGGTGCGGTTGCCCTTGGCCGCAGCTGAGGCGGTGATATAGGAGAAGATGACGGTTTTCCCGGAGCCTGTAGGGGCGACCAGCAGGGGACGGCGACGGCCAGCCCTGAAGGAGTCTCGCACCGCATCGACGGCGGTTTGCTGGTAGGGACGGAGGTCGAACACGTGCGGGAAGGGGGCAGAGTAGGGGTCTGGAGGGGTCGGGGCAAGTTGTATAACTGAGGGGGTAGATTTATAACGGTTAGTGCTTTACGGCAGATGTAAGGGTGCTAGGTTGATGGCCTCCCGCACAACATGACTACTAAAAACCTGATCAAGATTGCCAATGCCTTTGCCGCTGCCTTTGCCGCGTGCAACGCCGCTAAGACTCGCGAAGAGTTTAAAGCCGCCGAGCCTACGCTCGACGCCGCGCTGATTGATTACCGCAAGGCCCATGGCCTGTGCGACGGCCTCGGCCTGCTGGACTGCATCAATCATTTTAACCGCACTTACGCTAACGCCTAATCTCCCGCACATGAAACTCCTCATCGCCCTCCTCGCTGGCCTTGCGCTGGCCCTCTACATCCTGCTGCTGTCCGATGGCCCTAGCCTGCTGGACATCATTAACCGTTTTTAATCTCCCGCACATGAACCACCGACCCAAAGCAATCACCGACCCTGTCCGTCTCGAAGCGGCCAAGGAACTCATCCTCAAACACCGGGCGAAGTCCGGCAAGCAGAGCCAATACGAACTATACGGCTTCCTCTTCGGCCTACGCGTCCAGATTGACCGCGTGGACCACGCTCCGACCTCTGGCGAGTTCGCCCCGCTGATCGGCAAGAAGCGCATCGCTTCGCTGTTCACGGCCTACGACCTGATCGTCGAGTTCCGTGGCGTCTGGAAGACCGATGCCGAGGCTAAGGTCGTCGCATGGGAGGCCGCCAGCAATGCCTGACCCACTCTCTCACCATCCCGCCATGCTCATCATCAAACCAAACTCCATGCCGCCACTCTGGTGGCTCTTCCCCTGGTCATACGCCCGGCAGTTGTACCGCAACGGTCAGGCGCTCAAGGCTCTCTGCGACAGGCAGGACGACCTGCTAAAGGTGAAGACCGGCAATCGTCAGCGCTGGTCCATCTGGATCAGTGGCCTCCCCGGCCCTGACCGCAAGTATATGTTTAAGGATAACGACGTTAATGGCAACACTGTCGGAGACTACCTTCACTGTGTTGGAAGTTCTTGGACCATTATGAAAGACCCAGAGGACGCCATCATCTTCTGCGACCGACTCAACAAGGGGGCAATCAAATGAACCTGACCCACCACCAGCTAGCGACCCGGCATATGGCGACCGAGGTCGAGCACATTAACCGCCTGATCTACACGAAGGACTTGTCGGTGTCTAAGGCAAAAGAGATGCTGGCCGAAGCCGCTCACGCCGCCAAGCAGCACTGCAATGGCTGCACCATCAAGTTCGGTATCAACGCCGGGCGCGCCTGGTTCAACGTCCTATGAGCGACATTAATCACAACCGAATGATTCCCCTGCACATCGCCGATCAGGCCGTGGCAAACTGTGAGGCCGAGATCACGACACTGAAGGCCGAGGTTCAGCGCCTCAAGCACCGCGCCGAAGGACTCCGAGAGGCTGGCGATGAGCTGTGGTTCTGCATCCGGCACGGTAAGCGCCTGAGCCATGCCGAGGTCCAGGAAGCGGTCGAGGACTGGCAGGACATGAGGGCCAAGCAGTGAGCGACGTACGACGCTACGACATCGACGAGAATGGGGTCTGCACCCATCAGCTCGATGGGGCTTTTGTTTCCTACGAGGACTACGCCCGCCTACACTACGAACGTATCCACGACCTTAACCAGATCGGTGGACTGCAGGAGGAGAACGCCCGCCTCAAGGCACAGGTCGAGCGGCTGACCAAGGCAGGGGATGCGATGGCTGACCGCCTGATGTATCAAGGCTACCCCGCAACTGTCCCCGCATGGCTCGCCGCCAAGGAGGTCAAGCAGCCGTGACCCGCCCCCAGAAGCGACGCCCTGAGCGCCTGCGTCCTGGCCTTAAGCAGCAGACGCCGGTCGAAACTAAGGCCACCGCCCGCGAACTGGCCGAGCACCGCAAACGCTGGGAATACCTGTTCAGCCTCAACGTCTTTAAGTCTGCCCCATGACCAGTCCCTATAACTCCCACTCCTCGGCGATCAGTGCGATGAACAACCTGATTGATAAGCACGTCCCCATGCGGGAAGCCGCCCTGCAGGAGCATTACATGAAGGCAGACGAGACGCGCGCGCTGCTCAAGGCGATGGGGTGCTGGCCGAAACCGACTGGCCGTCCCTCTGAGCTGAGAGGTAAGAAGCCCAAGAACGGTAAGACCGCCAGCGAGAAGGGGCGTGAGGCTTACGAATGGGCGCGCAAGAATAACGCCACCTATACCGAAGCCGCCGAACGGTTTCGCATCTCTGCTGACTCCATACACTCCTACCGCCAATACCGCAAACTCCCTAAACTCAAAACCAAATGAACCCCCCAGAATACTACGACGAACTGACCCGCCTCCGGCTACGACTAGCCGAGGTCGAACTCCAGCGCGACGCCTTCAAAGCCATGGCCTCCCACGTCCTGAAGGACCTTATCCGAGAGGTGCTGACCGAACAGGCTGGCGTAAGCAATCACCCCAATGGCTAACCGCGCTGAGTACGGAGCGGTGCAGGCCGCAGTCATCGCCGGGCATGAACATGGTATGTCGGTCAACGACATCGCCAAGCACACTGGTTTTAATATGCGGTCTATCCGATCCGCAGCTGAGGACCTGTCGATTGCCCTACGCCGTGAGCGTAAGCCGTTCGGGTCGGCCAAGGCTCTGGTTTACGAAGCCCATGCCCAGGGTATGACCGTCCCGCAACTGGCAGAGGCGTCAGGGTTTAGCCGTCACACGCTTTACAGTGCCCTACGTCGGCACGGCCTGACCCTGCCACGTGCCCGCCAAAGCCGTTTGACCCCATGACCCTAGTCCTAGCCCTATCGGCCGCATTGCTCACCTCTGAGGCCGTCCCAGAGGCAGTCGTTCAGGCCGTGGAACAGGTCGAGTCCTCTGGCCGTGGGGCTAAGACCCCCGATGGGGACCGGGGAAAGGCTATCGGATGCCTTCAGTGGCACTCTGCCGCGTGGTCCGACTGCTCGGCTGTCCGGCTCAAGGCCGGGCTGGCCGTCTACCCTTACTCTGACGCCAAGGCCCCGATCAGAGCGCGAGAGTATGCCCGCACCTGGCTAACTGTCCTGAAGGTCAGGCTCGCTACGCAGTTAGGTCGGCAGCCGTTCCCCGGTGAAATCTGGCTGGCATGGAATCTTGGCTGGTCTGGCTTTCAGCGCTACGGTTTCAGCTGGGCGTTCGTCTCCCGCGTCAAGTTCGATAAGGCTAGGCAGGTGAACACGCTGGCTTGGGGCTTGCCAAAACGACCTGCCATCTCAAGGTAACAGGTGAGGCCCGGACAATATCACTTGTGCGGGATCGCAACTGAGGGCAGTTCGGGCTTCGGGCCATCCGCAAGGGTGGCCCTTACCGTTTAATAAACAGACGGTCTAGGTCGGTCTTCTTGTAGTATGCGTTCTGGTGCAAGCCAATGATGCCCCTAGGAGTCTTGAAATACTTAGGCTTCAGGCCAGCCCTAGTAATGCGTCCACGTAGGGCCACATCAGATACCCTAGCTGATAGACAGTAGTCCATGACCCTGATCCATCCCTTCGGAACCTTGTCAGCCTGATGGGCGAACAGTCCTTCAGAGGCTTCCCGGATGGAGCGGTAAGGCGGGAGGGGCTTATAGACGTATGCCTTGTGGCACTGCCCGGTGTTGGCTTTAAACTTGTGGGCCTTGCGTTCCAGCAGTCCACGACGGAACAGATCGTAAGCGCGAGAGGATGCGTTCCTGGTATAAGCCATACGTAACTCAGCGCGGATATCTTCCACGGTATAAAACCCGGCGGGGCAAGGGTGGTCCTCGGCGCTGGCCGTCAGTTCCCGCATTAGGCGGGCGAGTATGTCGGCAGGCTTGCTCATACGTTGATGCGCCAAGGTTGCCCGGCCAGTTCCTGCGGGTGGACGTAGAGGGTAGGCACGATCAGGTCGTCGGAGTACTCGCCATAGCAGATGGCCTGACCCCACGAAAACGTTTTACGCCTAGAGTTAGCGTAATCCATGCAGGCCATGCGCGTGAGCGTCCCGACGTTGATGCCGGTCGGCGCATCGTCGCGGCGTCCCTTGGCTATGCCAGGGGAATGAGTATGCCCGAAGATGACTACCGAGACGCCGCCCTTACAATACATCTCGGCCATGTCGCGGCAGGCTGACTCGTTGTAGATAGAACCGTGGGTAATCAGACCGTTACCGATGCGAGAGCCTTGCCAGATTCCCCGGTAAGGGATTTGCTTGGCCTTCAGCTTCTTGCAGTGCTGCTGGATTTGCACGATCAGGAGACGCGCGCACTCGGACACGACCTCGTTAGTAGACTGAGCCAAGCGGAAGAGGCGGGCCTCGTGGTTTCCGTCGTGCACGACTAGCTCTAGGTCCTTGTAGGCTTTCAGCTGCTCAAGGAAGTTGAGGCCCTCTTCAACGTCAGGGGCCAGCGGGTCGCCTTCGCCTTTGCCGCCGCCCATCATGGGGGACAGGTCCGTATAGTCTCCGGCATGGTCAAAGCGGTGGGGCCGGAATGCCTTAATAAAATCAGTCACCCCTTTCTGAGCGGACGGGTCTATGAAATGCCCATGCGAACAGGATACCACCGCGAACCGCTTCCATTTCCTGACGATGTTGCTCATCGGTACAGGCTCATGGACTGAGTGAACTTGCGTGCCCACTGGCTGATCAGTTCGACGGAACCATCCGGGAAGCCTACTTGCAGAGCATTGTCCCTGGCGAAGTAACCGCGAGCGGCCATCAATCCAATCGACTCAGCCTCGGCGTTGTTGGCTGGCAGATTGCCTTGGCGCTCGATGTAGATAGGGACGTATGCCCAGCCGCGCTTAATGCACAGGGCCTCTAGCTTCTGGTACTCGTTGGCGTAGCGTAGGTCAGGGATCAGGACAACCGAGCCGGTGGAGTCTGAGTCAGCGACAGTCTCGTCTGCCCACGTGTTGATGTTCTCGATGACCTTATCCACCCAGACGTTCTGGTTCTGACTCCGGCAGTATTCGCCGTAGGCTACCAGCAATGGACGCAGTTCGGATTTCTTGGCCGTGTCTTCGGTATAGACATCTGACTTCACGCCCGCCTCGTTTAGCGAAGCCTGGAGGGAATGTTTCAGCGCGTCGGCAAACTTCATCACGATGACTGAGTAGCCCGGCTCGTCTTGCTCCAAGTGGTCGAAGATAGCATCGGCCATCGTGTCCTTGCCCGCCCTTGCAAATCCCGCAATTGGGATGACGACGTGTCGCATGGATAGACTTTCTGCTGTCGTATCTGCACCTACGCAAACAATAAGGCCGACCCCCTTACGAGGATCGGCCCGGCTACACGGCACTCCTGCGTTAGCCTAAATGTCGATAGGTTCGTCGGCGCTTACGACGGCCTCTGGTTCGGTGGCCTTAGCCTTCTTCACTGCTTCCTTGATGGCTTCAGCTGCGGGCTGGACTGGCTGGCCTTCAACCGTGCGGTGGCCGTACTCTGCCTCGTTGTCCTTGTGGATGGCTTCCTGCACGTCACGCGGCAAGCGGGGGAGCCACTTGGCAAGGCGCTTAAACGCGGTCTTCTTCCACATCTCCATCGGGTAGGTCGCCCAAGGGCCGGATGCACCAGAGCGGCTGGCCTTACGGATGGCTTCCACCTCAGCCTTGCTCATTTGAATAGCGGCAGTCTCACCGTCCTTGAAGCGAACCATGGCGTAGACCGCGTAGGCTTCGCCCCGATCCTTGGACAAGTCCACGACGTGCTCCTCGACCTTGCCCAGGTTGAAGCGGTATTTGTCATTCTGGCAGACAATGTCGGCGTGGATGTGGGCCACTTCGCCGGAGCGCATGACCAGCGCAAGGATGCCCTTGTAGTCGAACTGCAGGGTAGCATCGTTGCCGTAGGGGATGAGGTGGGCATGGTGGCCGTCCGGCATCAGACCCCACTGAGCGGCTTGCAGGATGACCGAGGCCACGCTGGCGGGGGTGCAATCCCACAGCTTCGGGTTCTTGTTACAGGCGGTGATGACGCAGCGCATGAAGCGGCTGGCGTCTTCTGCGTTGGGCAGGGCCTTGGCGACCTGCTCCTGGAGGGACTGCGAGCGGACTAGCTCGATGGTATTCTTTGGCTGGACTGCGGGTGTGCTCATGGTGGGAAGGGTTATGCGTTAAACTTAGAGAGGTCCACTTCGATGACACCGGGGCCGGTCTTCTTAGGCCAAGCCTGCGGGTCCATACCCAGCGTGGTCTGGTAAGCGGCCATCAGGTCGAGTCCTTTGCGGTAGCGACGGCGTCCGACTTCGATGTCGGCCTCGGTCATTACGAACACTTGGACGAAGATTTCAGGGGCTTCCTTGCCCTCGATGGCGATGAAGGCAAAGCCTGTAGGTTTCTTGCCGGTAGCGATTTCGATGCCGTCAGTATACAGGGCCGACTGGCGGTCATATCCAAACTCCCAGCAGCTGCGCCTAAAAGCAAAGTGCTCAATGGATGGGGTAGTTTTTGCGTCTACGATTAGGCCGTCATCGCGGTAACGATCAGGACGGCAGCGCATCTCGATGCCGGTGATGGGGTCAGTCCAGAAGAACGAAGCCTCGTTGACGCCTTCACCTGAAAGCAGGGTAGAAGCCTCAGTGTCCTCCTGCACAGCCTTGGCGATGTTGCAGAGTTGGACGTACTCGTCGTGGCTTACGATCTCCTTACCAATGCTTGCCATTTCAAACTCCTCTTCGCGGGCCTTGGCTCCCTTGCCCTTGTCGAGACCCTCGGGCATCACGGCCCATTCGGAGCCGACGAGCTGAGGCTCAAGGATGATGGTGTGGACAAGCGAACCCCAGCGGAGGGAAGGGGTCTTCTTGCGGGGGGTGTTCATGAGTCGGGGAGACTCAAGGAAGCGGGACAGTTTTGAGTTACTGACCGCCGGGCTGGCGTGGTATTCTTTGTTATTCATGTGCGGGGAAAGGGGTAGGCGTTACTCTCACTTGTCGCCTCGGATACGAGGGTGACGCATTGAGCCATCTGGCGTCTTGCTCTGGAACGTGACCTCAAGCCAAGAGCCGATGACGGTGTCGCGGTTCGCCCAGATCGTGGCGCGCTGCTCGTCGGTGAAGCCACCGCCCACGCGGACTAGGCGACCGTTGTTCTCGACGACTACGTGTCCCATCGTGCCAGCCAGACGGCCTTCGCCTTCATGGACTGAGACTACCGGGCAGTCCTCAGCGTCCACGGCCTTGACCTTGAGCCACGCGTTAGAGCGCTTGCCCTGAGCGTAAGGAGCGTCCGCGTCCTTAATCATTGCTCCTTCAAAACCCTGAGAGACGAAGCGACGGAACGCATCGTTAGGCGAGATGCCCATGAAGGACTCGACCAGTTGAACCTTGTCGGAGTAAGTGAAGCGAGCCATGACGGTGCGGCGCTCGCGGTAGGTTCCGACATCGTCGGGAACGTCAAGCAGCCAGAGGAACGCGTCCTCGGCACGGTCGTTAGAGCGGACAGCACCGACAGAATCGTAGAAGTCAGCGCCGGAGACGGCCTCACAGTCGAAGGTGAAGACGCCGTGCTTGCTGGCAGTGTCGGCGAACCATGCGCCGAGGTGAGCGATGGACGGAAGCGGGTTGCCGTTGCGGGTCTTCATGGCGACGGCCAGAGTCTGACGGCAGACCTCGACGATCACGCGGACGCCGTCAATCTTCGGCTCCACCGCGTAGGACTCAGGAGTGATGCCCTTGTAGGGGCGGGCCAGCATAGCCTGGGACAGCGGGGCCTTGGCTTCCTTGCGCGGGCCAACCTTGAAACTAGGCTGGCTCTCAATCATATTGAAAATGAACGCGTACAGCTCGGCGTTCGGGTCGGAGGGTGTGCTCATGTTGTGCGGGATAGGCAAGGTATGCCCGGGCACGGGTGCTCCGTCAAGGGGGAATCTGCCCCCCGCCTAGGATGCCCTAGGAGGTGGGGGTATGGGCTAGGATGGCTGTCTACCCCGCCAGACCCTTAAACCCCCCGCCACGGCCACGGCAAGGCATCCAAATGATAGGGCCAGCCCTAGGTCGCGGACGGACTGCAGGGCTAAGGTTGCCGAGGAGAGGTTAGACTCTAGTTCTTTGGAGTCCGACTTAATGCCCCCATCGGTCACTAGCATAACCATGGCGTCAGTGTTCTGCAGCTGGTCTAGGACGAACCCTGCCGTATAAGCGGTAGTCACAGAGGCCAGCCCAGCAAAGGCTACCAGCAGGCAGACCGCCAGCAGCAGGTTTCCCTCACTTGCGCTTCGATCGCTTGGCTTTGCCATTGGGTTTAGGCTTGGACACCTTCTCGACCTCACGTTCGGCCCGGGCTTTGATTGCCCGCAGCATAGCGTCAAGGGCCTCAGGACTTGCGTAAGCCAGTGCGCCGATGGCTCCCATCCGAAGACCAGGGCTGGCGATGTATTCGGTCAGGGCGTAACCAGCGACTGCGGCGGTAATCGAAGCAGCCATGACGCGGCGAGCCACCCAGCCCCAGGTATGCTTCTCTTCTGAAAGCAAAAGTCTGGCCGCCATGGAAAACGCCCCAATCACTGCCGCCACAACGCCGTCCTTCAGCTCCTTCGGAATGGACTCAGGGTCAAGGGGAGCACTCATTTGCGGACGCTCATTAGAAGCATAATATTGGCGCAGGAGTAACAGGCCCACATGACGCCAAGGGCAGGACGACCAACGCAGAAGCAAGCCACCCCTGCGGATGCGTAAGCCAAGGACGCAATGCCTGGGACGACGATCGTAGTAAACGTCTCGGTGGTCATTGAATCACAGTTCTACGATAGCCGAGTTTCCACATGGCAGAGGCAATCCTGTTGGCGGCTTTCTCAACAGCCTCTTCGTCGAGGTATGGCAGCGCATCGTGGACAAGCTCGTGAACTACTGTGTCTATCAACTCCTCTTCTGACTGCCGAGGGTCCACGTGTATATCGCCGAAGCCCTTCCAGCAGTAGCCGAAAGGAGTCGGGCACTTCGGATCGTGCGTAGGCTTGACCCTGCCGAGGACGCGGAAGGTGAAGTGAGGCTCGCCGTACTGGACGGCAGGCGGGTCAGACTTGGGGCGGGGGCTGCTCATCGGGTTTGTTGTTGGCGTCTTTTACCTTATCCCAAAGATACCACAGGCCAAGGCCAGCAGCCAAGGCCATAGCCGTCCCGACGATGTAGGAAAAGTACTCAGACTCCACGATGAAAGGGAATGCCCCGATTGCCCCAGCTGAAAGCAATAGACTGATGCCCACCTTGGGACCCAGGAACGCCATCGCCAGAGCACCGGCTACTGCCGTCCCGACTGCGGCTAGACTCCAGAGGTTAGCAGCGGCCTCCTTCTTCACGCGCTCGACCTCGGCGGTAAGTTCGGCAATGCGGGCGTCCTTCAGCTGCGAGACGCGGAGGGCTTCCTTATTGTCGGCCTCGACCTTGGCCCAGTTCTTATCGATGGAGGCCAGCAGGTTCTTGCCGAAGGCGGTGGCGGCGGCGACCTCCTTAGGGTCATTCTTGGCGGCACGTGCCCGGGCAAGGGCGAGTTCGCCAGGTTCAGGGGGCGGGAGGAACGAGAGGGCCACGGACGTCTCAGAGCGGACGATATCGGGACGGTCGGCGTTCTCGCGGGCGATACTGACCGAAGCGGCGACCTTCTGATCGGCGGTGTCCCACTGCTTGGAGACTGTAGCCACAATACCCTCGGAGGTCGGGGCGTTCGGCTGCTCAGGGATGGGCGGGCGAGACGTTGAGCACCCGGCCATCAGGAGGGAGATGACCAGGAGCGCGCGCACGGCTTACTTGCCCTTGAGGGCCTTGAGGATGTCCACGGCCTTCTCGACCTTGGCGGACTTGGCGTTCTTGATGCCAGCGATGAAGCC
>Ga0114966_10002161_pt1 | contig 17697 bp, 16 predicted proteins | sample M_130207_XF_Meta_FD_87029 | JGI IMG/M metagenome (GOLD analysis project Ga0114966, IMG submission 87029) | Freshwater microbial communities from Lake Montjoie, Canada to study carbon cycling - M_130207_XF_MetaG | ecosystem: Environmental > Aquatic > Freshwater > Lake | place: Lake Montjoie...
AGGCTATGTTGGAGGTAGAATTGTACCAAGTTATGTGATATATACATGGGCTGAAACATATAATATATTACGCGTTTATGGTGGGCGAGCTGGTTTAATGTTTGCATATTAATTTTAGACAGATTAGACAAAATATTTATTGGCCTAAATTTGACTTAGTATTTTTTGTTAAATGTATGATAAAGAAATGCGTATTATTAGCTTCAATCTAAATGGTATTCGGTCAATGACCAGTAAAATTAAAAATGGGGAAAAGAAAGGATCCCCTACCAATAATGTTATAAAGACACTTATTCAAGAGCAACGGCCTAACGTACTTTGCTTCCAAGAAGTTAAAACACAAAGCGAGGGCGACTTAGCACATCTCAAATCGGATTTTAAGTATATATTAACAAACTTCTCTAAACATAAGAAGGGATATTCAGGTGTAGCACTTCTAACTAATATTAGGCCTCAATGGGTCTCATATGACTTTAATATGTATACTGAGGAACAAATTGGTCCTTATAATATGTATGAATGGGTTGACGAAGGGCGAATTATTACGGCTAGATTTAGTAATATTATTGTAGTAACTGTGTATGTTCCTAATTCACAACCAGAACTGGCACGATTGGATGATAGATTAAAATGGGAGGAGATTATGCGAAATTATTTGCGACTGCTCAAATCGGAGAATGCGGTGCCAGTCGTATATACAGGTGATTTAAATGTCGCACCAGAGGATATTGATATTCATGATAAGAAGAATAGGGATAAAGTAGCGGGTGCATCTAAGGAGGAGCGTGCTGAATATAAAAAGCTGCTTGATGTTGGATTTGTAAACGCAGTGCGCCATTTACATCCTACTGAAAGAAAGTATAGCTACTTTTCAAACTTTGCTAATTCGCGTGAGAATAATAAGGGGTGGCTCATTGATCATTATCTGGTTTCCGCGGCGATAAAAGATAAGATTAATAGGGCGGATTGTTTGACTGAATATTATGGATCTGATCATGTGCCTGTAGTATTAGATATTGATGTATAAATATATGTACATTAAAATAATGTACATATATTTTATTATAAATTAGATATTACATCTAAGCGGTTACTACTGGTATAGTTACTTCAGGAACAACAGTTACTTCAGGAACAACAGTTACTTCAGGTACAGCTGTTACTGCAGGAACAACAGTTACAGCAGGTACAGCTGTTACTGCAGGTATAATTGTAAATCCCAACTTCTCAGCGGTCTTATCAATAAGGTACTGATCATTATTATTCCAATCTAAATAGTCCTGACCAGAGAATGTAAGAGTCTTAACTTCTTGAAAATTTCCGTTAACGCCATATAACATAGCATTTACCGTAACACTTTGAAATAATTCAAGGCTCATTACATTTACAGTAAATGAAGTAATTATTTTTGTTGTTGTTTCTTTAGCGGGTTGAATAGGTGTCACGGGAGAAGAGTTCATTATATTATACTAAAAGATTTTATTTTTCAGACCAACGCACATTGAAAATGCTGTCAAAGGTCTAAAATGGTTTTTTAACCTTAAAGTTAATTCCTGCTGCGCGATTATCATATCTTGGCAGTTCAACATCTGCTATACGTCCATATTCCCTAAAATCGATAGTACCCTCCCATGAGTTTTCAGAATTAACCCATTCACTAATTTGTGTCTTGAGCTCAATAAATCCTAGTGCATGATCTTTTACACCTGCGTCTCTTAATTGCTTTAAAATAGATATACCCTCTTTTAGACGATCTGATTTTATCTTAATTTGCTTTCCATTTCCCATTCTAACAATAGATATAATAGAATTTTAGGCTCATAATTATATAAAAAAATTGAAATGTGGTTTTATATGATTATTAGATAATCCAGATATGAATACTTTATATACAAATGATCTTTCGTGGACCTTTACAACACGCTCCAAGATGCTTTCAGACTTTATTATTAATAGTGAAGCAGCAAATAATTTATCCATTTTCAGATATAATGGATTTCCAGACGTGATGGCAAAATCTAAAATATTATTATTAGAATGTGATAACATTGCACAGAATTGGATGACAGACAATGAATTGTTAGAAGCGTTAATGCGCGCTAAAGTAGCACTCGATAACCTTAATGCTGCTACAAATGGGTGGGATAATGTAATGCATATTGTACCACTATCTAATAATCCATCTTAGTGAGCATCTTCAAATTATTAATCGGCATAGTAATAAACCCTGGTTCATTGTCATTTTGAGAGAAAATAAAACACATTTTCCCATCTTTAATATGAAAACCAAGACAATATTCAATGGCGTGCTTTCTAAAGACAAACGGCAAAGAGTATGACTCAGGTTTCATAGTTTCACGATTGAAAGTAACAACCGAGTGTAAATAGACCCGCGGCGTAGAATACTTTACAAAGTGCGCGACACACCAGTAACGACCATCATATTCGCAAATAGTAGAGGAGCCACGGAAACGACTGAAAAAGGGTGGCGTCTCAAAAGTTGTGTGAATTTCAAGTTTTTGAATCAACTTAATATCTTCAGATGGGTCTTTACTCTCAGTAATATCACATAATGTACTAACTACTCCAATACGAAGAGGGTGCCATCCATAAATAAAGTTCATTTTATTTTTGGCAGCCTCTGTGTTTATAAGCGAATGCTCTGGAACATGAATCCAATTCTTTTCACAATCGGATGGCTTAGGTGGTAGAATTACAGAAATATTGTTCATTTTGGCATTTTCAGGATCATAATCACCAATTGCTAGAACAATTTTACCATCCTCTGTTATATTCTTAGAAGAAGCTGTAAAATAAAGTTTATCCTTATGTACAAATAAGCGAACATCCTCAAGCCCCTCAATATTACAGGGATATGTCTTCTCAGGCTCCTCTTTCATCATTCTAACATCCTCCAACGGGTAGTAAGAAGAGTTAAGATACGTTATACCATTTCTTGTTTTAACATGACCATCTGAAGATCGCATATGATACGATCCCTTACTATCAATAGAATAATTAACATATCGAGTATTCATGATAACCTTATTTTTATAAGGAATAACCGAACAAGATGATACTTGAAATTCACCTACCTGAGGAAAGAATAGTTTACTATATTCGCCCTTATATGTACTACTTGTAAGTGTCTCAATATAATATTGAATATTGTCCCATACATTATCTATCTTATGCTGTTTAGTATTAATATATGAAACCATATCATTCAGAACATCTTGCCGTGACTTGTTAAATACATAACAAGAGAGAATCGTATTTTCATACTCAAATAAACCCTCATAAATGGAATACTCGATAAAAAGCACATCATTCTTGGGGAAAGGAATATCCTTCCCTTTGAGATAGTACTGATATGCCTTAAAATGCTCATATTTATCTTTAAAGTACTGAACCAAAAAGAAAATAGGTTCTGCGCGATGGGGGTGAAACTTAAATGCTTTTAGGGCCCAGGCTTCCATCTCTTCAGGTTGTTTCAGACATTCATAACATTTGGCAATTTGATAATGTGCGTGCCATACCTCTTCATACCACCCACCGACCTCAATTCGTTTTTTATAATGTTTAATAGCCTCTTCAAAATTACCACTATCCTTGTAACTTTGCGCCAAATAAAAATACGTGCGGCCATTCTTAGGATCCTCCTTTAAGTCCTCTGTCAGAAGACGAACATCGCGTTCAAACTTGTCGGATTTACAACCACCGTCATTTATATCATCAATATAGAATACCTCATATGGGATCTTATTCGTTGGATCACCGCTCCAATATTCATGCGTGGCTCCTACACATTTCCATTCATAGGCACATTGATGAAAACGATTATTATGGTATTTCAAACTGCCATTTTGCTGAATAACCGTGTATCCTGGGACTTTCATCTCAAAATCCTTAAATTCAGGCGATGGCTTAATAATCATATCTGCGTCGACCGTCATCGCATATGTTTTAGTGGCGTCCCATTTTAACTCAGTACATAATTCCTGTGCTTTCTTAAAAGATATTGTGCGGTTGTACCCGAAAGTTTTAAATGGTTCTACACTGACCTTAAATGGCTTTCCAGAGGCTGTAAGAAATGCGGTACATACTTCAACCGTATTATCAGTTGAACCTGTGTCAAGAATGGATACTGCGTCCACGTGCTCTAACGCACGGCCAATACAACGCTCAATAATCTTAGATTCATTTTTAATCATAAGATTGAGAATAATTTTGTTGTGATTGTGCGCCATTTTTAATAAAACTTATTAGAACTTGTTTAAGTTATTTATTATGCTTTTTTTTTAGAAAACCAGAATCTTAGTAAAATATGTCCATAACCCTAAACCTACAAAGCATTTTGCCGTTACATCCAATATATTGTATACTATATTCTTGTTTTCTTCATCTAACAAATATACAAATCCATACAGTCCCCAAATAAATAAATAGATTCCAAATAATACGAAGTTAAACATTATCTTAGAGCCCTTCACAAAGCTAAAATATACTAGCGCGAAAAGAGCGATGAAAAATATGAAACCAAGAATACATCCACTCATTTTTGAAATAGTATTCTTTTCTCCCAAGTATCCAGTATATAACATACCGAAATTTAATAGTACAGCACTTACATACGTACTGATATGAACCGATTCTTTATTGTTATAGGCTAATGCGATCATAAGTGCTAATATCATGAGCGGCGTCGTAATAAACCAATCATTGTAACGAGTTTCACTAATACTCTTGTAATCAATTACGCCGCTACCCGTAGTAATTTTGCTAATAAATTGTGAATAGAAATAGCCTGCTATGAGTGATATACATGTTTCTAAATTCATTATATGTCTGATTATAGGATTTGAGGTTGCTAGAGCCTCCACAAGCGTAATTGTACCTGTCGTAATCAGTAAAATATATGTAAAGTAGAAACTGAACTTAACAGTGTCAAACTTTGTAGAAATAGTTTGTTCATTGGCAATTTTAGTTGTCTGAACAGGATTTTCTAGAGATTCCATTCTAATACATATAACGATTTTATAATTATAGAATTGTTATATTTATAATACCAAAATTATTTACCACACGGACCACAAGATGTGTTAGGGGCATTACCACACAGCGATCCAGGATAATTAAATGGTGGCATAATTGGTTCTGTAACTGAAGGTACATATGGTCCAGCAGGCGGATATACATATTCTGGTGCTATGTATATTTGTGGTGGCGGCGGGCAACTATTCCAATCTGGTAATTTGATATAACAGTCATTGTTATAAATATTAATTTTATTAGAATAATAACTTAATAATTTTTGAGGATCTGAACTCATCTTTAAATATAGATTAGATTATAATTCTGATTAAGGCTTTTGTCCATCATACTGCCCATTAGCAGCATGATATGTCCAACACCAGTCATCTCTCTGACCCTTTGTACCACCACACCAACCAAACGCAGAACAACACTGCGACGCCCCACATGCTTTATTTCCATATTGTGGCCCACATCTTCCATCTTTACTAAATTCACGGCCAGCCCAATTAGTAGGTATTATAATAGGGTTTTCTACTTCTATAGATTTCAGAGTTACTCCATAACATTGTAACATAGCGTCAGCTTTATCAGAGTTTGGTTTTGTATTATCATTTGCCAGACGATTAATTTCATCATATTTCTTTTTAACACTGTCAATTCCTGAAAGACTTTGACCAAACTTTAGACCTGTAGGTGTATTAGGATCAAGAGATGTTCCTGGTTGACAATATGTATTAGAACTGTTTGGTCCCTTCATACTTGCCACTTGTTGCGGCGACAATGTATATGTAGGACCAATATGTGAGGTTGCTCCACTATTAAGATATAAATATGATAAGCACTCTTTAGAAAGTGCGCCATCAGTAATACCATCGCATGGTGAACTAATTTGTACTCCTCTAGCAAACATAGATAATGTATTCCAATCTTCTATACTTAACGGATTGCCATTTGCATCCCTGCCAGTAATACCAGCAGTTATTTTAACAGAAAGATTATCCAATATAGTATCAATATCAAGAGGTTGCCCATTAGTATCTATTTGAAGAGCATTCGCAGCTACTTGATTAGCGGGATATCCATTACCTTTAGGTGTTCCACCGAGTTCACTCCAACGATCTTTGAGACACTCCAAAGTATAGGCACCAGGTTTATTTGTTTTACCATAACATGGGTCAGATTCTAAGAAAGTAGCAGAGGACGCTTTAGTAATAACAGGACCATTTTCACACATATTAGCATCACCCTCATACATATTTATAAATGAAAAAGGCATTAAACATGATAAGTTCATAATAGTTTTACCTGTACCTGGTACAATTGAACGACATGAAAATCCATTTTTCTTAGAGCTTCCATTTATTTTCGGTGAAGCGTTTGAAACAATATCTGACTGTACAAGATGTACAAGATCTAATTTAAATAGACCGCGCGCAGTTTTACCTTCTATGTAACCACATACATATGTTAATGGCGTATTTGGTAACTGATATACATTTATATTAAATACAGATCCTTCAGCATTTGCTGGAATATTAACATTAACTGATTTACCTCCTTCAAGATTGGTTTGTTTAAGTGATATTGTAGAAGAGCTTGAAGTAACTGTTACAGTACCGCTTCCATATAGAAATAATGTAGATGAAATTCTAGTAATTTCAGGACCAACACGACTAAAGTCCTTCGATGTAAAACATTGAGAACAATTAGGAGAACTAAACGTTTTAGTAGATTCACAGTCTAATTTCTCTTTGAGAATTATACACTTATCCTTACTAAGAGAGAATGTACCTGGTTTAGATTTACCAACTGTTGGACGATAGACATTATATGGATTAGCACCAGTCTTTATGGCATTATCTGCTGCGCTATTTTGATTTGTCTTATCATAAGAAGATACATACAAACCTCCTATATGGGGTTTACCATCTGCTCCTGTACCATCCTTATCAAAACTTATACCACAACTTGCGGCAAAAGCTGGATCATCAAATGCGCTACATGTCGGCCCTTTTGATTCACAAGAAGTAATCTCTTTTGTACCCATATTAGTAGATATCGTATTATTATTTTGTGCTTGTAAATTATATGTATTAGATGTATTATCGGCCGATAGTCCTCCAAGAGCATTTGTAAAAGACTTTACTATATCGGAGTTAATAGGAATTTGTGGGTTTAACTGATTTATAATAGTATTCAATGAATTAAATTTATCTTGGGATTTTTCAACATATGTATTATGATTAGCATCCGGAAAATTAAAAAATCCCTCTTTGTGATTATTACTATAATAAAGAATTAGTGTTAAAATTATCAATATTATAAAAAACATTATAATGTTGAGAAACATTATATCCTAATTCATATCAAGATAAATATAGACCAAACAATCTATTTTGTTTATTGATGTAAAAGAAATATTAGATAACAACTAATAGTTATTATCAGGGCGAATTTGTGGCAACGAATCCATTTCACGTGTAATAACACGGAATACAAGATTTAATTGCCTGTTAAGATTTATAAGACGACGAGGCGATTGGAGAGCTATCCCAAATGAGTTAAGAATAGCAGAAAAATTAGATTTATTACCAAAAGGGTTAATAAACGTGGAGCCCGTAGTTGGATCCTGATATCTGGCCTGTATAACAATTACATCAGCATATCCAGATGTGTTTACATCATCTGCTATGGTACTATTCGTATTAGTATAACCAATTCCTAATACAATATGGCCCTCCTGACGATTAATCCAATTAGAGAAATCACGTAATGCGTCACCATACGTCGCATCATTTAATGCGTCATCGTTGTAAGTATAACCGTTCATTTGAATACGATCTCCCTTACAAACGTCAAATCGGCTAAAATATTTATTTGTTACAATGAAGAAATTTCCAGGATTAGGCTGAGCAATAGGTGAGGCTGGATTAAATACATTAAACGCAGAATTAGTAGGGATTACAGTAAATGGGAAGGTTGGACCAGGCGTAGCTGCCGAATCTTGTGCGCCAATAATGCCCGCAATATCATACGTATCTGACGAATTTGATAAAAGTTCGCCATTGGGGCGACGAATATCAATTGTCATCTTTTGTAAAGTAGAAAGCGGCGTAGGATAGAATTCCTTTTGGCATTTTAAGAATTTGGGAATCATCGCCAAAAAACCTCGCGTAGAGGCGGCTTGATATGTCGTATCGGATAACCATTGCGCATCATATTGAAGTACACCGAAAGAGCGGTCCAAAAAATTATCCGTACCGTAATTATTATTCTCAAGTTCTGCGATGCGAATAGTAATATATGGCAAATTCAGAATATTGTCTTGATAGTCTGTAGTTGTTGTATATACTGGAGGGCTAGCATTATCCGTTGTTTTACGAATAGATACATCTAAACCTTCCCCTGCCATAATACACTTAACAAGCTCAATGCGGACAATATTCTTGAATTTCTGTTGCGCACTCAACGTTGGATTAAATCCCTGACCATTCGCCGCTGGATCAAAATTCACCGTGAAACTATAACGATTCTCTTTATTATTTCTAAGCCAATCACGATCCGCCGAGTAAATAAATAGATTGTTTTCGGTTTCGCGATAACTGACCAGACTATCCTCACGTTGTAGATAGTTCTGCGGTAAATCGCTCTTATTCGGAGAGGCAAAACTGGGATTTACAATAGTGGGGTTAGAATTTGCTTGACCGAGTTCCCTTGGAGGCGGAGAGATAGTCATAGTGTCAAATGAACCAATTGGTGCGATAAGAAGATCACGTCTGTCGGGCATAACCGCCAGAGAAAGATCCTGTTGAGGAGTCGGCCGAGACATATTTTGCTGGCGCTGTACCAAGGCAAGTTCACTATTACGATTTTGCGAATCTTGTTGTGTACGAAACATAGAATCAGCTATAACACGACCCTGTACACCCGCATCTGCCTTAAGCATCTCCACATTCTGTTGTGCCGAACGGAGAGCTTCCAACTCCCTCTGCTTCTTCGCACGTTCAAAGAGATCTGCCGCAGGCGGCCCATCCTCCTTGAAATCAATGCGAAAATCAGGAGGCGGCGGCGGTAGAACTTTGACTTCATGACGCTCTTGAGAAAGCTGCTCGAAGCGCTGCGATGTTTCTTGAAATAAGTTATCATTCATTACTGTTTTCACAGATGAAGTGTTCTTAGTCAATTCTCGGCGTTGTAAATATAGCGAAAAATCCTTGGCGGAAGCGGAGAGAACCTCTTTATTTAGAGTCTGAATAGGTTTATCACCTTGAACTTGATAAACCTGATTAATATAATGTTGGAGGGTTTTTAAAAGACGATCTTGCTGTTGGTCATTGAGAGATATATTATTACGTTCTTGAAAGTCTTGAGCTAATACGGTCTGAAGAGTATTGAAGTTCTTATCACCAAAAAATACCGTTTTCACAGAAGTTCCTTGTTGTTGGACCGGACGATACATTTACTAATTCTACTGTATAAATCTTTTATATGTCTTTAGACCTGATGAGAATTTTCTAAAATACCTGTATTATTTAGCAAAAAGGATCTTACGTAATTCTAACATAAAGTTATCATTTACCGCGCTTGTACAGAAATTTTGAAATTGTATACCACACATCATACAAATAATAAAGTACATACTGAACATTCCACACTCAGAATCTCCAAATTGAAACTGACGCGCATTATATCCTAGTTCGCAAGTACGAATCTGGAGTTTGAAACTGCGCATTAATCTTCCAATAAGTGGCGGTACCTCATATCCATAGGAATCGAAATATCCGACAAATGGTTTTTTGATGTCTTGAAGATTTATATAAAGGGCTACCCAGTGACTTCCGTCTTTAAAATGCGGATCAAGATTGAAAATTAAGGAAATTCCGCGAATACCTTTCGCATATTCATTTTTGAGGTTAAGCTCACAGGTTTCTCGATATAGACATTTGGGGCTCTTACTCGGCTTATATGGATCGGGAGCTGAGAAGTCAATAGGGAAAACACCTAAGAATTTAAACCACGAATAGGATTTCTCATATTGTTTCAAGCAATTTATAATATCATAGTTGTTAAGCCATAAATCGGGATCTGCTTCCCATTTTGTGGGACGGCGGGATCGTAGATATTGTTTACGGAGTTGCTTTTTATAATTATTGTCAATGGGTGACTTATCAAGTAAACAATGCTCTTCTCCTGGCTGACAGCCAATAGACTGAAAGAGTTTGCTATGATTGCTATCATTGCCTTTAATCTTAAGTTTTTTGGATATATCCGAATAAACTGCAGCGGGTAAACATTTATTTTTGGATTTACGTGTATTACTACGTGTATTACTACGTGTTAAACCAGGATTACATCTCGTAAAATCCTTTAGAGACATCTTTTTTTTTCTGGATTGTACCATTCTGGATTGTACCATTCTGGATTGTACCATTCTGGATTGTACCATTCTGGATTATACCTACTAACGGCTAACATAATAAAATATTTAATTAATTATAAACTATAGATATGAGCGCTGAAGGTTCTCACGACTTTTCAAAATCTAATTTTATTTTAATGGTCGGCGGACAAATACTATTATTAGTATTAATACTAATGGTAGTATCTTTTGGAACGGGGTCCGTATCTTTTCCCGCAGCAGCCGTTAAAAATATGATGAGTAAATTGCCAAAAACTTCATAAATATTTCTCTACAATAATAGAATGAGTGTAAATAATGCTAAAGGTAAAGAGGTATCTACGGGTACTAGTGAATCTAGTGGATGGGTTCCTAAAGGGATGGATGGTAAAGACATAATAGTAATACTTTTTACAGTTGTATCTATTGGTCTCTTTATAGGATCTTTTGTACAAATGTCAAAATTTGTAGGTAGCAAAGATGATTGGAATGTTATACAACCACAAATTACATTAATATTAGGTTTAACACTTGGGGGGACATTTGCATTAATAGTCGCATCAGGATTATATTATATGCAAAATCCTTCTAAAACAATATATTTTATTTTAGTATTGTGCTGTCTATCGCTTGGTCTATCCTATGCTGCTTTAGCTATTGCCGCTATTTCCCGTTGATGGAATTAACCAACTTGAAGGGATAGAATGTTGAAGTCTTAGTCGACTGCCATATTTTCCACGAATTTGTGAAATACCTTGAAGCCTAATTACACATCTAATAATATTCCCTGACACTAATTCTGATACTTTACAGGCTGAATTAATATTTTTTACTATCGATGTTGGGAATATATATATAGATAGCGTATTACCCTCAAGTAGAAAGTGGAAAAGTTGGCGAATACTATCAGCGGATTCATTTTTTTGATTAAGGAAACTTTGTTGATGTACATAAAATGTACTTACCAAATATTCTTGAAGAGTACTAAGTTTGACTTGAAAATTGGGCTGATCCGATAAATCGAGCCTTAGACGCGAATTTTCAGGAGTGTAGTCAATTACCTTTAAGGGTGGCGTTAAAATACTTACGTCATGGAAATCGATACTTGGGTCTTTATATGATAGACGAGCTACGGCTTTTCCGTATTTATCAGCTTGAAACGGTGTTAAATGAATATTTCTGATCTCTAGAGCTTGATATGGTATTGCGAGAAGCATTATGGTTATAGTGTGGTCTTATAATTTAAGGCGTGTGTTATTTAAATTGTTTTTTTTGCCTTTTGGCTTTTGGCTTTTGGCTTTTGGCTTTTATTATAACTTTTAGGTGCTTAAAACGCCTAAAAGTTATACAGGTAATATGTCACAACAATCCTATGCCTGGCGGGGATTTCGAGGAGTCGGTAAAAGAACCCAGCTACTAAAATTCCTTGAAAAACAGGCAACTAAGATTGGTACACCATTTGAGATTAAAATGGGAACATGGTTTCTAAACAAACAGACATGTGGCGGCGGCGATCCTGATGGAGAAGACGAAGAAGCGTCTGGAAAATCCATTCCCTACGAAGAATCCAATCTACACCTAGGCTTTGATGTAGCACGCATGTCCATGTCCGATAAAGTATTTTTACAATCTATTTTAACACGATGGACAGGTCAACAAGATGTATGCCTAATGTCATCACTCATTAAGGCCCGCTATTTGGTTCTATATCACGCACACTTCCTAACAGACGAGTCCGTATTACAGTTACAGGAATGCTTGGAACAGTATCCGACATTTACGATTTTACTAACGACGGAACTTCCCCTAAGTGGTCGACTACGTGATTTCTGTTTTGAAATTCCAGTCGCTGGTGAGGACATGTTGTTAGCGAATTATACACGCAAGGCTGCTTTGTTGGAGAAGGATGTCTGGTTGGAGTTCTTCAAAAAGACCATTGAGGACTGGTCTAATGATTGGGGTGCCAAGAAAATCGCGGATGTCCGTAACTGGATTTATACATGTCTTCAACGGAATCTGCGTTGGACCGACGTTATTACTTATTGGATAGAGGCCATTTACAAAACGGAATGGATTACTCCGAGTATGCGCTATAAATTGTTGGAGACATTATGGAAAGCGGAATCGGGCTCAGGATGGGTTTTAGTAACATCATACCGAATTCCGATTTTGTGGGAACACGTCCATTTAAAACTGGCACATGAGTTTTATAAACTAAGACACAGGGTTATATAGATATTCCCTAGATATTATATTATATAATAATATTAGCACCGAATATTAGGGAAGGATGTCAATATTAATTGATACCTTGTTAGACAGAGTTAAAAAAGAGTTTGACAAGGCGCCTATTAAATGGGAAAATATAGAGATTTCTAGGAAAGATATGAACTTTTTACGACAAGAATGTAATACAGAATCGGAATTTGACAAGGCTAATAAACGCAAATTTATGTTTGATGAATTGATAAAGGGTAACTTGGTTTTAGTGACTTGTAGGTGCGATTATGGTCAAGTTGTAGCGGTATTTGAAACAATGGCTGCCGCGGCCGAATTACCTTGGGACTTGTGGGGTCGTATTCTGAGGATGTTTCATGAGAAGGGTAGCAGAAGACCATTTAAAGTATTTTTTCTTGCCAATAAGGTTTTACGTGTATTTCCTGAGGGCGGGGGGCCAATTCAGACCGAGAACATAAATGGTGGATACACATACAGATGTAATCCAGAAACAATATTAATATATCGTGCGGAAGATGCGACACGCGTACTAATTCACGAACTACAACATTCGTGTTGTCTTGATAATGTAGAACATGGTTTGGACTTTGTGGAAGCTGAAACAGAGGCGTGGGCGGAGCTATTCTATATAGCCATTCTATCGCAGGGTCAAGCGCGTATATTCAATAATTTGCTACAGAAACAGTCCGAATGGATGATAAAGCAAAATAGAAAGGTGAAAAAACATATGACGAATCCAGACTCTACGGAATTTCCTTGGAGGTATACTGTGGGGAAAGAAGCAATATGGAATGGTTGGGGAATACTAAAGAAGTCTGTAACTCCTGGTGATAATGTTGGTAATTCCTTGAGGCTGACATATCCGCCAAATAATACTTTGAAGGAGCGATTTAAGGTGATAAGCGAATCTACGATTCTCTAATAATATCTTTCATTAAAGTAGTAACATGGATGAAGATGAAACATTTTTAAATGTACGTACCCCAGGATTTAAAGAAGCAGACCAAGCTTTAAGAAATTCTGGATGGAGAGAGAAAAAGTATAGTCGGGCAACATCTAAGGATATTGAAAATGCGTATCGTATTTACTTACGAAAAGAAAGGACACGGGGATTAAAACAATTATCTCCAGCTGAATTGGATGAATTAGATAAAGAAATAAACAAAACAATAGGCACATTATATAATAATTCTAAAGTGTTACAACTTAGAATGTATACTAAACAACGTATTGCGGCGGCAGCGGCGGCAATGAATGACTATAATGAAGAGGAACTATTCATACCAGAGAATGAAAGACTAGAAATGAGTAAAAGAATGCGTAATGCTGAGCGAAGAGCTGAACATAGAGTAGAGCACCCTAAATCAGTAATACAACCTAGAAACGCAGCATGGGCTTCATATCGTGAGCCTCCTAAAGCTCGTTTTCCAAATGTAGCGCTAAATTTACCTAACAATTCTGATGAAAATTATAAAAAAAATGCTGTACCACTAAATAATATATTAAGAAATCTTAATAGGTTAAATATTGGTAATCGTAAACGTAATACACGCAAACGCAAAAGAAGTCTCAGTTTAAATGGACAACGCAAATCTCATAAGAGATCTAGATATATGAGTGCTCCTAGGGCCGCGCAACGGGGGACTAAATTTAGTAATTTACCTCGTTCGACACGCAAAAAGTATATGAGACGCTTTAGTCGTAAAAATAACTAAATATTATATATAACACGATTAATATTTAAAATTACCAATTTTAAATATTAATTATTCTAATAAAACTATTTTATATCCATCTATATGGCCCCGAGCCTTTCACATCTACACTTGCCTTTAATGGTTCTACTTCAATGGTAATACGTGTACCATAAACAACCCACGAAACTGTGCCCTCTGGTCCATAAATTTTGAACAAATTATTTTTAACTGGGGTTGCAGCGTACGTTTTAGCTTCAGTATCATTATCTTCATTAAAAACATGAGTTACATTTACTGTAAAGTTATATGCTAATGCGTTTATATAAGAAGGTAATGAGACCTCTACATATGTATCAAGTACTTTTGTAGTTCCGCGATAGTATACACCTGCTTCTGGGCCCTCTAGACACGCGTGAACTAGATATTTGTCAGCGGCGTGTGGATGATCAATTACGAAGGTTTTTGCGATATATCCAACTTCAAATGTAGTTGTATCATATGTTACAATATTTGTTCCAGTATTATTTCTAATAGGCCTTACATAAAATGCGCCAGTAGTTGCACCATTTAATGCTTCACCGCTAGCATTTATTACTATACTACTTGGTAATTGTCCAGTTACTCCCGCATTTGTACCGAGAGCAATTGAGTTATTACCTTGGTTATATCTTCCAGCATTTAATCCTATCGCAATTGCGCTAGGTTGTTGGGTACTTTGTCCTGCTAAATAGCCTATCGCAATTGCATTAGTGGATTGTGTATTATATCCAGCGTTATATCCTACCGCAATTGCGGTAATACCCTGATTGATACTTCCAGAATTGCCCCCCAGCGCTATACCATATGAACCCTGTAATGTTTTTCCTGCTTGACTTCCTATCGCAATGGCAACGCCCGCTGTGCCACCCTGCCCTGTCATTCCAGCATTATTTCCTATAGCTATTGAAGCGTTTCGCTGACCAGTTTGTCCTGCTTGTACACCTATAGCTATTGTATTTATATATTGAGTACTATATCCAGCTTCATATCCTAATGCTATTGCATTAATACCTTGTGTATTATATCCTGCGTTGAAGCCTATAGCCATAGAGGTAGAGTCTTGTGCTATTTTACCTGCTTGATAGCCTATCGCAATTGAACTTTGACGCTGAAATGATTGCCCTGCTTGATAGCCTATAGCTATTGAATTGGCATCTTGACTATCATCCCCAGCATAATATCCTATCGCAATTGCGGTAATACCTTGCCTTGTGGTGGCGGTATTATATCCTATAGCAATACTATAATTACCTTGATAGTTCCACCCCGCTCTCCATCCTATAGCAATAACGGCTAGCCCTCCCTGATTTGCGGATGCCTCCTTCCCTATAGCTATAGAATATGATAATTGACTATACTGTCCTGCTGCATTTCCTATCGCAATTGCACTATCTTGTTGGCTACTTTGCCCTGCTTGCCATCCTATTGCTATTGCCTTTATATTTTGATTCAAATTGCCTGCTTGGTATCCTATGGCAATAGCATAGTCTTTCTGTGTACTATATCCAGCGTTATATCCTATTGCTACTGCGGATGTACATTGGTACTGAGACCCTGCTTCATTTCCTATTGCGATAGCATTTGTTCTTTGATTTTGATATCCTGCTGCGTAACCAATACTTATACCACTCGCTCCCTGAAATAACTGTCCAGCGGAATATCCTATAGCTATAGTGGCCCCGCCGTTGCCGCTGCGTGCGGCACTATCACCTATTGCGATTGAGTTACTTCCCAAGTTATTCATACCTGCTTGATAACCTAGTGCGATGGAGTGGACGGCAGCGCTGCTCGTACCTGCTTGATAACCTAGTGCGACGGCACCAGGGCCTATTGATGAATATCCCGCTTGATATCCTAAACACACGTAAGCGCCAGTGCCACTAGGAAGAGTTTGTCCTGCCCCAGCTCCTATATGTACCGTATCTCCAGTACCAGTTTGCCAAGCTGTATTATTCCAGAATATATAATTAGAATAGGCAGTTCCATCTGCCACTACTACGCCAGGAGGTACTGTCCATCCAACCTCATATGTTGTTGAGTTATAACTTAATACTACATTTGAACCAATTGCGTTTCTTATTGGCGCTATATATAATGCAGAGGATACGCTTGTATTTAAAACGGAACTTGAAGCATTTATTACGATTGTATTGGTGGATTGATAATCCGCACCTGCTAAATTTCCTATAGCTATCGCATTAGTACCTTGAAAAGATGAACCAGCTGAATATCCTATGGCAATCGCGTTTTGTGCTTGATTCTGATAGGCTGCAAGCTGTCCAATGGCAATTGCTCGTAGCTTTTGGCTGCTGCCGCCAGCTTCTGCTCCTATGGCAATAGCGTTATTTTGTTGAAGAAAGTTTCCTGCCTGTACTCCTATAGCTATTGAACTTTGACCTTGTGTAAATTCTCCTGCTCTTACTCCTATTGATAATGCACCAATATTTTGAAGCTGCCAGCCTGCTTGTGTTCCTATGGCAATTGCACTTTGTTTTTGCCTATCTAGTCCTGCTGTATTACCTATAGCTATTGAACTCATCTCTTGAGTAGTACTTCCTGCTTGAAATCCTATTGCGATTGCTTTTGTATTTTGTATATTATTTCCTGCTTGATATCCTATAGATATTCCATAGGCAGTTTGGTTTTTTTGACCTGCTTGGAAACCTATGGCAACCGCAGCATTACCCTGACTAGATTGTCCTGTTTGATATCCTATGGCTACAGCCCTTGTTACTTGACTAGTACTTCCTGCCTCAGTTCCTATTGCGATAGAGGTTTCGCCTTGATTAGTGATGCCAGCCTGTGTTCCAATGGCAATCGCAGAGGTTGACTGATTTACGGCGCCTGATTGAAGACCTATCGCTATTGAGCTTGCCATTTGTAATGTAGAACCTGCTGAACTACCTATGGCGATCGCATTAGTAGATTGAATATTATAACCTGCCAGATTTCCTATTGCGACTGCACTTGCTTGTTGAGTATTCAATCCTGCGTTAGATCCTATATGAACCGTCGTACCTGTCTCAACCTGCCAACCTGTTGTACCAGTATTCCAGAATAGGTAGTTGGAATAATTCAAACCTACTGCGCCAATAACACCTGTAGGTCCTGTATTACCTGCTGCTCCTGCTGCTCCTGCTGCTCCTGCTACTCCTGCTACTCCTGCTTCTCCTGTTGGACCTGTTCCTATCATACCTGTTGGACCTGTAAAGCCTGTTGGACCTGTAAGCCCTGTTGGACCTGTTCCTATCATACCTGTTGGACCTGTAAAGCCTGTTGGACCTGTAA
>Ga0114966_10002162_pt1 | contig 17694 bp, 16 predicted proteins | sample M_130207_XF_Meta_FD_87029 | JGI IMG/M metagenome (GOLD analysis project Ga0114966, IMG submission 87029) | Freshwater microbial communities from Lake Montjoie, Canada to study carbon cycling - M_130207_XF_MetaG | ecosystem: Environmental > Aquatic > Freshwater > Lake | place: Lake Montjoie...
AAAGAAAAAATATTTAGATAAAAAATTAACTTATAATAGTTTTATTAATGTAATACGACAAATATGTAATCATATTAAAATTACATATACATCTCACGTTAAATACGACAAGTTTATTTATGATATCATTTATTGTATTTATTTTTAGTTTGTTTTAGTTAGGTGTAATAATTAATAGCTATTGTAAATATTTGATATCATATTCAATAAATACCTTATCTTATCGCGCTTTAAAGGATAATCATCGTGCATATATATTATATCGGCGGTTTCATTCGATTCCAACATTTCAAATGTAATATCATTCGACGACAATGGAAAGTCAGTGAAGTTATATAGTGCTACTTCCAATACACTTCTTTTATTAATTATGAAAGACAAAAAATCGGCAATATGAGAAGCCTTTTTCGACTTAAAATTAAACGGGTTATAACTGTTTGATTCACTATCATCTGGCTTACCTCTTAAAAAAAACCTGCGCTCAACTGAATCATACCATACAAATATCCTTTTTCGTTCATCAACATTATTCATATTTACATAAATTTCTAATACAAGACAATCTGGAGGCGTGTTATCTTCCTCAATTATGTCTTCAAAATAATCATCATCAAAGTAAGTGTTCAGACTCATTTTATATCTTAAATAATAATAATAATTACTATTTAAGTCGGTTTTATAATTGTAATTATTTACATATTTTTATTTTATTATTTACATATTATTTTACATATTATAATATAATAATGACTTTTACATCAATGACTTTTACATCAATAAATACAAATACACTATTTTTTATAGGTTTAGCACTATTGTTGTGTTATATGTTTTATATTATTTATAAATCTAAAAAACAATATAACTATGGCGAATTAATCGGTACTTTTAATGGCGTAAACGCATATTCAAATCAGCAAGGTCTTTTAAATAGTGACGAAACGAATCATTATAATAGTATTTATACTGGTATAAAATGGCAGTGTGTTGAATACGCTAGAAGATATTTGATAGTTAGACATGGAATTACATTTAGTGATGTCAATAATGCGTATGAAATACCGCGCGCAAAATTTAATAAATTGAATGGAAACTCGGTTATAATGAATAATGATTTAGTTGTTGGAAGTTTAATTATATGGCCACAAAATTACAAACTTGGTGGTTATCAAGGTCACGTTGCCGTTGTTAGTTCAATTAGCGAAAAAGGTATTCGGGTTGCCGAGCAAAATTACAATGACAATGATTTTAATAGATTTATACCATTTACTGATTTACAAAATGTTATTTTTCTTAGTATTTCTTAACGCCCCGTATACGCCACCTTTTGAACACCGTCACCTAAATTATTTGGTTTTAATCCATATAAACCTGGATAATTCGGGGTCTTCCAGAACCCTACCCAGTCTGGTTTGTCTTCAAGTGGCTCCAATATATCACCCGATTTCGCATCTGGGGAATTATATAACAACAAATAATTACCTATTATTGTATTGGATTCCAGCACTTCTTTATGAGACAAACGTGTGAACCATTCATATTGACGGCGCTTTAATAACTGTTCAGCAGGTATCCATATGCCGTATGTTTGCGGATAAATATCTAAGTAATTATTCGACATTAATTCCTCCAATTTTATCGGCTTATCATCCACATTTTTAATACCTACATCCACACCACTTATCAAGTTTATTTCACCGCGTTGTATTCTGGTATTTACCCATCTGTCATAGTTTCCTAAAAACTCATTTTCAGCTGTAAAATCGCGTGAATTAGTGCGTTGAATAAAATCAATTAACTCACCTACAGTTCTATTATTTTTTTTAGCTCCGCAAAATGCTAAATCCGGGTAAAAATCGTGTGTTGTGCTAGTGATATTGTTATTATTGTTTTCACAGACAAACATTTTATCGTTTATGGTGCCCTTATGATAAAGACCAATTAGGTTTTTCATACAAACAAAAGACAATGGGCACAATAAACCACCGTAAATATGTATTAATTTCATTAATCCTAACATTCTCATATTTGCTAAAATCGGGTCTGTTATATTAGTCATATTAATTGACCAATTAGGGATTAACTTCTCAAATGAGTTATCGTCTATAATACAAACTGTAAATGACTGATCGCATTGTCTCATTATACTTTTGACTGTTAAATATAAATATGGTTGATTTAAATCAAATGAACTTCGTGAGCCGAAACTTAACCATTTTCTTGAATTGTATTCATAAGGAACATGAATCCACAATATCGGCTTTTTACTCTTTGCTAAAGTTACATCGTCTAATAAATAATTCTGGATTGCGCTGTAATTGTCTTGCGATTCTTCTTTTAACCTTTTGGTTTCAAATCGCCTATAAAGGTATCCAAGTACAATTAAAATCGCAAATAATGAAACTAAATTTATAGTAGAAAATGAATTCATATATTATATTATTATATTTTTTTCAAGTTTTCAAGTTTTTTACAAGTTTTATACAAGTTTTATACAAGTTTTATACAAGTTTTATACAAGTTTATTGTATATGTCGAATGGAAGACCAAAATTGTTCCTGTTTCTTCTTTGATTCTTCTAATTGTTTTGCTAATTTATATGCTCGCTCCGTCGTGTCTTTGTCTTCTAATTTGCCTTTATTACTTAAATATTCGCGCGCTTGAATTTCCGATAAAGGTGCCGTCGATTGTGAATTTCTATAATCCTTGTAATCATTTACATTCTTGAACTTTTTTGTATTATTGTAATCCTCTATTGTAACGGGAACTACAGTCTCTGTATGAGCTTTCCTTAAATCCTCATATTGTAAATTACTGAATAGGTCGGAACCGTAACTCTCCGGAGTGTCACCTATTAAATCGCATGCACCCGCACTACTAAAGTGTAAATCTTGTATGCCTTTGTGAACAGTTAGCGCTCTCATTTGTTGCTTCTTTTTCTCTATTTCTTCGCCTAATTGTGCCTGAGAAATGTTTTGAAAATCATCTACACCTTCATTTGATTTTAACCAGTCTCCGTATCCACCTGATTCATCTTCGCGGTTCATTTTGTTTTGTTCAAATTGTTCATTAAACCATTTATTGAACTTTTTACTATTATTGATTTTTTCTTTTGATAAATAAGTATCTATCATTTTATTCTTTTCACTTTCGTCATAATCAGTGGTATAATCGGTATTTGTTTTATTACTCTTTTCTTCCTTGTTTTTAAACTGCCATATGTTGTAAATGGATTTGTATGCTGCTGAATAAAAACGAAAATAATCTGGATTTAACCCGGATTTATCGGGGTGAGTTTTCAATACAATTTTTTTTGCTTGTTTTAAATCTTCTTCATTAAAATTACTGTCTAATTTGAATAAATTTAATAAATCATGTAAATCATAATTTTCTATATTTAAATCTGCTTTTCCTGGATTTTTTGACATTATAATTATTATTATTATATATTTAGCAAAGTTTTATATAAATATTAATTTAATATATATATATATTAATTTAATATAATATGTCACAGTGTGTAGTAACGTGTACATGGTTGATAATGGGTCATGGTAAGGTTTTTCGCTATTCTAATATACTACCCACGACAACAGCCCCTAATAAAGAACCAGTTTTTAACCCCTTAAGTAACCCATTTGAAAAAATTGATAACGTACATTATTTAAGTATGATCGGTCCTAAAATGAATTCAAAATCCATGGCTGCTAATGGTTATCAGGCGCTAGAGCTTTTCTTTTTAAAACAAACACAAAAAAAACCAGCGCTGAGTATGAAAGAGATTGAAGACTTATGTGAAAAATATGAGAATGATTCACACATAAATTACGATGCCCTTTGGACCATATACAGAGGAATAAGGCCGTGGGAAAAATATTTTTCTGGATACAAAGATAATGCTGAAAAAGAAAGATGGACAAAAATAGAAGATGATATTGAAGGACCAGGTTCCAATGAGCCACGAGTTGGTCTGCTTGGACGCTTATATGACCTCTTATGGAGTGGTGTTAAATATAGATGTAACGCCGCTCTTGACCCGAATGTTAAACCAGGTGAATTTAATGGACACGCCTTTTGTAGGCTTATGATGGTAAATATAGATAGAGGTAACAGAAATATTGAAAATTTTTATTTTGGTAATCACACTAGATGCCAATGGTCTACAACCACATATTCTTTAGAGACTGACATTACAGAAGATGAATATGGATTCATAATTCCTAATTTTTTTATGCCTATTCGCGAAGTTTGGCAAATTTGTATAGAAAAAACCAAAGCTCTTTGTGTTCTTTTAAGTGATTACTTTAAGTTAACCCCTAATAACTATACCAGTAAAGTCTTTGTATATGATTCTACTTGTAATGGGTGGAAGAAGGAGAAGACTTTTGAGGAAGAGAAAAAAATGATTCAATATTACGGTGATAAAAGGTCTAAAGCAATTTATGATAGTAATATTACAGGCGGTAGACTTCAATACGGGGGTGATATTATTTCAGATTTGCGAAAAGAAATGGATGAACAAAGTAAAGAGATGTTAGAAAGAACCCCAGTTGAAAAGAAAGAGGATGAAAATAATTTCAATGAGGCGTTAAAATTTGCTCTTGAATGGAAACCAGAAGTTAAAAGTGAAGTTGGTGGGAAAAATATTCATGGTCGTAGAAAACCGAAAAGGAAATTCTATAAGAAAACAAAGAAAAATAAGAAATCTAAGAAACAACAAAAAACACGAACTAGAAATAACAGAAAAACAAGAAAAACAAGAAAATAAATAGTTTTAAAATGGTTTTAAAATGATTTTAAAATGGTTTAAATTTTTTACTCTTATTTTACGTGATTTTGAAATTATATATTTAGCAAGGTTTTTATATAAATATTAATATATATATTAAATTAATATATATATGTCAGGTACACAAACAGTAATAACTTGTACATGGTTGATAATGGGGCATGGAAAGGTTATTCGTTATGCCCATTCCCCAGATAGCACTGTGTTTAATCCTCTCATAACCCAATTTACCCGTAATTCTAAAGTCAATTATCTTTCTATTGCGCTGCCTCAAGACATGACTGAATCTACACCCGCTAATGGTTGGGACGCAATAAATACAGTTTTGTTGTCTACGGAATCAATCGGGGATAAGAACATGACACAGATTCAAGATTTATGTGAATATTATGAAAATCACGCACATAAAAATAATCCTTTATGGACCATATACCAAGGAATTCAGCCATGGGAAAAATATTTTACGGGATACATCAACGAGGACGAAAAAACCGCATTTGAAGAGAATATGAATATGGTGGTATTAGATGAGAAAAGCAGTTCTACGCAATTTAAGTTTAATTCTGCCTTTGACCCTCTATGTAGTGAACATGCTTTTTGTAGACTTATGTTAATGAATGAGGGAAAACAAGATGGTAATAATTCAAATGAATATTTTGGCGATAAAACTAAGTGCAATAATGATTCCATTTTTGAAGATTCTTATGGGTTCATAATTCCTACTGGTTCAATGTCTCTTACACAAGTTTGGCAAAAATGTCTAGATAAAACTGCTGAAGCTTGTCTAAAAAATTATGGCTCAGTTACCAACAAAGCAGGCGAAATTAGATATACCACTAGAGTTTTTATATATGATTCTACTTGTAATGGGTGGTCACAGGATGTATCAATAAGTGATGAGAATGAAATGGTTAAAGCGTTTAAAAATAATACTGATAGCAGAGTTGCTAATAATTTTTTGGAAGAAATAACAAATCAAAGTAGATGGATGCGAATCCATAATGAAGAGAAAGAAGATGAGTATAATTTTAATCAGGCATTAAAATTTGTTCTTAATTGGAAACCAACAGGTGAACGTGAAGTTGAAGGCGGTCGAAAAATGGGTAATGGCCGTAAAAAAACAAAAAGTAAAGCTTATAAGGAAACAAAGAAAAATAAAACATTTAAGAAACAATAAAAACAAGAATTTTTAGATATTTATTATTTTTAATATATATATATACATTATATATATTAAATGAGTCAGGGTGACGATGAAATTGAATATGTATCAGACGATGAAGTTGAATATGTACCAAGACCTAGAAGACAACCAAATAATATGCCTGAAATGGGTTTACAAAAACTCGAAAATCAATTTTCTTTTTATCAATTTGATGGAACACAATTATTAGGTCCAGCTATTTTTACTCTTAAAGGTTTTGATCCAACCCAAGCTATTTATGGGTTTACTGATACTAATGGTGAAAATTATATTTTAAAAGGGAAAACTATTTTAATAAACGAACCAATTTTTCAATCTGATAATTATACGCAATATAATTTACGTAGTAATGTAATTATATGGCAACGCGATAATGAAACAGAATATTATTTATCACCTGAAATTATATATGATTTTATAGATGAAACAAATAGAAATTATAATTTTTTTATTGATCAGCATGAATATTTGTTCAAAGGTAGTGTAACTGAAGGTGTTTCTGTTAGCAACACAGTAGTAAAGCTTACAGTTGAAGGTAAAAATTATAGAGATAATGAGGCACAAGATGTTTATTACACATTTACTAATAACGATTCAAGTAAAATTTATAATTTCGAAAGAAACGCAAACAACCAGTTTGAATTAATTATTACCGATACTGAAAATGGTGTAAGAAATTATGATATATATTGTGATACTAGTGAGTGTGCTAGAAGTAATTTGTGTAATGATGATATTGATGAGACACTTGATGAAGGCGAAGATTCAGCTGATATTGGTCAATGTGTATCGTGTGGTGAAGATTATCACAAAGATGATAATATTACTACGGAGGATGAATACAAAGGTTTATGTGCTCCTTGTAAAATTTCACTACAAATAAGCGATTCTGATGGTGTTGTTTATAAACCAATGAAACAATTACCTTTTTACACTTTTGATAAATTATCACGAAGAACGATAGGAATAAATTCAAGGCCAGATATTGATGAACCAAAATTAATTATAACTATGTTTTCTGTTATATGGGGTCATGGAATGGTTGTTAATGAAAAATTTAGAGGACAAATAACAACACTCATTGCTGAAGGTTCTCAACTATATGGCACTCCTGGATGGACTGCTACGGAACTTGTAGAGACATCGTCTTTTATACCAGGTACACAATGTCAAGGAGACTATACTTGTAAAACTCATATAATTTGTGTTGGAAACCCTTTATTACCTACTGTTACGACTACATCAAATAATGGACAAAAAACAAATGATTTTTTTGATCACTTATCTAGTATGAATGCTACTGTTGATGATATTGTACAAGAATTAATACAATTTCAAAATTCATCTCATACTATGACATTAGAAGAAATTAAGATCATGATTGGTAGGACTGGTAGTGACACAAAGACAAATGATAGAGTTATTGAAAATTATTATAGGTCACAACAAGCAGGCGAATTTTGGGGTATTTGTTCAAATGTTGGCTCAAATCCACAAATAAAAACGGGTGAAAAATACATTTCTGGATACAATGATCATAGAGAAATGCATAGTAGAATTTATTATAAACAAGATTTAGATGAAGAGGTGAGGGTAGGACAACCTATAGTTAGAGTTAAATTTTGTAATATTTATTATGAAAACGCAGATGGTGGTGTTGAACTAAATGTTAATATTGATATTAATAAAGTGATACGTCTTAGTAATAATTCAAAATTATCAGATGTTAATCGTCAATGTGAAAAATATTTATGTCAGGCTATTTATCCTCATTTATGTCAAACTGATACAAATGTTATGGCAGCACTTACGCAAAATCCACATATTGAGTTGGTTTCAATAAATTTAGATAACACTTGTAATTATGCTGGTTCAGGTATAGTTTTATCACATTCTGGACAAGTTCCGTATGGGTTCGCAACATCACAATCATCACATTTAGTTCAACAACAATTTGGTCAACCATCAGCATCATCATCATCAGCATCAGCATCCGGATATGGTCAACAACCATTTAGACTTTTTGGCAGACGTGGCGGTAATAAAAAAACAAAAATGAAATTCTATAAAAATACAATGAATATTATAAAGCTGACAAAAAAACAACGAAATCCTAGAAGAACTAGAAGAAATAAAAAAAATCATAGAAAAACTAGAAAATAAATTCCTAAAATATTTTACAACACAAGAATTTTATAAAACTTTTAAAACATTTTTGTTCTTCAATTTGTGGCTTAATTAGATTATCAGTAAATTCCTTTTTATCCATTTCATCTTCTAATGATATTGAATTTAATTGATTATTTGAGTCATTTTGTCGTTCCATTATTATAATTATAATTATAATTATAAATATTTATAATATTATATTAAATATAATTTTATATATAAATTTATATAATTTTATAAAAATGCCATTTCATTATACAAAAATAGACGATTTATCATTTAATGATATACCATTATATTTCAGAACACCTATCAATAATACTATGACACGCGCTACAATATTTTCAGACAAGTATATTTATTTTCATACACAATCTATAATAAATAATGAGGTGTCTAATATTAAATGTCTTGGTAATTTTATTAAAATGAATAAATTTAGAAATGAAGATGAAACTACAGATGAAAATAAAGACAGACTTCATTTTTATTATGAATTTCAATTAGGAAATGTTTATTGTAATAAAAATGGACGAACTGAAGGTGAAATTTATTTAATTGGTATTCCTGATTCTGATGAAAATATGATTCAACTTGAAAATATGTTTTATAAAGAGTGGCCTGTTTTTTACACAATTTAAATTTTTATAAAAAGATAAAATTGAATATATATTATTATTTTACAACAAATAATAATATAATTGTAAAATGGATAAAATACACAAATCTTGGAAACCATTATTTGATAATTATTATTTCAATATTCCTGAATTATACGCATCCGAAAAAGATGACATTGAAATTTATCCGCCCAAAGACCAGTTATTTCGAGTTTTTGAAATGGATTTAAATGATATTCGAGTTGTTTTATTAGGTCAAGACCCATATCATCGTAAAGGCCAAGCTCACGGTTTAAGCTTTTCTGTGCCTAATGGTGTAGCTATTCCGCCTTCATTGAAAAACATGTATAAGGAACTTGTGCGTTGTTTTCCTGAGCGCAATTATGAATTCAAACACGGCAACCTTGAAGAGTGGTTTTACAGAGAGAAAATATTCTTATTAAATGCTTCATTAACGGTTATTAAAGCCGTTCCAGGAAGTCAAATGAGTATTTGGGAGGATTTCACAAATGATGTAATTAAGTTCATTAGTGAAAATAATAAAAATTGTATTTATTTATTATTGGGTAATTTTGCGAAAGAGAGAAGTATATTTATACAGAATAAGGAGAAAATTGTTGAAGAAGTTCATCCGTCACCTTTAGCTCGGTCATTTGTTGGTTCGGGTGTATTTAAGAGGGTTGAAGCTTGCCTAAAAGAGGAAATTGACTGGAGTATCTAGAACAAGTTTATTCATTGATTGATAATATAATATCTTGTTCTTGAATTGATACAGGCGGTTCTTCTTGAATTAATAAAAAAGGTTGGATTGACAATGGTTCATTTGATAAAGGTTGAATTGATAGAGATTGAATTGATAAAGGTTGAATTGATAGAGATTGAATTGATAAAGATGGTTCTTTTTTATTTATCCTTATTTTTACATAATAATAGATAGCTAGTAATGCTATAAAACAACCCATAGAGATGAAAAGTATAGTTAATAATTCTTTTACACTAAAATCTTTAGTTGGTCCAGTTATAAGTGTGTTATATGAAGGTGCTAATGAAGGCGTTAGTGAAGGCGTTAGTGAAGGTGCTAATGAAGGCGTTAGTGAAGGTGCTAATGAAGGCGTTAGTGAAGGCGTTAGTGAAGGTGTTAGTGAAGGTGCTAATGAAGGCGTTAGTGATGGTGCTAATGTAAAAGAATTATTATTTCTTAAAACCATTTGAGAAACACTATAATTAGTTACGATTACATTCTGTGTTGAAGTTGAATTTAGTGCGATTGAAGCAGATATTAGAAAAGTAATGAAATTGCCATTACTAATAGCGTTTGCTAAATTTGTTGTTAATGATGTGTAAACTATTGTAGGGTTTATATTACTATACTGGTTAGTCAATGGAATATTTATTTGGGTTATTGCTTTAATATTGTAGGTTGACAATAAATGATTAATTATTAATTTTCTACGAGCTACTACTTCTTGCCCTAAAAATAATACGTAATTTATAGTTATATTTATAGAAGAAGCTACAGCAATTAATAGAGCAGATTGCGCTTTTGTATCTAATGAGGACTCTGTTAATCCAGATAATGTCATAGATGTTTCAAATGATAATACTGGAATAAACTTTTCTGGATTTAACGTAGGTAATAACGTAGTAAAAGACGTAGGTAATAACGTAGTAAAAGACGTAGGTAATAACGTAGTAAAAGACGTAGGTAATAACGTAGTAAAAGACGTAGGTAATAACGTAGGTTTAGAATAACTAATTACGTTACTGTAAGATTTACTAATTGGAAATGTATATGAATTTATTAAAGATAAATAACAATTTCTTGAACTTGATTGTTTTATACTTTTACTAAAAAAACTATAATGTGTATTACTATTTTTTAAATCATGTGAATTATAAAAAGTCAAATAGTTTTTATTTGAAGATTTTGTATAACTAAATATATTTGATTTGAATACATTTGAATATCCAGAATTAAATGCTTGTGAATAATAATTACCAGAATATCCAGAATTAAATACTTGCGAATAATAATTACCAGAATTAAATGCTTGTGAATAATAATTACCAGAATATCCAGAATATTTATTATTATAACTTTCACAATTGACTATTTTCATTGAATATAATACAAAAATAATAATTGTATACAACATACCTACAAATATACAATTATTATATTTAAATAATACTTAAATGTATTTTATTTTTATAATAAAATGGCAGAAGATTCTTTTAGTCCGGATTATTTAAGACACATGGCAGATTTTACCAATAGTATATCAAACACTAAATATATTATTGAAGTTACTAAATTTTGCGGTTATAGTGAATTTCTATTTGTTTTTAAAAATTCCTCATTATTAGACTTATATAAACAGGTTTCTCATCAGTTTTGCTGTAATGATATTAAAGGACTTTATATTAGAAATGAACAAACAAAAACTAAACAGCGCATTCCTCTTACTGAACAAATAACAATACGTCAATTTATAATGCAAGTTATTAACAGCAACGATGAAATTAAAGATATGTTGAAACCGGTTTATCCTTTACCTAGTCCAGTAGTTTACCGAATTTATTTCGACGATGGACATTGTTCTTGTCATAGTAAAAACGATTGTATTTAGAATTACGGCAAATTTTTCTTAACTTCCGCTAAATTGTCACCACATCTTTTAAAAAATTTGTGTAATTCAGCAGGGTCAGCTCCAGTAATCATATCATCTGGAATGAATGTAGTATTGCCTTTTTTATAACACAACAAAACTGGAATCCCATTTACCATTTTCTTACTTTTCAATAAAGCATATAAATCAAAACATTCATCAACGTCAATATCACAGCATATTACCTCATCAGGCGATGAAGCAAAGAACCCATGAACAACATCCTTAATTTTTTGACAAGGTCCGCACCAAGTGGCACCTAATTTTAAAACAATTAATCCTGGATTATGTCCTAAAAGATGAAAAAACGCTTCTCTATTAGCAATTTCACTAACTATTTTTTTGCTCATTATAGTTTTAAAACAGATTTAATATTTATACTTTAAATGTAAATATTAAATTATTAACTTTTATCGATTGTCACTTCTTTTGCTATTTTTTTAAGAATTTTGTTGTTATTTGTGTCATTATTTGAGCAAACAGCTTGAATCATTATGTGTGAATATATATCGGCTTTATGTGATTTATTACTTGCACATTCAGGATTTTTATTTTTCCATTCTTTAACCATTTTACTATTTTTATTTGCAATATCTTCAATCGCTTTTAAGACCTTATGATTTTCATCATTTTCTTTTTCCCATTTATCCTCATCTTTCACATACATAGTATCTCTTTTTGAATCGCTACAATGAACAGGTCTTTCGGTTACATCAAGCGCCTTTAAATTCTTTATGATTATTTTAGAGAGACCTTCGACATATCCTATTTTAGCCACATTTTCAAGATCACTTAATTGAAATTTAATGGAATCTACAAAATCGGTAATATTCATTGCGTTTTTACATGTTTCGTTCAAGAAAAATTGTAAATTAAATGTCTTATTGTGACTGTTTGTATTTGTTACATTGTTACAGTTGTTATAAGAATCCTTCTTTACAATTTCTAAAATTAAGTTTTTAAAATCTTGATTTTCTTTAATAAGATAATTAATTAATTCTTTATCTGTTGATTCATTTTGTATAGGTTCTTTGTTAGTTATAACATCATTATATATCTCTTCTTCTTCTTTTTCACAAGTTTTTTTATGAAGATACAAACCTTGTCTATAACTATATTCTTTTCCACAAGAACATACATATTTTTTGAGAGTTTTTTGTAACTGACCGTCATTAATTTTATGTTTAGATGTCATTATATGTTTGGCATAATCACTTTTTCTATAGCATGTATAATCACACTTTTCACAATATAAACCAGGCTGAGATTTTAGAGAGTTATTTGTAATCATTTGTAACTATATATATTAGTTACATAAAAATCTCCTAAATTCTTTTATATTAAAATACTTAAAAAATAAAAAATTTTATCGTAACAAATTGAAAATTTTGGAAAAAGTCATGAGACGCTAAAAAAATTTATGGTCTCGTTGAAGAGTTTTGCCAAGACCTTTTCCCTTTTTGCAAAAATGGACATTTTTTTTGTCCATTTTTTGTTTGGCTCACCGACTTTTGAAAAACATATGTTAAAAATATAATAAAATCCCAAAGTAACTTAAAGAAAACTTTATAAAAATTTACTTATTTTTCTCAACAAAATCTTCAAGTTCATCGATGTCAATGTAAGGCAACTGGACATGTGATTCCCAAAAATATTTGCAGTAAGCCCATATAAAATCACAATCAGTTTTATACCACTTACTATGATATGTTAACAAAGATTTATGTAATTTATCAGGTAATAAATTTAAACTTTGCTGTGGTAAAACATAAGATAATAATACCAGTTCATTTACAGGATTTGGAGGCTTATTTTCAATAATTTCCTTCTCAAAATAGGGTATATATTGAATCAAATCTGTCAGCAAGGGTGGATAACTATAATTATAACACCATCGCCAATCAGCGCAACCAGTAGTGTAATATTTCATAGTCCATTCTAGACCCTCTAAGTAATTTACACAAATTTGTTTTTTTCTTTCTTCATTAATTTCAACATTAAATAAACTTTTATAATACCGATGTTGCCATCCATCTTTGTAAGGATTTATATATTTTTCTAGATCACGTTCATAAGTAGGAATAGCATCAAATTTCTTATAAATATCTTCAGGTGTTTCGCTTTTAAAAGCCGTTGTTTTTTCCTTCTTATCTCGTAATCGTGCTTCAACCTTTAAATAATTTTCTTCCTGGTCGGCTAAAAATTTTACCATTTTTCTTACATTTTTCCAGTATATAATTTTACCATTTGTTAAATTTTCATTTGTTCCACCCAATGTGGCCTTGTATGCCATAATCATTTTATCAATACCACCAGTTCGAATATTTATGGATGGAAAATGTGGCATAAAATCATTGCCCAAAAAGAAACACATAAAAATATAGTCATAAATGCGATTTTTGTGTTGTTCTGTTGTTAATTCGTTATTGTTATTCATGTCAAGTGTGATTGTTTTAGCTAACTCAGGAATATCAATCATATACGTTTCGTTTGGTTCTAGTTCAGAATTAATGGATTGTATGAAATGTGGCGTTTCTCTAAATAAAAATATTTTTTCACTAATAGGTAAATGATTGATCGAAAGCATAATTAAATCAGCGTCTAAACCGTATACAACCGAAGTAGACTCTTTATGATACTCTGGATTTTCTCTAATAAATTCAAACAACTTGTGTTCCCCTTCGCCAGGCTTGTCACTTAATGACAAAATGATATTTTTAACATTGTATTTTTTTGGGTCAGTGTAATAAGCTCTTATTTCTCTATTAAGTTCATTCATAAATTTAGTTCCTGGAGTAATTGCAGTAGTATTAAATGGATCAGGTTTAGCATCCTTAAATATGGACTTTGATATTTGAGCTTGATAAAGTGACTTATATCGTCGCTCACGTTGTTGATCAAGTTTTGCCACAGGTGCTACACCATCAAACGCAATATAGATATATGTATCTGGCTCAATTAGAACAATGTATTCGTCGATTTTTTTGATAACACATTGTATGATTGTTTTAACATCATTTTCAACTAATTTTGTAAAATCTATGTTATGAACCGCATCATAAATAATAGAATTTGAATCTAGATAAAGATTGTTTACTTTCAAACAATTTTTATTAAATTTTTTAATAATTTTAGAATGTTTTTTTACTATAAAACTAAAATAACTTGGAATTCCCATTTTTATATTATATAAATTTATATATTTAAACCTATTTACTATATAATATTTTAATATTACTTATTCATTTGCACGATAAATTTGTTTAATATATTTTACAAATTTTTCGAGTTCGTTGATATCAATATGAGGCAACTCTACATGTGACTCACTGATATATGATTTATAAGCCCATATAAAATCGCAGTCAGTTTTATACCAGTTTCCACGATATGATAATAAAGATTTGTATAATATATCAGGTAATAAATTCAAATTTTGTTTTGGCAAAACATAAGCTAATGAAACAAGTGTATCTAAAGGTTTATAAGGTTGTGTTTGAATAAATTGTGAGTCACCACTTGGTATATATCGAACCAAATCTGTCATCAATGGCGGATAACTATAATTGTATGTCCATCTCCAATCTGCGCAACCACTAGTGTAATATTTCATAGTCCATTCTAGACCCTCTAAGTAATTCTCACAAATTTGTCTTTTTTTCCCCTCGGTAATTTCATCATCAAAAAGAGAATTATAATAACGATCTTCCCATCCTTCTTTAGAAGGATCAATATATTCTTCTAGCTCACTTTCATAAACAGGAAGAAAAGTATATTTATCCATTATATCTTCAGGATTTTCCATTTTAAGCTCTTTTATTTTTGTATCTCTATATTCTAAACGAGTTGTGTGTGTTACTATTAAATTTGATCTCTCTTTGTTAGCTAATTCTTGTACAAAAATTTTTACATTATTCCAGTTTATTTTTCCATTAGTTATGAATTGTTGATTTTTTGACCTAATTGTATTATAATAAATTATAATCATTTCTTCAATACCATTACCTTCACCATTTATTCGAATATTTAATGACGGCAAAGGTTGTATAAAATCATTACCTAGAATGAAACATATCAAAACATAATCACGATAAAAATCTTTATAGTCTGTTGTGTTTCTTATACTCTTAATACTATCTTGTAAATTTCGTTTTTGTATAGCATCATATGGGTTTCCATAATTAATTTTTAGATCACCTGCCATTTTGTCTGCGATTTTTATAGCTAATTGAGGAATATCGAGCAAATATGTTTCCCCTATTTTTAATTCATCTAAACCTGAACCTTCTTTTATTATCTCTGGCGGTATTTCTCTAAATAAATATATATAAGGACATACTTTTAAATGATTTATCGAAAGCATAATCAAATCAGCATCTAACCCATAAATTAATGAAGTTTGACTGTTAATTTCTTCTTGGTTTTGTCTAATAAATTCAAATAATTTATGTTCACCTTCTCCTTCTTTGTCTGCCCCTGAAATTATAATGTTTGCCCCATTGGGTCGTTTATTTGCGAAAGCATCTGTTATCTCTTTATTAAGTTCATTCATAAATTTAGTTCCTGCTGTAATTTCGATAGTATTAAATGATTTGTCATTTGTAGTGGCGTTTCTACGTCTAGTGGCACTTTTTACAGCTCTACTATTACCATTAGCTGTTTTGGATAATGTACGAACCACATCTAAATTATCCTTGTCTGGTCCAATAATTCGTTCTAATCCTGATAGTGCTCTCTTAAACATCGGGATTTCTTCTGTTAGTTTTTCAGGGGTAAGACCGTTAGCAACTTGACCCAGTTCCATTAACATGTCAACAGAATTCGAAATTTGTTCTTGATAAAATGTCTTATATCTACGTTCACGCTGATGATTAAGTTTTGCTACTGGCGGTGAGCCATCAAAAGCAATATATATATATTTATTTGGGTTAGTTAAAATAATATAATCATTAATTTTATTAATAACATCTTGTATTACTTCTTTATGATTTTTTTTTGTACCATTAATATTTTTTCTATTAAAAGCGTCATAAATAATAGAATTAGAATCTAGAAAAAGATTGTTCACATTAAATTCTTCTTTATAATTATGCACCTCATCCCAAGGTGTAATCATTTCAGGGTCAATTATCCATTGTGTTCCTTCTTCTAGTCTTTTTTTACAATAATTTTTTAATATATATTTAAAATAACCTGGGATTCCCATTTTATATTATAACTAAATAAAAAAAATATGAAATTGAATTCAATTACATTCCAATTTGTTTTCTACAAAACTAAAACTAAAACTAAAACTAAGTATTCTATTTTATATTAATTAAATTTATATATTTACCCCAAATCACTATATATAATATTTTATAAATTTTGATATATTTATAACATGTTTACATATTTACAAATTAGTTGTGTAATAAAATGTAAATTATTATAAACAATAATTTATATAAATAAAAAATGGAAAAAAATGATAAATACAATGAAAAATTATCATTGCTAGCAATAGAGAAGAAATTAGATTTTTTCAAGGATATATTACAGAAGACAATACTACACGTAAAAAAAGTAAAAAATCTAGATGTTTTAGGAGAAAGTGATGTAACCACATGTATTGACAGATTAACAGAATTAAGTAAAAAAATAAACGAAATTACAGAACAAAATATAAAAAATACCGAAATATTAATAAATAGTTTACAAATAATAAATAATGAATTTTCTAGTTTATTTAAGTCATATGGAACTCAAGATTTAGAAGATTTATTAATAATATGTTTTGGTAATAATATTAAAATTTCAACAAATGAATTAGAACAAATGAAATTTGAATTGTTGAAAAAATACTTTCATCCAACATCCTATAAAACGATAAATAGAAAAGATGAAAAAAATAAAAAAAAAATAAATGATGATTTAATTGATGAGAAAACACCAAATTTAACATGTTTTGACATATCGACAAATTTTAAACAGTTTCATATGAAAGTATATGGTATTAAAATATATATACACAACTTTTTAACAAATAAATCAATTATAATTTATGGTATTATTGACGATATAATATTAGATTTTTTTAATAATAAATACATTAATATTCAAAAAAATAAAATACTAGATAATACGCCTGATGAACCTGATTTTAAAAACGCAATTTTTAAAAATTTTATATCATCATTAACTTTAAAAGATTATTTAATTTACAATGATAATAATGAAGTATTTAATAAAAATATGTTTAAT
>Ga0114966_10002164_pt1 | contig 17683 bp, 12 predicted proteins | sample M_130207_XF_Meta_FD_87029 | JGI IMG/M metagenome (GOLD analysis project Ga0114966, IMG submission 87029) | Freshwater microbial communities from Lake Montjoie, Canada to study carbon cycling - M_130207_XF_MetaG | ecosystem: Environmental > Aquatic > Freshwater > Lake | place: Lake Montjoie...
ATATAATTGGTGCAGGTTTTTTAGGCGGTATCGGTTTTACAATGTCAATCTTCATTACACTTCTTGCTTTCGACAATGCAGAGATCGTAAACAATTCAAAAATTGCTATTCTAATTGCTTCACTTATTGCAGGAATAATTGGTTTTATATTTCTCAAACTGACACTTAAACCAAAGGTGGAAAATGAGGAGACAAGTTGACAACAGAAAAATTAATCGATAAATAATAAATAAAATGAATAAAAAATTAATACTCCTATTTTTATGCTTTCAATATTTAAATATAAATGCACAACAATGGATAGATAAAAAATACAATTACGATAGCACATTAAATGTTACCTATGGAACGGCATTAAATTTTAATGGCGGAACAGACACTTTATCAATGGATATTTATACGCCCATTTGCGATGATATAAACCACGACTCGCGGAAACCATTACTGATGTGGGTGCATGGTGGAGCATTTCTTGCAGGAGATAAGAGTGAGATGTCGAATCGATGCAAACAATTTGCTAAAAGAGGATACGTAACTGCAAGTATTAATTATAGATTAGGTTTTATATCGGATGATTTCGCTTGGAATTGCAACTATCCCAATTATTCATGTATTTTCGCAACCGATAGTGCAGAATGGTATCGAGCATATTATAGGGCAATACAAGATGCTAAAGGTGCATTGAGATACCTAATTAATAGAAATGTAACTTTAAAAATTGATACAAATAATATTTTTGTAGCAGGTGAAAGTGCAGGAGCTTTCATCTCATTAGGAGTAGGATTATTAGACACTCTAATTGAAAAACCAATACAAGCGAATGCAATTAGTAATTCACCCAATCCAATAAGTAGTTCATTGAGCTGTGAATATAATATTGACAAAGTATTTAATGGTGCAAATGTATCACGACCAGATTTGGGAAGTATTGACGGGACAATTGAACCAACTAATATTGTTTATAAAATAAAAGGAATTGGTAATATGTATGGTGCAATGTTAAGTGATTTACTTAAAAACAATAGAGCAAATACTATCAAACCTGCTATCTATTCTTTTCACCAACCTTGCGATTTAGTTGTTCCTATTGATAGTGGGGGTGTTTATGCAGGTTTATCTTGGTGTATGACAAATGGCTACAATTGCTATGGTATTTCAAACACTGCTAAACTTTATGGTAGTAGGGCATTTAGTAATTGGAACACAAATAATGGATATGGTTATACTATTCATGACGAATTTACTACAACAGATTTTTTGTATAGCTTTTTACTTGGAACAGGTAGTTGTGCAGATCAAATAAATAATCCATGCCATGCTTATGATAATTCTGTTTTGAGAGAAAATAATTTGACTGCTTTTTTTGCACCATTAGTTACAACTAATCCTTTTTGTGATACAACTATATTCCCTTCAGGAGTAATTTCAATTACCGATAAAGGAATATTTAATTTGTACCCTAATCCAACTACTAATGTTTTAACTGTCTTTTGTAGGAGCTACCAAAATTTTACAATTTCAATTTATGATATGCTAGGACAAAAATACTACGATGAGATTGCCTTAACGCAGGAGCATTCACAAATTAATGTTAATAATTTACATTCAGGTATTTATATTATAGTTGTAAAAAATAATAATAGAAAAATAAATACAATTAGATTTGTTAAGGAATAGAAGGTCTGCCACTAACATACATCGGTTTTGCGATAGTGGGGCTTTTGTACTAAATTTGAAGATCAGAATTCTATTAGGAATTTGTATTGCATTGAACATTTTTACTTTAAATTCTCCACCATCACAAAGCCGAAAACCAATGTAGCCAATGGAAGTGCGACTATTACAAAGTATAATTTTTTTTTGTTTTATTTTAAGTGAAGTTTTAAATTGGAAACTGGTGGTAAAATCCCCAGCTTATTTTGCTTGCCATAGAATTTTTTTTTACAAGAATATGTAAGTTGTTGATTATCAGTGTAATTTATTTGTGCTGCACTGCTAAGGAATTTTTAAAACTTTATTATGTCAAAAATAAATTGTATCATTGTAAAACGTTTCCACTGTTATATAATCCTATAACAATTCAAATCAAAAAAAATTCTATCAAAATAATACAATTCAAAAATCTTATTTATTAGTCTAGCCTAAAATCAATTTTTCTAATTGGTTCATAATTAACTAAACAAAAAAAACATGTACGACATTATTGAATTAAACAACAAACTTGTGGGTGAGCTTAAAGATATTGCTAAGAATTTAAATATTCCTAAGTATGACGCATTGAAAAAACAAGAGCTTGTTTATAAAATTTTAGATCACCAAGCAATTAATCCTATTGCTGATAAGATAACTGCAGAAGCTACTAATACTACTAGTATTGCAGCTGCTGAGAATACTGTTGCTGCAAAGGCTGTTATAATTAAGAATAACACACCAATAAAAAACAGTAATAATAACAATAAAGAAAACATAACACTTCGTCCTCGTAAAGTTAGGTTAGAGAATATTGATACAGAATCCAAGACTAAAGAAAAGGAAGTAACTCCTTTTTTTCATGAGGAAGATTTTTCAGTAAATGAACAAAAAGAAGAAGTTGATTTTAAAGCAGAAAACGCTATTTCAGAAGAGGCCTTAGACCCCACTACCACCCCAGTAGTTCAAAGCTTCACAAATCAGGAAGCGGAAAATATACCAGAAAATATACCAGAGCATACAATTGATAATGCCAGTTTAGACCGAAAAGAAAATCAAAATCGCAATAGATATAATCAACGTCAACAAGAACAATATAATTTTGATGGTATTGTAGTTAGTGAAGGGGTGTTGGAAACGATGCCCGACGGGTATGGCTTTTTAAGGTCATCAGATTATAATTATTTAAGCTCTCCCGATGATATTTATGTATCGCAATCACAAATAAAATTATTTGGTTTAAAAACAGGGGACACTGTGCGAGGAAGCATACGACCACCAAAGGAAGGAGAAAAATATTTCCCATTGATAAAGGTGGAGAAAATTAATGGACGTGAGCCAGCATTTGTTAGAGATCGCGTTCCATTTGATTATTTAACACCGCTATTTCCTTACGAAAAATTTAATTTAACAGGTCATCCCCAGCAAAATTTATCTTCACGAATTGTAGATTTGATAACGCCAATAGGGAAAGGTCAAAGGGCATTGATTGTTGCACAGCCCAAAACTGGTAAAACAGTATTATTAAAGGACATTGCCAACGCAATAGCAGCAAATCATCCGGAGACATATTTAATCATTTTGTTGATTGATGAACGTCCAGAGGAGGTTACCGATATGGCCCGCAGTGTAAAGGCAGAAGTAATTGCTTCTACATTTGATGAGCCGGCAGATCGCCATGTTAAAATTGCAAATATTGTGTTAGAAAAAGCAAAACGCATGGTAGAATGTGGACATGATGTATGCATCTTATTAGACTCTATTACTCGTTTAGCGAGAGCTTATAACACAGTTCAGCCAGCATCGGGTAAAGTATTGAGTGGGGGTGTGGATGCCAACGCTTTGCACAAGCCGAAACGTTTTTTTGGAGCGGCTCGTAAAATTGAAGGTGGCGGATCTTTAACTATAATTGCTACTGCACTTACTGAAACTGGTTCTAAGATGGATGAAGTTATCTTTGAAGAATTTAAAGGCACAGGAAATTCCGAAATACAGCTGGATCGCAAAATTGCAAATAAGCGTATCTATCCAGCTATCGATATCATCGCATCGAGTACACGAAGGGAAGATTTGTTGATAGATAAAGAAACCCAGCAGCGAGTTTGGATCCTTCGTAAGCACCTGTCGGATATGAATCCAGTTGAAGCGATGGAATTTATGAAAGACCATATTAAAAATACGCATACAAATGAAGAGTTTTTAATTTCGATGAACGGATAAGGTTCTAATTATTTGAAAATAGTTAAATCATATCAATTTATCATTTTTTTAGATAATAAAATAAAAGTTAATCGAAGAAACTTTTTAATTTATGGCACAATATTTTATGAGAATAATTTTACCTATTAAATTAGCTTTAGCTGCTGGAATAATTAATTGTATCGCCTGGTTTGGAGTGGCAAAATCTTTAGGATATTACTCTTTAAATATTGGACAATATAGATATTTCATTACCTTATTTCTGCTGGTTTTAGGTGTTTTAATTTCAATTTATTATGAACGCAAAAAGCAATCTGGATTTATTGAATATAAGGGAGCCGTTAAATCTGGGGTGATTTTTAGCCTTGTTTTAGCAATTATAATTTCTATTTTTAATTATGTTTATTATAAATTTATTCGTTCTGATGTTATTGATTTTTTTGTTAGTGAGGAAAAAAAAGCCTGGCTGGCAAACAATAGAACATTGGAAGAAACAAATAAATACATAATAGAATATTATATTCCTTCGTATGGTTTTTTTCATATTTTGATGACTACACTTTTTTTAGGGGTAATTATTTCTTTAGTTTCAGGGGCATTATTTCGCAAAAAAAATCCGCATTCATTTAGCACAAATTGAGCCACTCCCTAAATATTATTCTAATAGTCTGATTAAAATATAAGTTTCAAACTCCCCCATTCTTCTTTTTAAACTTTTTATATATATTTATAACTGGAATTCAATTATTCTGGTTTTGGTTAAGAGTATTGAATTTTTGTTTAATTTCGAAGAACGTTTAATATTTAATTATTTATTAAATTGCTTGTTTAAATATTAATTTAATAATGATATTTTTTTTAATTAAACTTAATTTTAAAATAGTATTATAGGGTTTAGGGTTAACTAATTTATGATAAATTAATTTTTTTAATTTGAAATTAACATTACTTATTTAATATTTAAGTTTGTTAAATAGCTTATTAATATTTTTAATTGATTGTTTAACAATAGTGGGAATTACAATTTAAGGTAAATGTTTTAATTAATATAAGAGTCCTTTGTTTTTAATTTTTTTTAATTGAAATGTTAAGGGAGTTATAAAAAAAAACCTATGTGGGCTTTAATAGCAAGATTTATTTTACTAAACAGATTAACAATAATTACTGTAATAGTTTCAATTACACTTTTTATGGGTTATTTTGCCCAAAAAGCGGATATAACTTATGCCAATCCTTCCCTATTACCAGAAAGTGATACCACTGCAATAGATTATATAAAATTTAAAAATATATTTGGGCAGGACGGCAGTGTTATGGTTATAGGTATTCAGGATGAAGGCCTTTATGCCCTTCAACGTTTTAGAGATTGGTATGAATTAGGAAATAAAATAAAAAAAGTAAAGGGTGTAAAAGCAGTAGTTTCCGTTGCACGTCTTCAAAACATTATTAAGAATGATAGCTTAGGAACCTTCGAAAAAATATCATTAGTCTCGCGTGCCCCTCAAACGCAAGCTGAAGTTGACAGTATTAAAGAGGCTATTCATCGCTTGCCATTTTATCGAGGTATTATATACAACGATTCTACCCATTCTACTTTAATGGCAATTACTTTCGATACTAAAGATTTGAATACTAAAAATCGATTGGTGATAGTTGACTCTATAAAATTAGCAGTTGAAGAATTTTTAACAAAAAATCAAGTGGAAGTTCATTATTCGGGCATGCCATATATTCGTACTTCGGTAGCCCGTAAAATACAACATGAAATGTTTTTTTTCATGATCTTGGCTATTTTTGTAACGGCTATTATTTTGTTTTTATTTTTCCGTTCTATCTTGCCGGTATTGTTTTCATTGGTGGTAATTATTTTTGGGGTTATTTGGTCGGTGGGCTTATTAGTTTTATTCGGTTATAAAATTTCTGTTTTAACCGGCTTGATTCCTCCGCTTTTAATTGTGATAGGTGTTCCAAATTGCATCATGCTTTTAAATAAATACCATACCGAATATGGCAAATCGGGAAATAAAATGCAAGCATTATCTGCTTCAATTGAAAAAGTAGGTATTTCCTTATTTTTAGCTAATGTTACTACTTCTATTGGGTTTGCCGTATTTTGTTCTACCGATAGTCAATTACTTTTTGAATTTGGATTAATATCTTCGGTAAGTGTTATTTTAACTTATATTATATCTTTAATGTTAGTGCCGATTGTATTTAGTTTTTTGCCGGAGCCCTCGGTAAAACATACGAAACACTTGCGTAACCATTTCATTTCAAAAGTGTTGGAAAAGATTGATTTTTGGGTGCACAATTATCGTAAGCGAATATATATATCAGTAATAGTTATTGTTATAATTTCATTTTTCGGGATTACTAAATTGCTTCCACTGGGTTACGTTGTTGATGATTTGCCGAAGAAAGATCCTATTTTAGTCGATCTAAAGTATTTTGAAAAAAATTATCGTGGTGTTTTACCTTTCGAAATAAGCATAGATACAAAAAAACCAAACGGTGTTTTTTCTGATGGAGGTCGTACTCTTTATAAAATAAATAAACTTCAAAAATTATTTCTCCAATATCCTGAATTTTCAAGGGCAATGTCTATTATAGAAGGAATAAAGTTTGCTAATCAAGCTTATAATAACGGAGAGGAAAAGTATTATCGTTTGCCTGGTGCCTTGGAGCTTCAGCAAATTGCCGGATTTATTGGTAGCAGTGCCCGCGATAAGCAGGATCAGTTTATCGCTTTTGTGGATACAGCAAAACAAATTACGCGTGTAAGTATACAAATGAAAGATGTAGGATCTATCAGGATGAAAGCATTAATAGCTGAGATTAAGCCACGCGTAGATAGTATTTTTAATTTTGATTATGAAACAAATGCTTGGGCTGCAGCTGACAAAAATTATAAAGTTACCTTAACGGGCAATAGCTTAATGTTTGTAAAAGGAAATCAGTTTTTAGTTGGAAATTTATTAGAGAGCTTATTTTTGGCTATAATTCTTATTGCTATTGTGATGTTTACACTATTTATGTCGCCCCGAATGATATTCATATCAGTAATTCCCAGTTTAGTTCCCTTGTTAATTACTGCAGGGTTAATGGGTTATTTCCAAATTTATTTAAAGCCAAGTACAATATTAATATTTAGTATCGCCTTTGGTATTGCTTCAGATGGCACACTTTACTTTCTAACTAAATATCGCCAGGAATTGAAAGGTCAAAAAATAAGCATCTCTAAAGCTGTATCACTCACCATTAAAGAAACAGGGGTAAGTATGATTTATACTGCAATTATTTTATTTTTGGGCTTTAGTATTTTTGCTTTTTCTAGCTTTGGAGGCACTTCAGCGCTAGGGAAATTAATTTCCTTCACCTTATTAATTGCATATTGCTCCAACCTTATTTTGTTACCTTGTTTTTTGCTATCCTTGGAAAAAAGACTTACCAATAAAGAGTTTTTGCAAACACCCCTTCTGGATGTGGATGAGTCAATAAATGATTCGCGTGATTAAATAATTTATTTAATAGGTTATATGGTTGATGCTTATTATAAAAGTAGATGGCAAGGCAAATTATCTTCTGCATTCACAATTAATAATAATAAAGAATAAATAAACATATTTTTAAAAGCTATATGGAGGAACTGTTTGATCAAACAGAAGAATATAATAACATGCTAAATAAAGGTATTTCTTTAAGTGGCAATGATAAATATTTTTTCATTCATGGGCGATTTGCCGACCTAGCAAAAAATATGCCCGCAGATAAAAAAATAAATGATATTCTTGATTTTGGATGCGGTATGGGTGATGGTACTTTTTTGATGAATCACTATTTTCCTGATGCTGAAATTACAGGAACAGATACTTCAATAGAGGCCATAAAATATGCAGAAAATAAAAATAGCAATAATGGAACAATTCATTATTTAGAAATTAAAAATTTTAAATTTAAGGATAAATTTGATCTTTGTTTTGTAAATGGTGTGTTTCATCATATCCCAGAGAATAAAAGAGCTGATGCCATCAAAATAATTTACGACTCTTTAAAAATTGGAGGTTATTTAGCTCTTTTTGAGAATAACCCCTTCAATCCTGGTACTAAGTGGGTGATGAGTCGTATTCCATTTGACAGAGATGCTATTACTTTAGTTCCAAACGAAACACGCAGATTGATTCTTTCGGCAGGATTTAAAATAAAAATTAAACCGCGTTTTTTATTTTATTTTCCTAAGGCACTCAAGTTTTTAAGACCATTAGAAAAATATCTTATTAACTTACCATTAGGAGCGCAGTATTATTTTATAGCAGAAAAGTAACGAAGGTTATTGTAATTTTTAAAATCAATATTTTAAAACAGCAACGTTGCTTTATCTAAATTGTTAAATAAAAAAAAACATAACTTATACTTTATCTCTCTTTACATTGAGAGAAATAAAATATAAAAATATAAAAGAAGGGAATAATTGAAAATACAGCCTATGAACAGTTGTATGAAGATAAAATTCCAATTCTAAGTCTGCAATAATAAAAACAAAGTAACATCCCAATAACATCAATAATAGCAAGGTTAGATTAGATATAATAGTTTCCCTGTTTTGCTTTATACTGAGCCCATTAAATAATATGCCCAAAAGAAATAACCACCATGGATTTATGATCCAATCGCCAAATTTACTTATTTCATGATAATACCATTTAATGGCAATTTCGTGACGGGAATAATCTGTTATTTTACTTAAGGTTTCAATGCCTTGAGCCGAAATTATTTCATTTGGCGGAGCAATGTAAACTTTAAAATATCCAATTAAAATTAATATTGGCAGCATTCCAAAAAGTATGTATTTTAATTCATGGAATAATTGTCGGTAGTTCTTATAAAACAGTAATGGTAATTGGGAGGCAAATAATAATAAAATAAAAAGTAACCCTTCATTTTTAGTCCAGCCCGCTAACCCTGCAGAGATGCCGGCAGCAATTAAAAAAGCTGGTTTCATTTTCACCCCGCTGCGGGCAAAAGTTAAAAGTATAATGGTAGCAAGGTAAAAATAACCAATTGTATTATCGGCATATTGCGAATCGCCCATGGTCATAAAATATGGCGAGCAAAGCATTACTAATCCAGCAATTAGGCCATTGGTTTTATTTGTAAAATAACTAACAGATGCGGATAAAAGGCCGATACTACAGAAAGTGAAAATAAAGCAAAATGCTATTGGGACCCAAACGGTTTCATTTCCTATAACCATCCAACATTGAGCAATAAATCCCTTTTGTAACAAAGGGTAATCCATGTGGAACATGGTCGAAATAATTTGATGAAAGGTTTTGCTCCAACCATAAGGATCACGAGCAATAAACTTAGCTCCTAAATTCCAATCGCCCCAAGCATCCCATAATCCATGAGGGAATTCGATACTTTCAGCAAGGAAAATTATTATATCCAGAAGCAAAGCATAAAAATAAATTATAGTTATTATTAATAAAATAGAATTAAGGAAGAGTTTTTTTAAATCAAGCCATTCTAATTTATAACAAACTTTGTACTGCTTTTTTAAAATATAAAACAGAAAAACAACTAAAGCAATTTCAATTAAAACAATTAGATTAGTAGAGAGGCCAAATAAATTAAAAACAATAAATAAAACAGATGAGATGCCAATTCCTATAGGTAAAGAAAGGTTAATAAGGAATCTTAAATTAATAGTATTTACTTCCTTAAATGTATACAAGTAAAATAATAACCCAAGCAGAAGTGTTGTTATAATTAAAAATGAAAACATCATTTGGCAATAAGTATTAAACCATTATTAAAATCTTTTATAAGCTTCCAACCATTTTTTAAATAGAAATTATTTTCTAAATCGATATGCAATGTAAAATACATGTTATATAGAATCGTATCCCGAGCCAAGCTATCATTTAAAATAATATTTGGCGATAAAAAATATTGGGTTTGATAGTAATGCATTAATATTGTGCTAGTATTTAGATTAGTATCTCCAAAATAAGTGATGTGACAAGGTTTGTTAATATATTTTTTTAATTCCTCATAGCGCCTGCCGTAAACTGAAGTATAATCATTATCATAGTATTTCTGAATATATGCTGTTGGCTTTACAATTTTTTCTTCATGCACTAAAAATGACTCCCATTGTTGCCAAATCATTAAGCAAAGGAGAGGCAGTATCGCAAATTTTTTTATAAAATAATATGTTTTTAAAATATATTTTTTCATTTAATCTTATATAAAAAAGGAAATCAAATAAATAGATAAACCATTTTAATACCGCCTTTTATTTTAATTTATTGATTTTAAATAAGTTAGTCGATGTTTTACAAGTTTTAATATCTTGTTGGTGAAAAAACTTAAAATTAAAATTGTTCCTGATAAGTATAGAACAATCATAGTAATATAACGCGACCAATGTTCATTTGTAAGGCCTGTTGTTATCCTGTCCCAAAAACTATTAAAGATAAGTAAAGAGCCAATTGAAAAACAAAAAATAGCAATTATTATGGAACAAGGATGCTCAAAAATATAATATAAAATTGATTTTTTCTGTTTTGAATTTGGTCTAAGTGTAAAGCTTACAACATTAAATGTAATATGTGAAATACTAAATAATATTATACTAATCAAAGAAAATAGGGCTGTAACCAAAAAGCGGTATAACATCCAATCCTCTAAAAAGTGATTGTTTAAATAAAATATAAATGGGGAGTAGATGATGACAATTGAAATAGACAAACAAAAACAAGCAAATGCGTTGAATATTTTGTTTGGGAAGTATAAAAAAATATTTTCAAGTATTACAAGCAAAAACCTTATTCCATCTTTCCAAACGTTAAGTTTTGATGCTCCTTCGCGTTCTAAATATTTCATTTCTTTTTCCAATATAATAATATCCTCACATAATATGGCTCTTGCACTCATAGCGGGTGTGAAATGCAATCCATCTGGTAGCGGCATTATTTTATTGATGGCTGATTTGCGAATAACCCTCATGCCACTTGCGGTGTCTTTTATTCTTTTATTTGCAACGAAGGAAAGCATTAAAGAAAATAAGGTGTTGCCAATTCTTCTAACAAATGGCATTTCGCTATTCTTATTTAATCTAGAACCTAATGCAATATCAGCACCTTGTTCAATTATCATATTGCACAGTTCTGAGAAAAACAATGGGTCGCAGGTACCATCCGCATCTATAAATGCAAATAAATCAGCATCCTCCACGCTTTTCCAGCCCTCTTTTATTGCGGCTCCATAGCCTCTATTTTTTTCAAATATAATAAGGTTTGTTTTGTCGGAATGCCTTTTAGTAATGCTTACTGTATTGTCGGAAGAGCCATCGCTCACAACTACCATATGTACAGCATCAATTTTGCAATTATCACAAATATATTTTTTGGCTTGTTCTGTGCGAAGTATTATACTTTCGATACTTTGTTCCTCATTAAGTGCTGGAATAACAATTAATAACTTCATAATAAATTTAATTTTAGATTAAGTCATATTGGTTATAAATAATATACGGAATTAATAAAAAAATAAAACGAAAATTAAATTTGTTTTTATTTATTTTGCTTATACTTATATTCAGCCAGCAGTAAATTAATATCATTAATTAATTGATTAACGTCATTGGTGTCTGTGCCATCATAATATCCTCTGATATGTTTTTCTTTATCGATCAAAGCAAAGTTTTGCGTATGAATAAAATCATCGGGACCGCCATCTCCTTTTTCCGCATTTAATAAGTAACTATTGCGTGCAATTTCGTATAAAGATTTTTTACTACCTGTAACAAACATCCATTTTTGTGTATTAGCATTATGTTTTATGGCGTATCTTTTTAATTGTTCAACAGTGTCTGTTTCTGGATCAACAGTATGTGATAAAAATTTAACATCCTTATTATCTTTAAATTTCACAACAATACGTTCCATCTGTTTGCTCATTTTAGGACATATAGATTGGCAAGTAGTGAAAAAAAAATCTGTTACATACACACATTCGGTAAAGTTTTTTTGTGATACGGTTTCTCCATCCTGATTTATAAAACTAAAATTTTCAATGGTATGAAATGCTGTGTCAGCTTTATTGTTTTTTAAGTAATAGTTTTTTTCTCCATAAATTGGCAAGTAGCGCAGTGGTTTGGCTCTGTCATAAATAAAAAAAGCATAAATAAAAAAAAATGCTGAAGCTATAAGTATAAAGAAATTGACTGATTTTGTTTTCATGCTTAATTGAATACTTTATTTTGCGAAGTTAAGGAATGTAACGGATATTTTAATTGTTAATGAAACAAAATTCTTGAAAAATTCCCTCTAATAAATTGTCTGCTATAGTCATATATTCAAGGCTGTTTGTTAAATTATATAATTGGTAGATATATAATAATGGGTGCTTCAGGAAATTTATTTTTTATATGGGTGTATATTGTGTGCTGAAAACAATATTTAGTTTAGGTGATTTTGTTAAATTCTGCTTGGCATAATTGTATTTCTTATTTTTAAAAAATACGCTTCTATTTTATATGTCATGATCATTCCAATAAGGATACTCAAAATCGCTGTTATTAAAAATTTACTGAAATTATTGATGTTTAGATTATAATTTAGAGATATAATATCTATGTAAAAAATAACAAAAGAATGAATTATATAAATAGAGTAGGAGCAATACCCAACTTTACCGATGAAGTTAATTATAGAGGAACCACATAAATAGTTCAACTGCTTATTAATATTAGGTGTTAGTATAAAATATAGTAATATAATTCCGAATGAAATATAGAGCAAAGTAAAGCCTATTGTTTTTACAAAAAAGGAAGTTAATGGGTCAAAGAATGGTGTCCAGGCTAAACATATTAAAGCAATTGAAAGTATTATTTTTTTGTATTTATTGAATATTTGAGTTGTTACATTTAACCTAAAGTAATACAAGTATGCAATATAAACCCCAGCCAAAAGCGAATCTATTCTTAAATGTGTCATTGTGAAATTTCTTCCAACGTCTTCTGGAAATTCAATATTACTAATCAAACGCAAATAAAAGCAAAATATAAGCATTCCGATTATCAGCATTTGAAAATAATTCCTTTTTTCAAAGGACTCATTTAAAATTATTTTATTATACTTTATTCCCAGCCAAAGTAAAATTGTGAAAGCAAAGTAAAAGTGTTCTTCAACTGCTAAAGACCAACTAGCGAAATATAAATATCCCCCGCCGTTTGTATAATTCTGTGTAAATGTGAAGTCCGATAAAAAAGGAATAATTTTTAAATTCCCATCTATTAAAATAGGAATTAGATATAAAATATTAAAAATATAATAAATAGGATATATTTTAAATCCTCTTCGTATTAAAAATCTTTTTGGTTGTATGTTACCATATACCTTGAATTCTTTGAATAAGAGGCCAGAAACTAAAAAACCACTTAATACAAAAAATAAATCTACCCCAATCCAGCCCATATTTTCTGTAAATTGGCAAATATACTGGTGTCTTAGTAAGACTAATACTATCGCAATTCCACGTAAAAAATCAAGTTCTCTTAGTCTATTCAATCTTATCGTTTAAATATTTTGTGTTTCTTAGGATAATATCTATCAATCCAAACGATGTATTGTTTGCATAGTGGCATTCATAAATTTTATTTTTAGTGGTTCAAATATTTTCATTTTCATTTTCATATTGCAAAATAGAATTTATCTTTTTACTCCAAACTTATATATTTATCAATACTTGTAAGTTAATTTACAGCCATTAATTTTTGATAATGGAATATTATAAACCGTTTTTTATTTAGCTAAGGCATTGTTAAGAAATAATTGTTACAGAAAAAGGGCAAACGAACAAGCCAAAATGTATTAGTTATTTTTTAACAATGTCTAAATCAAATCTATCAAGATTCATGACTTTATACCAAACGGCAACAAAATCTTTTACAAATTTTTCTTTTGAATCACTACTTGCATAAATTTCTGCAATGGCACGTAGCTCTGAGTTGGAGGCAAATACGAGGTCAGCGCGCGTTGCTGTCCATTTCAATTCACCGGTAATGCGGTTACGGCCTTCAAATATTTCACCCGTTTCGTCAGTAGCTTTCCAGGAGCTGCCTAAATCTAATAAATTTACAAAGAAATCATTGGTAAGCTGTTCTGTTTTATTAGTAAATAAGCCGTGTTTTGATCCATCAAAGTTGGTATTCAATGCTCTTAGGCCACCCAATAAAGCTGTCATTTCTGGTGCCGTTAAGGTTAAAAGTTGTGCTTTGTCCGCCAACATTTGTTCCGTTATTGAAATACATTTGGCATTTTTATAATTTATAAATCCATCCGCTTTTGGCTCTAATACTGCAAATGAAGCTATATCGGTTTGCTCTAAAGTAGCATCGCCTCGCCCAGCAGCAAATGGAACAGTGATGGTATGTCCTGCATTTTTTGCAGCTTTTTCAATAGCTGCCGTTCCACCCAACACAATTAAATCTGCCATAGAAACTTGTTTGCCAGTAGTAGCAAATTCTTTTTGAATTCCTTCCAAAACACTTAAAACCTTTTTCAATTGATTTGGATTATTAGCTTCCCAATTTATTTGTGGCGCCAGACGAATGCGGGCGCCATTGGCACCGCCGCGTTTATCAGAACCACGGAATGTAGCTGCTGAAGACCAAGCTGTTGAAACTAATTGTGCTACTGAAAGGCCGCTAGAAAAAATTTTATCTTTTAAAATAGCAATGTCTTTATCATTTAATTCATTTTTTGTGGCTGGAATAGGATCTTGCCATAACAATACTTCCGTAGGGATTTCTGTGCCTAAATAACGAGTAATAGGGCCCATATCTCGGTGTGTTAATTTATACCATGCCCTTGCAAATGCATCGGCAAATTCGTCAAAATTTTCTAAGAAACGTTTTGAAATTTTTTGATAAATAGGATCCAATTTCATTGCCATATCTGCTGTTGTCATCATTGGTGCATGGCGTTTAGAAATGTCGTGCGCATCTTCCACTAAGTTGGAGGCGTTTTCATCCGTTGGGGTCCATTGCTGAGCGCCAGCAGGACTTTTTGTTAATTTCCAATCATATTTGAATAAAGTTTCAAAATAACCATTATCCCATTTTGTAGGATTTGGTTTCCAGGCACCTTCTATGCCACTGGTGGTAGTATCGCCAGCTTTACCTGCTCCAAAACTATTTTCCCATCCCATTCCCATTTGTTCTATCCTTGCTCCTTCGGGTTCTCTACCAACAAGAGTAGGGTCTCCAGCACCATGAGCTTTCCCAAAAGTATGTCCACCAGCTACTAAAGCAACCGTTTCTTCATCATTCATTGCCATCCTTGCAAATGTTTCTCGTATGTCTCTGCTCGATGCTATTGGGTCAGCAACACCATTTGGCCCTTCTGGGTTTACATAAATTAACCCCATTTGCACAGCTGCAAGAGGATCCTCTAATTCCCTATCACCACTATATCTTTTGTCGCCTAACCATGCTGTTTCTTTTCCCCAATAAATATCTTGTTCAGGTTCCCAAATATCTTCACGACCTCCGGCAAATCCAAATGTTTTAAAACCCATAGATTCCAGGGCGCAGTTGCCAGCTAAAATCATTAAATCGGCCCAAGAAATTTTATTACCATATTTTTGTTTAATAGGCCAAAGTAAAAAACGAGCCTTGTCTAAATTACCATTGTCTGGCCAACTATTTATTGGTGCAAAACGCTGATTGCCGGTGCCCGCACCACCGCGACCATCTGAAATACGGTAAGTGCCTGCACTGTGCCAAGCCATACGAATAAATAATGGTCCATAATGGCCATAATCTGCCGGCCACCAATCTTGAGAGATTTTCATTAAATCAAAGATGTCTTTTTTAATGACTTTTAAATCTAACTTTTTAAACTCTTCGGCATAGTTAAAGCCTTTATCCATAGGGTCCGATAGGTTAGAGTGTTGGCGTAAGATGCCTAAGTTTATTCGGTTTGGCCACCAATCTTTATTAGATGTGCCAGTTCCAGCCGCTGCTTGTTTTGTTTGTCCATGAGGAAAAGGACATTTACTTTCGGTTGAATTGCTCATATTTTTTATTTTTTTAGATAGATAATTATTTCTTTTATTAATTTTCTCTTCAATAGTTTTTAAAATAGCTTTTAAGCTTTGGCAGGTTTTAGGTATTGAAATTATCTTTTTTTATTTTAGCGTTTAAAGGTTTTAAAATTTTTTACAAATTTACTATTGTTTTAGTCAATTATCATTATTTTACTTGTATTTAATTTATATACCCGGTATTCGTATACAACTGAATTTTATTGATTTTTTATCAAATAATTGATATTATAAATATAAAAAAGTATTCAATAATAAAAAGAGAATTTTGATTCTTACAAAAATTGACGAAACTCAAAGCAGGTATAGTAATTTGGCGTTTGATTTCTTGCTTATTGTGCTTTAAATAACATAGCACTAATTTTATTTTTTAAGACCCTTCTTTTTTTATATTGCGCATTTTAAAATTAATTAATTTTTTAAAAATTGTATGAGATTAGGTCTATTACAGCCTATTATATGCCAGGTTCAAATGTCGGTTTAAAGCTATTAAGGAGGGATAAAACTACAGAAGAATAATTAGCGTCTGTCACATATAGTCGAGAGTTTGATTCATAATGTTCAAGTTCGAGGCTTGCGAAGTTTTGAAAATCAAGGAGTTTGCTTTTGCAAATGACTGTTTTCAAAACAAGCATAACGAAGAACCGAGTGAAACGAACTCACGCCTACCTTTAAAAATAATATATTTATGAGTAAATCGGACATTATGGACATACTCTAATTAAACGCCTACGCCTAAATACAGGCATAAATATTTAATGGATGCCATTTAATAAGCTGAAAGTTTATTCAAATGCATTTAGAATTTCAAGGATTTTAATATTTAAATTATTAATAGCCAATTTCATTTCCCAGGCTAATTTATTTCTGCGTTCCATATAATTTGAAACGCCTCTTATTTGCGCATAAGCAACGCCTTCATTTTCACAAACGAACATAAAGGCAGCCCCTTCCATACTTTCTGTATTCGGATTAAATTTCTGTATCACCTTTTTAATACTTAGCTCGTTACCATGAGCGGTATTTACTGTAATACCAGATACTTTAGGTATTAAATTTAATACATTATTTTTTATGTTTGTATTATTAATCATTTCAATGTCGCCCTCCAATCCCATCTCTTTTATTGATAAATATTGGTTTCCATCTTCGGCGCCCAAGTCCGAAAAATGATCTTGAACAATATTAACAACAGCACCTAATTCTAATTTATCATTAAAACTCCCACAAATACCAATATTTAAAGCCAAATTATAATTATTATTATTTAGTTTTTTTCCAGTATGATATGTGGTAGCTACCATACCAATTCCTGCAATCAAAAAATCAATTTCTAAATGTTTAATTCTACATTTAATAAAGTTTGCTTCTATGTCTTCATGAAACTCCATTTTATCTAATAATGGTTTCATTTCTTGACGAGTAGCAGCTACAATTAATATTTTCATTTATAAAGAAATTAAAATTACCATCAAATATACAAATGATTTTACACCGGAAGAAAAACGAAAATAGTTTATATTTTCATATCCCTAAGTGAAGTTTTCGAAATAAATCCGCAAATTAAATGGTTCAAAAACTGTGTGTTTTTCTTTTGTCTTGATACAAAAGAAACAAAAAATCAAGAACAAACGATTCCTCCCCACCTGCAACCCTGCATCGCGTTTGTTCATTCCTCACG
>Ga0114966_10002165_pt1 | contig 17683 bp, 19 predicted proteins | sample M_130207_XF_Meta_FD_87029 | JGI IMG/M metagenome (GOLD analysis project Ga0114966, IMG submission 87029) | Freshwater microbial communities from Lake Montjoie, Canada to study carbon cycling - M_130207_XF_MetaG | ecosystem: Environmental > Aquatic > Freshwater > Lake | place: Lake Montjoie...
ATCTTTTCTTTCTGTAGGCGTCTTAAATTGAAGACCTAGGAAATCAAATATATCTTTTTCAGAAGTAAATTTTTTATCAACCTTTTCTCCCTTTTTCTTATTTTCCATTTTGTATATGCCATGTTCGTTAAATGTATAACCTTTATTAAGACCTTCCTGTCTCATTACTGTATTAAATATTTTTGAACCTGTAAAATATAAGATAGCAAATGGAAATTCATCTGGAGGAGTATATAAGAAATCTACACGACGTGCTATTCTTTCTGTACCTGGCAAAATAGCTATTACAAGTGTTTTTGAAGGTCCTCTAGATAATACATGTAAAATTATATCTGATTTAATCAATTCATCTATGTATTTTTTATATATATCTCCTGTTTTACCAGTTATTATTACATCTATATCACCTGATGATTGAGCACCTCTCCTAAATGAACCAACTATTTCCAATTTATCATCAGGATTATTGTTAGTAACCTTTTCAAAATTTGATTTTAGCAGAGTTTCAAATTCTTCTATTTCAACTCTTGGTATTCTTTCTTGTATTTGCTCATAATATTTCAAACCAACTTTCTGAATATCATTTAATAATTCATCTTGTCTATTTCTTAACTCATCTATTGATTTTATTCCTTTATCTACTAATTCTTTTGCTTTTTTTGGTCCTACTCCATAAATTTCACCTAATATATTAATTGGATTATTCTTTTCTCTTTCTAATACTCGTAATGTACCTGTTTCAACATATTCATTTAATTTGTCCATTATTGTTGAACCTATACCTGGTTTACCTTTTAATTGACTTGGACTTAGTATATCATCAGGATAATTCATAATAGTTTCTTGAGCTTTTTGGTATGCTCTAGCTCTAAATGGTTCTCCTTGTTTTAACATAATAGAACTTAATTTTTCCATTATATCAATAAATTCTTCATTAAATCTTTTTTTATTTTCTTCTTTTTCCTTTTCTTCTTTTCTTTCCTTTTCTTCTTTTCTTTCCTTTACTTCTTCCATTATTTCTAATTCACTTGGTATCTTTAACCTTATTTCAGGAGAAGTGATTTTTTCAATTATTTTTTCAGGTAATTCATTTACAACTTCATTTTGAATTGAGTAATTTATCAATTTTTTTGTTTTATTTAGGTTTTCCTTTTTTTCTTTTTTTGTTAGTTTAAACATATTTATCTCTTCTTTTGTATAACATCCTATTCCTAATGGTTTGTATTTTTGAGTTCCTTTTTTACATTTTTTTGATAATGATGTTGTTGATGATGATGATTTTAAAGTTATATTTTTTGGCGATTCTTCAATAATAATTAATTCAACCTTTGGATTTACCTTTGGCTTTACCTTTGGCTTTACCTTTCGTGTCTTCTTTTTTTGTTCCATTAACTATATTATATTTATATAAAATATATTCTTTTTTATCTTTTTGAAAAATTAAATAACTTATTCATAGCCTCTGGATTCCTTATTCCTCCTGAAATATTTATATTTGATGTAGGAAATAACAATTTCGTAGATTTTATTTCATTTATTCTTTTTTTCTGAATTATATCATTCAATAACTTTCTTCTATATTCCATTAATGTCATAGGTCTTCTAACATTTTCAACTGATTGAACATGATCTTTAAAATATTTATTATAAATGTAATTATTTTGATTCATATTTGGCTCTATATTATAATTTACTGGTTTGTTAGTTTGATTATAATTATTTTGTTGTATATAATTATTTTTCTCATTGTTTCTTAAATGTTGTTTTATTTTATCATTATCTTCTATTAAATGTAATTTACCATTTACTACAAACATTCCCATTTTTTTTAAAATATCATCATATGAAATTTGCTTTGGAACCACATGTTGTCTAACCATTTTAGCATTCATTTTTGGTATAACTTGATTAATAGGTTTTATAGGTTCATTAAATTGAACTTTTTTTTTTGGAAAATTATTTTCTGGTATTTCTTCAAAAGACCGTGAATTTTTTGAAGGAATGTAATCTATTTCTTCTACAGAAATATTATCAAAATCGTAATTATAATCATCTAGTTCATTTATATTTAATTCCATTATATCAAAATCTTATATTTTTTTTATTTGTAAATTACTAAATTATAAAAAAAACAATTAATATATTAATAATAAAAAAATTATTTATATAATAATTATAATAATGACTAATTATATTCAAAATTATGGGTTTACTAAAACATTTATTAATAATAATAATAAGGTATTAAATAATGAAATAAAATGGGAAGGAATTTATGACGGTTCTAAAGCAAATATTTATGTAGATATTAATGATAATGGCAAAAAAGAGATTATTAAAATGAAATTAAATGATGATGACATTAAAGAGTTATTAGGAGTTTCAACTGTAGAAATTCCATTAGAAGAACGTTTAACAAATGATTTTTTAAATCCTTACAATTCATTCCACTCAAAAAGAATACCTACATCAATAATCCTAGAAGGAGCATTAACTAACAAAACTCGTAAAAATAAATGGAAATTACGTAATAAAAAAAGAAATAGAAAAACTAAATCAAAAACTTTATCATAACTTTATGAATTCTTTTAGTATTATATTTTCATTAGGAGTAAATTTTTTTTCGTATATAAATTTTTTATATTTATTTGAGATTTCTTTATCAATATTTTTTAAATATATTGAAGATCCATATAACAATTTATTAATTGAATTATTATATATGCTTTCAATGTAACATCTTTTATAATCTTTAATACATTTTATAAATTTAATAAAGTTTTCAAAATTATCTTCTACAAAATTTATTACGAAAATCATATGATATCTTGGTATTTTTATTGTTCCATCTTCTTCAGATATTGATACTATATTTTCACATCCATATAATTCGGCTGTATTTACAATAATAGTTTCAATATCTGAAAAAGTTTTTTCTTTTACCATATTAACCGATATATCTATGTTATACCCCATTAATATAGCTAAATATTTTTTAGTAAATTTATTCTATGTAGGTAAAATTTTACCTACATAAAATTTTACACATTATTAAAAGAATAAATGATAAAAATTTATTAAAAACTTATAATAATAATGTCAACATTTAGAAGATATGGAGGTGTAAATAATTCTGCTACTAGTAATGTTACAAGAAGTTATATATCAAATTTTGAACAAATGAACATAAATAATTATAGTGGGCAGCCCAATTCAAAAGAGGTTTTTGCTAGTCATATTGATTTAAGTGGAAATTCAATTTTACATACTCAAACTATTTATTTTCAAGATGGAACTTCTTTAAGTACTGCTTCAGGAACCAATGGATCACCTGGGGCAACTGGTCCACCTGGAACAACTGGTCCACCTGGAACAACTGGATCAACTGGTCCACCTGGAGCAACTGGAGCAACTGGTCCACCTGGATCAACTGGTCCACCTGGAACAACGGGAGCACCTGGAGCAACTGGTCTACCTGGAGCAACAGGAGCACCTGGATCAACTGGTCCACCTGGAGCAACAGGAGCACCTGGAGCACCTGGAGCAACGGGAGCACCTGGAGATAGTTATTGGACAAACCCAAGTGGTACCAATATTATATCAACCACTTATTCAGTTTCGGCTCCTTCTTTTACTACAACATCAGACTATAGAATAAAAGAAGATGTTAAACCTTTAGATTTGAATGTTTTTTCAATAGATAATCTTAGACCAGTATCTTATAAATTTATTGATAAAAATAATATGAACATCGGTTTAATTGCTCATGAATTACAAGAAGATTTTCCATTTTTAGTTGAAGGTATAAAAGATGGAGAAAGAATTCAAACAGTAAATTATATTGGCTTAATAGCAGTTTTAATAAAAGAGGTACAAGAGTTAAAAAAACAGTTAAATAATAAAATTGAATAATATACTTATATTATAATTTAAAGGAATAAACTTAATAATTTATAATGTCAAACATAGTTTTATCTACAAGAAATAGTGTAGAAAGAGATTCTCAAATTAAATTTTACGCGAGAGGTCACAAATATGAAATTTTATCAGACAAAAGTTCTAAATATACTTCAGTAACAACATGGAATCATAGTCATTTTCCTAAGTTTGACGCTGACAAAATAATAGAAAATATATTCAAAAGTAAATCATGGGGTCCAGATCATAAATATTGGGGTCAAACTGCTGAACAAATTAAAGCTAGTTGGAAATCAAATGGAGAACAAGTAGCTGGAGCAGGAACTAATTTACATGAAAGAATAGAAATTTTTATGAATAATGAAAATTTAGAAAATGATTATAGTTTGAAAGATTTATACGAAGAATATGTAAAAAATAATAAAAATAAGGATGAACAAATTGAATGGGATTATTTTATACAATTTGTAAAGGAAAATCCAAATTTGAAACCTTATATGACAGAGTGGATGATATTTGATGAAGAATTAAAATTAGCTGGTTCAATTGATATGGTTTTTCAAAATGAAGATGGGTCATTATCAATTTATGATTGGAAAAGGTGTAAAGAAATCTCAAAAATAAATAATTGGAATCAATATGCTACAAATCCATTAATCTGTCATATGCCAGATACAAATTTCTGGCATTATGCTTTACAATTAAATACATATAAGACAATTTTAGAAAGAAAATATGATAAAAAAATAAAAGATCTTTATCTTGTAAGGCTACACCCTTTAGCAGAAGAAAAAACATATGAATTAATAGAAGTACCAATTTTAGAAAAGGAATTAAAAGATCTTTTTGAGGAAAGAAAAAAAGAGGTATCTTAATAAAAACAACTTAAAAATGTTCCCTCAATAATTATATAATTTAATGCTTATTCAGACGACTATCTTTATAAATTTATTAATAACATTTGGTTCTTTAATAACCATATATGGAGGAATAAAAAATATAAATTATTTTTCACATGTAATGAATTTTTTATATTATTTTTCACAAATTATGAATTTTTTTCAAGAAAATCATCCTTTATTATTAGATTATTCCGATTATTATAATAATTGTGAACTAAAAGAAGATGAAAAAGAAAAAACAGTTGATATAAAAATACCTGAACCCTTATATGAAGATAAATATTTAAAAAAATTTAAAACATTCCCAAATGAGTTTAAATTTAATGAATTAGAATTAAAATTGGAAAGCCAACACTTTGAACTAGTTAAAAGTAATATTGAAAAAGATTTATCAAATCAAAGAAATAGAATTGAAGAAAAATTAAAAAAAATTAAAGAAATATATGAAATAGGTTATATTGAAGAAAATAAAGAATTTCATACTGAAAAAATAAATGATTTCGGTAAAAATGCTTTAATTTCTTATTTTGATTTGAATGATGATAATAATGATGATGATAATAATGATGATGATAATGATGATGATAATATAGATTTTGAAGAATTATTTTTAGATCTTATCGTGGAAAAAATAAACCTAGAAGAGGAAATAAAAAAATTAGATAATGTTATTATTAATGAAGATGAAATGAAAGAAGAATCTCACAAATTTATTATAAATAAAAAATTAGATAGTTTTATAAACAATTATGTTTTAGAGAGTACCCCATTGGGTAATATTTATATGAGATTTAATAATAATAAAAACTCATTTGAATATTTCAGTAATAATACAATACCTTATAGATATTTAGAACCAGTAGGAAGAAAATATGTCATGACGTTTTGGTGTAAACCTATATTTGTTGATATTGAAGAAGAATTAAAGAAGGCAGAAGAAAAATATAAAGAAGAAAAAAATAATAATGATAGTGAAGATATTAAAAACAAGTTATCAAAATTAAAAATTTATAATAAAGAGGCTCTTATTAATTCTATAAAAATGACAAATGCCCCTTCTAAAAATAGAGGTGTCGCAAATATGTCTTTACCTCCACAAATTAAAGCCAATTTACCGAATGTTAATTCTTCTGGGGAAAAAGTTATATTAAAAGAAAAAGCCAATAGATATACATGGGAAGGACGGTTAAATAGTTTTTCTCCATTGAAAAAGATTGATAAAAAAATAGTTAATAAAAATTTATCATTATCATTTGCTGACTTTAAGAAAATTACAGCGAAGTAATAAAAAAATAAAAAATAGATATATTATAAATATGACCAATACTAGAAGAGAAAATAGAATAAAAAAATTACAACGAAGTAAGAAAAAGATTTACAACGAAGTAAAAAAAAAAATATATGGGGGAAAATTATTAGCAAACCAATTATCTAATAAAGTTGTACCAAATGTGAATAATTTACAAGATCAATTAACTAATAAATTAACAAATAGTTTACCAAATATGAATAATTTACAAGATCAATTGCCTAGTAAAACAATTCCTCAAGGTAAAAATGTATTTTCTAATTTAATGAGTGTAGGTGCTCAGATTGCGAATAAAGGAATTAATTATGGCTTAAATTCAATAGCAAAATTAACTGGTACTGATCCTAATTTGAGTGTTGATGAATCTGTAAATGCTTTAAAAAATAAAGCACAAAATATAGCAAATGTAATTTCAAATACAGATCTTGGAAATCAATTAGGAGAAGAATTAAGTCAAGCAACTAACAAGATTCTAGGTCCGGCTGTAGAAAAAGGTAGTGATATAATAAATGAATTAGCTAAAAAAGAGGAACAAGCTGTTGTGGGATTAGGAGCAAATTTAGCAGAAGATATTGCTTATCCAATTGTAGCGCCTATAAGAACAGCATTAAGTGGTTTACAAGTTGTTGAAAACGCAACTGAAGCCGCATCTGAAGCTACAGGTGTTTTAAAAGAACAAGTAGAAGCTTATAATGAAGTAAAGGATAAAATTGGGGAAACTATAGAGGAAATAACAGATATTGCTTCAAAAAATATTGTTCCAGAATCCTTGAGACCAGAATCCTTAAGACCAGAATCCTTAAGACCAGAATCCTTGAGTCCAGAATCCTTAAGACCAGAATCCTTGAGTCCAGAATCTCTAAAACCTAATATTATTACACCAGAATTATCAGATCAATCTTTGAAACAAATAAATAAGGAGAGTTCAATGATAGGTGGACGTATTCGTAAATCACAGTTGGATTTTTTAAAACCTTTCGTAAATTCAGCTAAAATTTTAAAAAAAATAGGAGGTAATTTGCGAACAAAAAAACGAAATTTTATAAAACGCAAAACATTAACCCATAGAAGATGAATTATTTATTATTTTTTTGCCAATTTAAATAACCATTGCTTTTAATAATATTAAAGGTTGTTCCCAAATGTTGCTTTCCTATAATATAAGCCTGTTTTTCTATTGGTTCTAATTGTTTTACATATTTAATAATAGACTCCTGAATAGATTTGTTATAAGTTTCAAAATTATCAGGTAAAATACGTTCTAATTCACAATTCATTTTATTTAATTATAATTTAATAATATAAAATATAAATTATAATCAATTTTTTTATTATTTTTTATCTTATATATACGATATTAGGTTTATTTCCTTCTCCATAATAAGTAACATTAAATACTAATTTTCTATCCGTTAATTTTACTTCACTTTGATTTAACATATTTGTAATTTGAGTATCAATTTGATACCCATTTGATTCTAAAAATGTTATTAAAAATGGTATTTCATCTGGTGTCATTAAATCCAAACTATTCCTAGAACCTGGAACAAAAGATAATAGTAATGAATTAAAAATAGCTAATCCACATCCTTGAAAATTAGATTGATAATCATTTCTTCTAAAAGGGGATAATCGTGGTAACCTCAAAGGTCTAACATGGAATCTTAAAGGTCCCGGCGGCTCTACATTTACCATTAAAATATTTCTATAATTTTGTCTAAATTGATCATAGAATGTATGTGAGGTAATTGTAAATGTTCTTATTCCGTTAAACATTACTAATTTATTATAGTATATTATTTTTTAATATAGCATCATCTAATAAACCCTGATCTAATGATTCAGCAGTAGCAATAGGTTTTGAAAATATATTATTATCAAAACCATATTTTTTAGCAACCTCAAGTATTTCATTAACATTTTTTTCATCACTCCAAAATTTAGCATGTGATTTACTTGTCAAAACATAACAAGCAAAAACTGGGACAACTTTTACAGATGTTTGAGGAATAAGTAAAGGTGCCACTACTATAAAAGAATCTAGCATATCATTAATATAAATAATCCAGTAATCGCCTTCAACTCCCATAATACTATCAAAACTGACAGTTCTACATGTTGGAATAGAAATATCACGTGGTTTAGAAATTCCTTTCACATATATATTTTGAAATGAATTATCTATAGCTCTATTAAAAACACTTATATTACCTTTATCTATATTTTTATATTCAGCTGTTATTGAACTACTTCCAATACCTGAACCGAGAATTGAAGTTGAAATACTTCCCATAACTTGATTCCATTTTTTTTCAAGTGTAAATCTTCTTTTATTAAATTTTGATAGCAATAAATCTAATTCTTTTTCTCCAACAAATTTTTTATAATCTTCCACAATATCTTGATTTACTTTTTCTTTATAAAAATAACCTAAATTATTAAATATATTCTCAATCATTTCAATATATATAATAATAAAGAAAATTTTTTATTAAATAAAAAATTGAAATCCTTTAATAAGTTATAAAAATAATTATTATCAAACGCGAACAAAGAAAATGTCTTTTGAAAATGGAAATAATACTTACAATAACAATATTATTAATATTGATTCTATTATTAATAATTATAGAATCGGAGATAATGATATTAATAGAAAATTGGAATCAAATATGGAGAAATTTAAATTGGATGAAGATAGAATTGATAAAAAAGAATCAGTTAATGATGTTTATTTTATAATTTATAGATTTAAATTTACAGACGATTTCATGGGAGAACTTTATAAATTTTCAAAAATCCATCAATATGATGAAAGAAAAGATTTCAAAGAAGCTTGGAAAATTTGGACTGATGAAAATGATGATATAATTGAATCAGAAATGTGTAGATTGTTACGTTTAGGATATAAAGGGGATGTATTAGATAAAATGTTTAAAAGTGCTCGTTATTATTTTAGAAAAAAGATAGCAGAAAAAAAGGAGCCAAAACAGCGTAGACAATATATAAGTGTTAATAAAGAATTATTAACAGCAATGGATAATCATATTGAAAAAAATAGTTTTCAACCTAAGGATGGTTTTATTGATTTTTGTAAAAACAATGAAACTATATTAAAAGAGACAATTTCTAAAATATTTGAACAAGGTACAAAAGATAAAGAATTAATAGAAGATAAAATAAAAAAGACTTATAAAAATAGATATTTTATGATAACAAATAAATAACCAATTTTATTATATTTTTTGTTTTATTTTTTTATTTTTTTTTATTGTAAAGCGAGTAAAAATAATAAATTTTTATTAATAGTAAAAAATAAACGAATGAAAAGAGTTGATTTAGAAAGCTGTGTTTATTTTCATTTAAAGGATTATAAAAAACCAAAACTTAGAAAAAAGAAAATAATAAATAAAATAGTAACTTTAGACTTCTTTGTTAAAAATGAACTAACAAATATGAAAAAAATAGAACAAATAAAAGATTATAAAAAATATTATTATATTTGTGAAAATAGTTCTGAATTATTATTAACAGAATTAGATGAAAATGTGAATTATTTAAAGTCAAATAAAAATACAATTTTAGACAATTCAATACTTTTTAAGTATGAAGATACTGAATTAATATATTTAAAAAACTACTTAAAGGCGTCTTTAAGTAGGCCAAAAATATATATATTAAATTTGATTAATTCATTCCAACAATTATTAAAATCAATATGTTTACTAAATGATAATCAATTAGTCCACAATTTTATAAATTTTGAAACTGTTGTAATTAACAATATTGATAATACTTTACTAACAAATTTTGCCTTTTCATTAGATGTTTCTTTAGAAACAGATTTTAAACAATTTTTTATTGAGTATGATCCATCCTATATAGAATGGCCTCCTGAACTTCATATTTTATCTTTTCTACAAACTAACAAAATGAATAGTTTATCTAGTTATAATATTGAAAATATAATAAATAATCTTGTAGATAATCATAGTATTTTAAAAACTTTTGATAACAAAATTATTACAACATACAAATCTGAAGCTATTGATTATTTTAAAAAATATGTTAATTGGACATATAATGATATTTTAAAAGATATTTTACAGTTTTATAAAACTTGGGATAATTATGCTTTAAGTATAATGTATTTACGATTATTAATTGATTTACATAGAAAAATCCAAAAAAAAAACAAATTCATAATACTTTTTATGAAGTTGTTAGTTTGTAATATTAATTTAAACCCTATTTCACGATTTAATGTTAGTACAACTTTATACAAGTTTGACCAAATACTGGAATCCCTAGAATGTAAAGATTATAAAGAAGTTATTGATAATTTAATGTCTTCCTCTTCCTCTACCTCTACCTCTTGATTTACGAGCAGTTCTAGCTCTTCCTTTACGGGCTGATCTTGCCTTTCCTTTTCTCATTGTTCTTCTGCGTTTTCCACCATATTCAGAATTAGCCATTGCTTGGCCGACCGTTGTACCTTCAAGAGGAAATTCTTCTTCAATTGTTTCATTCTTAATTGCTGTTGGAACTCTTCCAAGGTCCTGTGATGTTGATTGATATTTTGTTTGAATAGACATGTCATTTTCACTACCTCTTTTTTGAATATTTGATGGAATTTCTTCTTCTTCAACAACGTCCATAGCGGTTGTTGATGGAATTTCTTCTTCTTCAACAACGTCCCTAGCGGTTGTTGATGTAAATGTAGAATCAGTCATATCACTAATTGGGCTTGTGGTTGACCCGCCCATCATCCATTTTTCCCCCTTGTCTTTTCTAACCTTGGCGCGATGAATGGCATCTTTGTAGCTCAACTTTTCTTCTTTTTGAACCTTCTTAACAAAGGTAACCCAAGCCTTGAGACTTTTATTTACTTTACGTTTACCTCCAATTAAAGTCATTATATATTCTATTTAGATTATTTTATTATTGAAAATTGGTTTTTCTTAAATAACTAAAAAATTGAATTATATTTTTATATAATAAAATAAATTATAAAAATATTTAACCAAGTTTATTAATAAAATGTTGAATAAAAAAAGAGATAATATATTTACAATTAGTTTACCTGAATCTGATTTAATATTTACACGATATCTTTATTTAAAAGATGAAGTAAGAATCGCTTTGTTAGTATCTATTTTAAAAAAAAGCGATGACGCAATATTTTGGGCTTATGAATTATTTCATAGTGGATTTAAAAATGAATTCTTTGAATTAATATGGAAAATATATTATGATTTCTTTGCTACATTAAATCCAAGTTTTGAAAAATATTTAATAAAAAAACATAAAGAATGGATTAATGAGGATAACAGTAATAGAAACGATAAAATTGTTAAAATAATAATTCAGGATTTATTATTCCGACCATTTAATACTGATATATTCTTTTTAAGAAATATTTGTGAAAATTTTGAAGTTGAAATTGTTTATCATCATGGATTAGAAAAAATATCCGACATTAGTAGTTTACGTTTAAATATGGAAAAATGGATTGAAACAGATGATTATAGATCAATTGCTCAATGGATATTAAATGAGAATAAAAATAAGATTGATTTACAAGAGATTTTTAACATAATTCTGGATAACCCAAATTATATTAAAAATAGTAAAAACAGTAATAATAAAAAAAATATAAATGAATTTTTAAAAAATCAAATGAATCCAGATATAATTTTATTGTCAAAAATAATGTGTCTATTATCAAAAAAGAATAATTTAAAAAAAGGCAGAAATATTTATTTTAAAGTTGAACCAGAGGATATTGTAGTTTATGAGATGCTTAATGTAGATAATAAGTTAAAAAATTATAATATTTTGGAAAACGCATGTATATGTGGTATAGATGAACTAAAACAACTAAGTTTATTTAAATTAAATAGATATAAATATGAATTGAATGAAAAATATTGGTATAATTGGTTATATCATGCTTCATTTTCACCAATTTGGTCAAAAAGGATTCAAATATTTAAAGGATATCCTGATTACAATAAAAAAATTATAGTATTTCAAGATGATAACTTAGAAGAGGAATTTCATAAATTATATGGATTTGAACCAGATGAACAAAAAAGATGTGTTCAGGAAAAATCAATAATGTGTATTGAAAAAAAATATGATTGGAAATGGTTTGATAAAATATATAAAAAAAATGGATTATTTAATATTTATGAAGAAGAATTGGAAGAATTTGATAATGATGGAATTAAATATTAAAAAATAAAGTATAATTTTTTAAAAAATAAAATTGAAATAAAATTAAAAATTCTGATGATGTTTATATAATATACTAATAAAATGGTCAAGAATACTCAAGGTGGTTCAAGTCATAAAAAATTTGGTAGAAAGTTTACAACTGTTGTTAAAAATAATAAATTAAGATTATCAGAGGATGAAGGTGAAATATATTCAATTATAACAAAGATGTTAGGAAATGGTATGTTTCATTGTATAGGAATAGATGAAAAACAAAGATTAGGTTATATAAGGGGAAAGTTCAGTGGTAGAGGAAAAAGAGATAATATTGTAGATGTTGGAAAATGGATATTAATAGGTTTGAGAGAATGGGATATAAATTCTTCTAGAGGAGAAAAAGAAAAATTACAAAAATGTGATCTTTTGGAAGTATATGCGGAAAATGATAAGGAACGTTTGAAAGAATCTGTAGCAGAAAATTGGAATTTATTAGAAGCAAATGATTTATCAAGGGTAAATAAATCAGACTTTGTGGAAGAAGATGATAGTTTTCAATTTGTAACAGATAAAGATCTAGAACGTGAAAAATTAATATTGGAAATGAAAGAAGAAACTAGTAAAAAGATAATATTTACAAGTTTTGAAAGTGAAGAAGAAGAGATAAATATTGATGATATTTAAAAATAATAATATAAAAAAATAGTATTATTATTAATTATTATTATTTTTAAAAATGTATGAAATTTCATTTAATATTTTTTTTATTTTGTATATTTTAGTAATAAGTTATTTTTTTCCAAAATATAAAAATAAGTATTATTTAGAATTGAAACCAAATAACTTATTACAAGAAAGTAAAAAAAATAAAAAACAAATATTTATAGAATGTGGTGGTGGTTATGTAAGTTATTATGGAGGTATAATAAAATTTATTAAAGAAAATTATTCTAAAGAAGAATTAGATAATATTATATGGTTATGTTCATCTGCTGGAGTATTTGCTGCGTTAAATGGTGCTTATATAAATAAAGATAAAGATGAATCATTAGATATTTTAAAAAAAATGTTAAGAGAAATGCGTCAAACGTGGTATGGAGCAATTTATACACTCAATATTTTAATAAAAAATATATATGAAAATTTTTTGTTGGATTACAAAACAGATATAATTTGTCAAAATAATAAATTATTTATTGCTGTTTTGAACTTAAATGTTATATGTCCTATTTTTTCATCAATAACATTTTATTATAATTTTGAAAATATGACAGAATTTACAGAATCCTGTTTATGCTCTCATGGTATTCCTTTTATTACAGGGCCATTAAATGTAACCTTTATAACTCATCCAAAAAAGTGGTATATAAAAAGGATGGATGCTGGTCCATTGACATTATTATTTGGTTATTTTTTTGGTTATGATAAATTTATGCCTTATGGATTGAATCTAGAATATCATATTATTAGTGCTAATATTTTTAGACCCTTAAGGTTAGATTGGTGTTGGTTTTGGACATGTGAAAATCATTTTGAAAAGTTATATAATTTTGGTTATGAAGACGCAAAAAAGAATGTAGATTTATTAAATAAAATGATATTATAAAAAAAAAATATATATTTTCTAAAAAATATATAATTTATATAGGTTTTTCATAAACCTTTTCTTCTACATATATGAATGTAAAAGAATGTAAGACTAGTCTTTATTAGTGCTGTTTCCTGTAAAAATATATATAACGTTTTTTTCGTGTGATTTATATTAATATAAAATAAAAATTATTGCTGTTAGGAAACAAATAGGACCTTATTTCTAAGGTAATTAATAATAATGCTATTTCTTTAATATATTTTTATTTACAATTAATATATTAAAACTACTTAAAGACACAACTAATTAATATATTAAAACTACTTAAAGACACAACTAATTAATATATTAAAACTACTTAAAGACGCAACTAACTAATATATTAAAACTACTTAAAGACGCAACTAATTAATATATTAAAACTACTTAAAGAGCAACTAACTAATATATTAAAACTACTTAAAGAGCAACTAATTAATATATTAAAACTACTTAAAGACGCAACTAATTAATATATTAAAACTACTTAAAGACAAACCACCAATATATAATATATATATTTTATACATTATTTTAAATTACAATGAAAAGTAACCCATTCTTAAATAAAAAATCCAATGATCGTTTTATTTTTTTAGACAATATTTCTGAGAAAGAAAAGGAAAAGGAAAAAGTTCAATACAATAATAACAATTTTGTAACTAAAAAATATGAACCTATTACACGTTTCAAAAGTTCACGCCAAAATAATAAATTACCAGTTACAAATTTTGTCCTTATTGAACAAGACTTTCCCTCTTTAAATAATAATAATAATATTACATTTGATCATTCTACTTCAAATTATAAAGATATCATTGCTTCTAACGAGTCTAACACTAATCTTTCTCAACAAAATAATATTCCACCCGGATGTATTGAAATTTCTAAAATTAATGGAAAATGTTGTATCAAAAATGGACCATTAACTCCTTATCAAATAAAGGTTAATAATTTAAATAAATATCAAGAATATTTGTCTAATGATTCTAATTATATTATGAATAATGCTATCAACTATATGAAAAATAATTGGGAAAAATATAAATTAGAATATGATTCCGTATATGGGGAAGGTTCTTATGAAGATAAATTCATTTATAAAAATGATTATGAATTAGATTATGATAGCGATACTGCTTCTGAAATTGATAATGATTTGGACATAGATTTAATAGAACAATACGAAAAAGATTATTTAGTTTAATTTATTGTTGTATTATATAGTTACATAATAATACATTATGGAAATTTTTGATAATATTGATGAATTAGATTTATCTTGGATTCAAGAATTTGAAAACTTGGATAATGAATATAAAAATTATTATACAGAAGAAATTAATTTCATCAAAATTCATTCCATTTATCTTGATAATGACTCAATTGATAAAATTAAAGAAGATAAAATCATACTCAAAACTCCAGGAATTTTACAAAAAGAAGAACTATTAAGAATTATTAAAAATAACTCATTTTCTAATCAAATAAAATATACATTATTATCTATATTAAAATTTAATATTAATATTGAACCCGAAAATTTAAAAACTTTCTTGAGAACTAAAAATCCTAACATAGGATCTCTTTTTTTACAATCTATTAAAAATATTGATTCTATCAAATTTGAAAAATCTATCTCTTTATTTCATGATATTAATGAAATTATCATTATTTTTCATCATAATATTAATAACAAATCAATAGGAACCAAAAAAATATTCATTCATTCTAATAAAAAAACCAAACGAAAACTATTTAAAGAAATTATGGAATAATTTATCAGCATTATATGACATTCATTTCTTCATTAGATAATTTCACTTCTTCACAATTAGGAGAAAAAGGTACTAATGAACATTCCTGGTCTAATAATATTCAAGAACAAATATTACAGCTTAACTTTCAATTAACTAGAACCAATGATAACAATATTATTAAAAATTTATCTGTAAAAACTGATAAAATTTTAACTGAAATTATATCTTTATATAAAACTAATATTATTAATAGAGAAGAATATCTTGATTACATGTCTATCATGTTACGGACTATCGTTTATACACGAGATATTGTTTCTGGAAAAGGCGAATATATGTTATCATTTATGCTTCTGGACGTTTTTAATAATCATTTTCCTCAACTAGCATATTTTGCTTTTAAACAATTTGTTATGCCACCTGATGATAATCCTTATTTTCATCCTTATGGATCTTGGAAAGATATCAAATATCTATTTCATTATTTAAATGAATATTCTATTAACGATTATTCATTATTTAAGAATTATATTATACAACTTGTTTTAGAACAATTGAAAAACGATATCATTTCTCCTAATCCATCTTTACTTTGTAAATGGATTCCTCGTGAAAAATCAAAATTTGGACCATTATTTACTCTTTTAGCAAGCTCTTATTTTAAAGACTATATAATTTCAGCTAACGATTATTCATCTAAACAATTAGCTATTTTAAAAGCTAAAACGGAATTTCGCAAACTTATTTCCAAATTAAATAAGAAAATAAATACTATACAAATCAATCAATGTTCATCTCAATGGTCAAATATTGATCCTTGTAAAGTAACATCTATTACTTTTTTAAAACAAAAACGTGCTTTTTTAAATATTGATTGTACCGGTCAAATTCGGAAAAATTCTGAAGATCGTATTTTATTTTCTAATAAAATTAAAGAATATACAAGTAAAGCTTTAGAAGGAGAAACTATAATTAATGGAAAAAGAATCTGTTTAAATCATTTTACTAGTGAAGCTATAAGACTTTTTTCAAAAAAAAATACTTATGAAGCAAATATTCTTAACGCACAATGGCTTGATAATTCAAATCAAAATAATATTCTTGATAATTTTATTCCTATTTTAGATGTTTCTAATATACATAAAGATTCTTTTAATGCTGCTATCGCTTTAGGAATTCGGATTGCTGAAAAATCTTTTAAACGTATTTTAACATTTTCTGCTAATCCTTCTTGGATTAATCTTGAACAAAGCAATAATTTTATTGAAATGGTAGAACAAGTTTTTAATCAATCAGATTATGGTTTAAATACCAATTTTTCAGCTGCTTTAAAATTGATAATAGATGCGATCATTTCTCAAAAATTGAACCATGAACAAGTTGAAAATATGGTTCTAACTATTATTTCAGATATGCAAATGGATTCAATTGATTCTAAATATAATTCTTTAATTGAATATATTGAAAAACAATTTACTGAAGCTGGACAAAAACTTTGGCATAAGCCTTTTAAAGTACCACATATAATATTTTGGAGTATTCGTTCTACTAATGGTTTCCCTGCGTTATCTATAAATAATAACTGTTCTATGATTTCTGGATTAAATCCTTTAATACTTAATAATTTTTGTAAAAATAAAAATGGCAATAAAAATTGTACACCATGGCAAATGTTCAAAAAAGTACTAGATAATCCAAGGTATGCTATTTTAGACCAATATATTAGACAAATTATTTAGATATATATATTTTTCAATCACCTTTATTTTTTTTGTAAAAATAATTATATAAGTTTAATTTATAAAATGAGTGGTTTAGGCGAAATTCGTTCTTTACTAGGCCCTTCTGGTACTACTGGTCGTTTAGATGGTCTTTCTGGTACTACTGGTCGTCTTGATGGTCTTTCTGGTACTACTGGTCGTCTTGATGGTCTTTCTGGTACTACTGG
>Ga0114966_10002168_pt1 | contig 17679 bp, 14 predicted proteins | sample M_130207_XF_Meta_FD_87029 | JGI IMG/M metagenome (GOLD analysis project Ga0114966, IMG submission 87029) | Freshwater microbial communities from Lake Montjoie, Canada to study carbon cycling - M_130207_XF_MetaG | ecosystem: Environmental > Aquatic > Freshwater > Lake | place: Lake Montjoie...
CGACCATCAGGTTGATTTCCTCGGTCGAAGCTGGCCGATCAGTGCCACTGCTCGCCACACCGTAACCATCATTCACCATCCCCTCTGCCAGTTCTGGGTCGTGGCTCAACACCCAAAACACTCCGAAAACCGGTGGCCCGATATCCTCGGAAAGTTCTCCCTCTGAACCAGTCTCATTTTGTTCCCACCACAAGTCTCATTTTGAACTCCCGCCGACACGAATTGGCGGAATAGTTGACAGGATTGTTGGAGGGGATGTATGTTGACCGTTGAACCATGAGCTACAGACCCAAGAATAACCCACGGTCGGCTTTCACCTTGATTGAGTTGCTGGTTGTGATCGCCATCATCGCTATTTTAGCCGGGATGTTGCTGCCCGCATTGGCTAAGGCAAAAGCTAGAGGGTTGAAAACTTTGTGTACCAGCAATGGCAAACAGTGGGGGTTGGCGGTCAACTTATATGCTTCGGATAATGATAATCGATTTCCGGACAATAGCGACGGCGCGGGCTTTAGTTGGATGATGCCGTCGATGAGTAATTTCTGGAATTATTACCTGATCAAAAACCGGCGCACGACTGCGACCAATAGGCGGCAAGCCAATGATGTCCTCTTTTGCCCGACGGACGAATGGCACCGTGCGGCGGAGCGTGGAATGATCACTGCGGATAATTCGCCCCAATTACTGGGGTATTTCTTTCTGCCGGGGCGAAGAGCCGGTGATCCTGATGTTACTGCGGGTGCACAGGGCACTTCTGAATGGTTCTTTCGGAAAAAGTTGGGGACTTCTTACGACCTGAGCCCGATCCTAGTTGACCGGTTGCAAGCTCTCGGCCCGAAGGTCACAAATATCTCGAATCCGAAGCTCAGTTGGTTCACGGATTACGAGGGGAAAAAAGTTCCCACAGCGGTGCATCGAGTTACAGGGGGCGTTCCTGACGGTGGCAATTTTACTTTCGAGGATGGCCATGTGGAGTGGTACAAAAGCCAACGCGTTTCTCTGGGTTCCGACTACGGCGGTTGGCAATGTTTCTTTAAGATTTCACTCCCCCGATAACGGATTGGTTTTGAGGGAAGAGTTGATTGAACCGTTGGGTTGCTTCCTGCCAAAGGTAGGCGTTTTCAGGGACAAAATGAACTAACTCCGTGCTTCGTCGCATGAGTTGGCGTGCTTCGACCACATCGGTGATTTCTCCCAAAGTGATTGCTTGCACGAGGATGTTTCCGGCGGCGGTTCCTTCGGCAGGACCCGCGAATACGTGGCGTCTTGTGGCGTTGGCAGCGAATTGATTGAGCAGGTGATTGCGGCTTCCCCCACCGACAATATGCAAGGTCTCGATGGGTTGATCCGTCAATTCCTCCAACTGAGCAAGGGTGCGAGCGTAAAGTAGGGCGAGGCTTTCGAGGATAATGCGGATGGTTTCACCGGGGGTGGATGGGGTCCGTTGGCCGGTCTCGATGCAAAGTGTCGTCACTTTTTGAGGCATAGCCCCCGGTTCGATAAATCGGGGATCGGCAGGGTTGATAATCGCAAGAAACGGTTCGGCTTCCCCCGCTAGACGTGCGAGTTGGGTGTAGTCGAGTTGATCGCCTTCTTGAGCCCAAGCTCGGCGGCATTCCTGAACCATCCAGAGACCGACGATGTTTTTGAGGAGGCGCACGGTGCCTCCGTAGCCGAGTTCGTTGGTGAAATTCAGTTCGCGACAGCGTTCAGTGAGCACGGGTGCTTGACGTTCGACACCGATCAAGGACCAAGTGCCGGAACTTAAATAAGCCCAGTTGGATCCCGTGGCTGGAACGGCTACCACGGCAGCTCCGGTGTCATGCGAGCACGTGGCCAAAATAGGAATTTGGCGTAAGCCTGTTGCCCTAGCGATGGACGGGGTGAGCGATCCGATTACCGTGCCCGGGGGGACGACTTTTGGTAAAATATTTTCAGGCCATGCCAACGTTTGCCAGAGTCGTTTGGACCACTGACGAGTTTGGGGGTTAAAGAATTGAAAGGTGCTGGCGAGTGATTCCTCCGCCCGCACCACCCCGCTCATCCAATAGTTGACGGCATCGGCGATTCCCAGAATTGCGTGTGCTTGGGCGAATCGTGCTGGGGATTCCGCACCAAGTTGATAGAGGGTGTTGATTGGCATGAACTGGATGCCGGTCTCCGCAAAGATCTTGGAGGGAGTGAGGTGTCGATAAATCTGGGCGACGCCTCGGGATGAGCGCTCGTCGCGGTAATGATAAACCGGAGCCATGAACTGACCGGTCTCGTCCAATAGCACGTAATCAACACCCCAAGAATCTGTGCTGATGCCAGCGATGTCGAGGTCACGCACGGCGCCTAGCGTCAGGCCGTTCTGAATTTCAACTAGGATATCCGGAAAGTTCCAGAATAATCCTTCAGATGTTCGGATTGGGGTGTTGGCAAAACGGTGGAGTTCTTCAATGTGCAGTCGGCCTTGGAGCACTTGGCCTGCGATGACACGACCGCTCTCCGCTCCCAGATCGCAGGCAAGGTAAGTCTTAGGCATGTGGAATGAGTGAGACTCGGGGTTTCCTTAATTAGTCCTGCTCAGCTTGCCAGCGTGAGACCAAGCGGTGGGCAACTCCCATGTGATCAAGGACGCGGGCGACCACGGTGTCCACAACTTCCTCGACGGTTTGTGGACGGGTGTAAAACCCAGGATTCGCTGGAAGAATCAACGCACCCGCGAGGTAGAGGAGTTCCATGTTTTTGATCTGGATGAGGTTTAATGGAGTTTCACGTGGGACGAGGATCAATTTTCGACGTTCCTTTAACATCACGTCTGCGGCTCGCAACAACACATCTTCGCTAAGCCCGTGGGCGATTCGACCGAGAGTCCCCATGCTGCAAGGTATGACAACCATGACATCGAACGGATTTGATCCGCTCGCGAATGGGACGTTCATCGACTTGAGGCCATGGGTCGTGACGCCCTCACGTAATCGCAAACCAGCGACAGTTTCCTGTTGGATCACGGCGTGCGCGTAGTGGCTCATAACGACATGCACCTCGTGCTCGGCGGGATCCAGATTATCCAGCAATCGTTGGGCGTAGATCGTCCCACTGGCCCCCGTTATCGCAACCAGAATTCTCATGGAACGATGCTGGCACAGCCCGCAGTCCGCAGCACGCCTTTTCCAACAGGAAGCAAGTTTTCCTTACCATCGCTTGGCGATTTGGTTCAGGGCGTGGTAGGATGTGGGGCTACATGGCGAATGATAACGGAATTTCAATTGTAACGGCGGCGGATCTCAAGGTTCAGTTTAACGACCACATTGTCCTCGACCGCGCCTCTTTGGCGATTCACGAGGGCAGCCGGATTGGTCTGGTGGGTCGGAACGGTTCAGGTAAATCGACATTTTTAAAAATACTCGCTGGGACGTTTGAGGCTGACTCAGGGACAGTTACCCGAAAACGAGAGTTGATCACGGGTTATCTGCCCCAAGAATTTTCGCTTGATCCGGCACTGACGGTGTATGAAAACGTTCGGGAGGGAGCTAGATACGTGCTGGATTGGATTCATGACTTCGAAAACCTGCCCGTTGCCTCGCATCGGCATTCGGAGTTGGAACAGCGTATTACCACTCACGAAGGTTGGAACCTTGAACAACGCATTGAGACAGCGATGTCGCATCTTCACACCCCCGCTGGAAATCGCTCAATCAAAGACCTTTCTGGTGGAGAGTTGCGCCGAGTTGTGATGGCTCGCACTCTGGTTGCTCGGCCTGACTTCATGATTCTGGACGAACCTACCAACCATTTGGATCCCGAGTCGGTGAGTTGGTTGGAGGATTTTTTACGAGATTTTCCTGGTACATTTCTACTGGTGACGCATGATCGCCATTTTCTGGATAGCGTTTGCGAAGGAATCGTGGAGCTAGCGAATGGCGTCTTTTATTCCTACGACGGCAACTATAGCCGGTATCTCGAAGCGAAGGCCGAGCGACAGTCCACCGAGGAGTTGACCGAGCACAAGCGTCAAAGTTTTCTCCGCCGTGAATTGGAGTGGGTGCGCCGAGGCCCAAAAGCCCAGACTACGAAGAGCAAAGCACGATGGGATCGTTTTGACGCGATCAACGACAAGCAAGCCCCTGTGACTGAGGGTGAGGTCGAACTGGTGCTCCCGCCGCCTCCACCGCTGGGGAACCGAATTGTAGACCTGACCAATGTGAGTGCTGGGGTGGGCGACCGAATCCTTTTCCGCCAATTCGACTTTGTGGTTGAGGCAGGGATGCGCATCGGGGTGACTGGCCGGAACGGGATCGGTAAAACGACCTTGCTCAAAACAATTCTGGGGCAACTTGAACCCAAGGAAGGCAGCGTCAAGATTGGATCGCTGACGAAGTTTAACTACGTCGATCAATCTCGCCTCCAACTCAATGAAGAACGGACCGTGCTGCAAGAGGTCGCCGACGGCACTGAATTCGTCGTTTGGGGCAATGGAAAACTGTCATTACGAGCCTACCTCAAGCGTTTCTTGTTCACCGATGATCGAATTAGCACCAAGGTAAAGCATCTGTCGGGTGGTGAACGGAGCCGGTTGCTCTTGGCTCGGGTGTTAAAAAATGGCGGAAATTTTCTAATCCTTGACGAACCGACCAACGATCTTGATCTCAATACCTTGCGAGTCCTTGAAGAGGCTTTGGAAGCGTTTGCAGGGGTGGTACTCGTTGTCAGCCACGACCGGTATTTCTTAGATCGCGTCTGCAATGGCATTCTCGCGTTCGAGGGAGACGAGCGTATCACTTACAGCGTAGGTAATTATACCTATTACATGGAGAAGAAAAAGGAGCGCGATGGGTTAAGCCGGAACGTTCCCTCCTCCAAACCGATCATCAGGGAAGCAGCGCAACCCAAACCTGCAAAAAGTAAGCTCAGTTGGAAGGACACTCGAGAATTGGAAGGGATGGAGGCTGCTATCTTGGTCGTGGAAACAGAAATTGCTCGAGTGGAAGGGCTTTTTGCTGAATCTGATTTTCACAAAAATTACGGCACTCAAGCCACCGAACTGACGACCCATTTACAACAACAAAAGGGACAACTCTCCTCGCTATTCCGCCGTTGGGAGGAGCTAGAAAAGTTGAAAACGGCAACCGGTGGTTAACTCTCCCCGCGTACCCCAGCACCCCGAGTGATCGTTACTGTTGTCCTCAAAAACCCGTGTTTTTTGACTATTTTTAAGATTGAAACTTAGGCTAAAACGCCCCATAAATTGCCTCTTTGTTATGAACGTACTGATTTGTGATCCAATTTCGCCGAAGGGCATTGCTCTCTTCCAACAACAGACTGAATTCAAGGTTACTGTGCTGGAAAAACGGCTCTCTGAGGCTGAGTTGATTCCTCTGCTAGGGGATGTGGTAGCGATGGTGGTGCGTTCTGAGACAAAGATTACTCGGAAACTGATCGAAAACGCGCCGCTCTTACGGGTCGTGGGCCGTGCCGGGGTGGGGGTGGATAATGTGGATGTGGATGCCGCCACTCAGCGGGGGATCGTGGTGATGAATACCCCGAGCGGAAATACGATTTCCACAGCAGAGCTGACGTTTTCGATGCTGATGGCTCTGACGCGGAAAATTCCGCAGGCGCATATGTCCATGAAGGCAGGGGAATGGAACCGCAAGGCGTTTCAGGGCACGGAGCTGTATAATAAGACGCTGGGGATTTTGGGGATGGGCCGGATCGGCACCGAGGTTGCAAAGCGGGCGATCGCGTTCGGAATGCGCGTGGTGGCTTTTGATCCTTATTTAGCTCTGGCTCGCGCAAAAGCTTTGCAGGTCGAGTTGGTTGAAAAAATCGAGGATATCTATCCCCAATGTGACTTTATCACGGTTCACATGCCGATGTCGGACGAGACGAAAGGTATGCTCAATACGGCGGCCTTCGCGCAGATGAAAAAAGGCGTTCGCCTGCTCAATTGCGCCCGAGGCGGAATCATCAACGAAACCGACCTCTATGACGCAGTCAAATCAGGTCAAGTGGGCGGTGCCGCGCTGGATGTCTACGAAGTGGAACCGTTGCCGAAGGATTTTCCATTGCGTGACCTACCTCAGGTCATCATGACGCCGCACTTGGGTGCGAGCACTGAGGAGGCGCAGGAGAATGTGGGGATCGAGGTGGCAGAAGCCATCACCGATTATTTATTGAAAGGGGAGGTGCGTAATGCGGTTAACCTGCCCAATTTGGACGCGAAAACTTACGCGATTGTGAAGCCTTACCTGCTTCTCGGCACGCAACTGGGCCGGTTGGTGGCGCAGATGGCACCCAAACGCAACGATCGGTTGGTGGTGACGTATGGAGGCAAGGCGGCGGATCTACCGATGGATCCGATCACGCGTTCGGTGCTCAAGGGTTTTCTGGAAAGTGCGGGAGGCAAGGATGTGAATCAGGTAAACGTCAGATCGCTCGCATTATCGTTGGGAATCACGGTGGATGAAGTGAAGTCGAACGAGGAGTTGGATTATGTGGAGTGGCTGCATGTAGCGGTGCATTCGGGGGATCAAAAAGTTTCGGCGGGTGGCACGTTCTATGGATCGCATAATCATCCACGCATCGTGCGAGTCAACAGTCGCCCTGTGGAATTATTGCCTGCGGGTGTGCTATTCCTGATGACGAATAAAGATCGGCCGGGGATCGTGGGCTACGTGGGATCGTTGATGGGTCGGCATCAGGTCAACATCGCTAGCATGAGCCTGAGCCGCGACAATGAAGGCGGGAATGCATTGACGGTCTTGAACCTCGACAGTGTGCCGCCTCAAGCGTTGCTGGAAGAAATTCAACTGGATCCGGATATCAGCAATGTCCGTGTGGTGAAGTTGTGAAAATTTTTCAATTTCATCAAAAAAGAGTAGGCGCCGGTCTCGTGGTGGCGATGGCATTGACTTTGGGAATCGTTACGATTTCCGCTGAAACCTTGTTTGGAGACCGCGTGGTGGCTAAGGGCAAGGGAATCGAGGTGAAGTTTAGTCAGGTCGAGGAGGCGGTGATTGCTTTCAAAGCCAGCCGGGTAGGAGCAGGCGAACGGGTTTCGCAGGAATTGGAACAGGAAGCGGAGAGAACGATCCTCGAAAGATTGGTCGCTACACAACTCCTATTGCAGAGAGCGACGGATGCGGACAAAAAAACTGGAAAAGCCATCGGGAACAAACTGATTGAAGAATCAAAATCCAAGGTAGCCAATGAACTTGCATTCAAGCGGCAGTTGATCGTTCTTGGTCTCACCTCGGCCCAATTTGAAGCCCAGATTCAGGAGCAATCCCTCGTGAAAGCGGTGATCGAACGAGAACTCAAACCCTCCCATGTGATCACCGAGGAGCAGGTTCAAAAATTCTACATCGATAACCCAGACGCATTCCAACTTCCGGAACAATTACGAGGGTCGCATATTCTTTTTTCTTTTAAAGACCCTATCAGTAAAGTTGACCTTTCCTCTGAAATTGTTGCGATGAAGAAGGAAAATGCCGTTAAAGTTTTAGCGCGTGCCAAGGGTGGAGAGGAATTCGCGAAACTGGCGAAAGAATTTAGCGATGATCGTTCGCCGGACCATCCGGGTGGAGAATATCTTTTCATCCGAGGGCAGATGCCCCCTGAGTTTGATGCAGCGGCGTTCACGTTGAAACCCGACCAAGTCAGCGACTTAGTGATGACTCGCTTCGGATATCATATCATCAAGCTACACGAACGTATCGCACCCAAAAAATCTGATCTTAATGGGCCGATGAAGGAAAAAATCCGCGATAAACTTCAACAGATCGCGATTCAAAATGATCTGCCTCGATTGATCGAAAGCCTGAAAAAAGAAGCACAAATCATCATCACCTTGGTTGAGAAAAAGTAAGGCACTTTTCCCCGACCCTGAAAGTGCCGTTGCAGAATCCGGTGAGCGAGTTTAGGTTTCAAGCTCGATCAAAAACTAATTACCCGTTCGACCTTCAAAAACATGCGCTGGAATATTTTAACGTGGTGCGGGATTCTCCTGATGAATGTCGTCCCCGTGATATCCGCCCCCTCAGCAAAGGAGCGGACGCGTGCAGCGCAGGAGGTTCAGGCTGGGTTCGATCGTGACATCCAGCCGCTCCTCGAAAAATACTGTTACTCCTGCCACGGGAACGGCAAACACAAGGGCGATCTGGCATTGGATCGTTATCGAGTGGTTGAGAACATTCTCGCTGATGTTAAACCTTGGTTGAGCGTGCTGCGAAATATTCATTCTGGAGAAATGCCTCCCGAGGATAAACCTCAACCCTCGGCCTCTGAGCGTGAACTGTTGGTACAATGGATCGAGAATACAGCGTTCTCCGGAGCCTGCGAGAATCCGGATCCGGGCCGAGTCACCATCCGTCGTTTGAATCGGGCGGAGTACAATAACACCATCAGAGACCTCGTGGCCGTGGATTTCAAACCAGCGGCTGATTTTCCACAAGACGATGTGGGTTACGGATTCGACAACATCGGGGATGTGCTTTCGATACCCCCAATCCTGTTGGAAAAATATCTCGCTGCTGCCGATAAAATCATGGAAACGGCAATCGTTTCGGGAGGTCCGAAACTTGGCGGTCCAACCCAACGGTTTGAAGGTGAAAAAATGGAACGCGAAGGGGATCTCTCCGCCATTTATCCCGTGGGCGACGTTGCGATGGGATTATATCGCGAAGGGGAAATTTTTACGAGCGTGAACCTGAACAAAGCCGGTGACTACGCTGTCCGTATTCGCGCTTGGGGCCAACAAGCGGGCAAAGATTTGCCGCAGATGGAATTACGTGTGGATGGAACCAAGCAGAAGGTTTTTAATGTGAGAGCTAGTGAAAGGCGTCCAGAGGTTTTTGAATTTACGATTCGTCTGGAAGTGGGTTCGCACCGGATCGGTACCGCTTATCTGAACAATTTCAATGATCCGAATGATCCTGTTCCCAGCCGACGAGACAGGAATCTCTTTGTTGATTATGTGGAACTGGTGGGACCACTAGAACCCCAGCCCTACCCCGAAAGTCACACCAGAATTTTCTTTGCGGGTCCTCCGGAGAAAAATCCCGAGGTCTATGCTAAGGAAATTATTCGACGATTCATCACACGTGCTTGGCGTCGTCCTGTGACAACTGATGAGACCAGTCGATTAACTGTACTATTCACTCATGCTCAACAGAATGGTGATTCATTTGAGGATAGCATCAAGCTCGCTTTGGAAGCAGCCTTGGTATCGCCTCATTTTCTATTTCGCGGGGAAGTTCAACCGGACCCTGACAATGCAAAATCCGTCCATCAGATCAATGAATTCGCCCTCGCCTCGAGGTTATCCTACTTTTTGTGGAGCACGATGCCGGATGAAGAGTTGCTCCAACTTGCGGGTAAAAAGACGTTAAGGAAAAATCTGAATTCTCAGATCAAACGCATGATGCAGGATCATCGTTCTGAGGCACTGGTTCAAAATTTTGCCGCTCAGTGGCTGCAAATCCGTAGCCTATCCAATGTCGCTCCCGCCAAGCAGACTTATCCGTCCTTCGATGAAGAGTTGCGCGAAGCCATGGGGAAGGAGACCGAGATGTTCTTTACCAACATCATGCGTGAGGACCGAAGTTTGCTCGATTTTCTGGAGGCGAACTACACTTTTGTGAACGAGCGGTTGGCCCGTCATTACGGGATCACCGGAATCACTGGGAAGGAGTTTCAGAAAGTGAGCTTCACGGATGGTCGCCGTGGTGGCCTTTTGACTCACGCGAGCATCCTGACCCTGACGTCCAACCCGACAAGGACCTCGCCGGTAAAACGCGGCAAATGGATCCTCGAGAACATTCTTGGCACTCCCCCGCCCCCTCCTCCTCCGGATGTGCCTGAGTTGAGCGAGGAGAAGGAAAAAATCTTGTCTGGATCCTTGCGACAGCGCATGGAACAGCATCGACAAACCCCAATCTGCGCCTCCTGTCATGCTCGCATGGACCCAATCGGGTTTGGATTTGAAAATTTTGATGGCATCGGTGCGTGGCGAGAGATGGATGGCAAATTCCCTGTCGAAGCTGACGGCAAATTGGTCAGTGGCCAATCGTTCGAAGGCCCCTCCGAACTGAAGAAAATTTTAATGGAACAAAAACGAACTGAGTTTCTGCGGTGCGTGACGGAAAAAATGCTGACGTTCGCACTGGGACGTGGGTTGGAATATTATGACAAATGCGCGGTCGACAAAATTGTGAAGGCGTTGGAGAAAGATCAGTTTCGCTTCTCAACTCTCGTAAATACAATTGTGGGAAGCCTTCCTTTTCAAATGCGCCGTGGCGATTCCACTCCGCTCACCACGGCTGATGCAAGGTGAACGCTTAGCGGTTCACACCCACCAGCGAAGAAAACCAGATCGGATGCATGCCCTCGAAGGCATTCTTGAGCTTGTCTAATTCTGCCTGAGGGCCGTGAATTTCTAGGCGATCCAACGAAGCGTTTTGGAGGAGTTGCTCAAGCAAATCAGAGACGTTGGCGAGATGAGCCAAAGCTCCCTCGGCTCCCACATAACCTTCTCGGCAGAAGATTTTATCTCCGTTGAAGGTGAATTCATAATATAAATTGCCGGACTCCGTCTGGGTTCTCGCTACGAATTGAGGCATGAGTTTCGTTAGCGCTTCTAGCTTACCAAAGTGCGGTGTGAAATATGGATGCAAGCTGACTACGTTGGAAATGTGGTTCATGTTTGAATCGTAGGAATTCTATTTTTTGACGGGATGTTTGTTTAAAAACTGGGTAACACAATAATCGGGTAGGATTAACTCGATCAACCCCGACCTCGCATCTTTTCAAGGATGTTTAAAGTGATGCGTTGGATCCGTGAATCGGGGCCTTTGGGCTCGGTGTAAACTTTGGGGCGAATATATCCGGGAGGCTGACTCAGACCATCGGCCCACCAACAAGTTGCGGCGTTAAAAACAAAATTGTCCTTCGGTCCTTGGTAAATGGTGGCGGTATAGATGCCCCCGTTGGGATGACCAGGCGAATCCTCAGTAGGTCCAGTCGCAACGATTTTCAAGGAGGGAATTGGAGCGGGATCCCCATGCCATTCCCAACCGATCACTCCCGGAATCCTGTCCCCATTCTTCATGCCTGTTCCCTCATAAATCCAATGGTCGGCTTTGGCACATATCCAATCCGCACCGCCAGTCACGGAACCAGTGCTGTGCGCACCAACCAGTTCATTGGCATACGGACGCTCATGAGCAATCGAGCTCATGGATTCAAATTCACGCGTGCCTCCCGGAGGGCCATAAACTCCCACGCGCTCAAAAGCTCGCTGGGATGGATCAAAAAGAATACGGCCACAAACTGCATTGCCGGAAAAAAAGCCCACATTCACACCTGCATTGATCGCAGCTTGCACGTTGCGAAACATCTCAATACTCCAGTATTCGTCATGCCCCACGCTTAGCATTCCTTTAGCACGCAATAATCCACGCGGATCGGTGTGTGTATCAAGATTCGAGATGTAGGTCACATCAAGTCCGTGTTCCTCGAGCCAAAAGACCATGGGGAATTCCCAGAGAAAAAACTCTCCAGATCCCAGCGAGAGTGGTTGATCCATGATTTGACAATATTTCCCATACGGCCGATTGAAACTCACCTGCACCTTGCCGCCCCAATACCACTGAGATTTGCCATCGTCGTAGAGTGAGAATTGCGACGGCCACCGATTGTAGGCCTGCCAAGTTGAATCCGAACATTGGAATATAAAATCCGCCTTACGATCATCGCGTACGATAAAAATTGCGTAGCTTTGCAAGCCTTCACGTTCTGCCGTCAGCTTGGCAACGTAAACACCACTGGTCCAATCCCGAGGGATTCGGAGCGTTGTGGCGGCCTGCCAGTCGCAGGAGCGAAGTCGCTTGGTGCCTGTTGGTGGATCCGTCTGGGTGCGGCCATCAAAAGAGCCCAGTGCCTTGATGAGTCGGCCTCCAGTGCCTCCATAATAACCAAGGCGAAATATATCAATCGAGAAGCGAGAAACAGGATTCGTGCTGACGTGAAACGAAATACTCTCCCCTCGCCGAACACTAGTCCGTGAGCAATACCCCTCAATCCAAGGGCACCGATAACGAGAGGCAGGCTCGACCCGTGTATTGGTGAGCATCCAATCCTTTGTGCCAGGGAGGGAATTCTCACGCTGAATTCGATTCTGAGCACTCGCGGTCACAGCGTTGGCAGGCATCGCTTGTGCAAGCGAGATGACTCCCGCGCTCACAACCGTTTGCATCGCCTGCCGACGAGACAGGAATCGAGTCGAAGGTTTGTTCATAGTTCACGCCACGATGATCTGATTACGCCTTCGTGACAAGTCCGACATTTCTCGAATTGTTTGTGTGGAAGAATCTGCGAAATCCTAGAATTGCATCAAACTATTCGGACCCTGACGCTTAGGACTTGCCGCGAATGATGCTCACGCAGCTAGCAATGGGAGTTCGTTTGGCGAACGCTTTGATGGATTCGAATGTGTGCAATCCGGCTAATTCCAAACGCGCCTTGTACACTTTTTGGAATAATTCAACCACTGTGAGGACGTCGTTTTGTGCTTGGTGGCTACGAGACGGGTTCAGCCCATAGGTGGCCTTTAAAACATCGAGGCGATAGCTGCTAGTTTCTAGTGCAAGACGGCGAGCCAGCATCATGCAACAAAAACCACGCTGCCCACTGGGGGAGACCCTCAACCTTGCCCACTCTGGCACTAGGCAACGGTCCCAATCAAAGCTGAGATTATGAGCGACTAGCGGGTAATCACGCGCATAGTCGCGAAAGGCTGAATGGACTTTTCGAGGGTCTTGGCCGTGTTGACGGAGATAAGCTTGGGTGTAGCCGTGGACAGCAGTGGCATCCGCGGGAATGCGAATATTATGATCCAACAACATTTGAAACGGTTTGCCGACCGCGTGCCAGCCTTCCATCAACTGACCGCACAACTCGACGATGTGAATTGGTGCGTTTAAGCCGTCAGTTTCGGTATCAATGATGATCCATCGTGTTCCCTCTTTCATAAGTAGCTGTTGGTGATCTGAGCCTTTGATGGATTCAGAAATTTGGGGGGGAGAATTCTCGGAAAGCCGTCAAGTGAGTGGCACTGCGAACGTAAAGCGTATTGTCAACGAGAGCCGGGGTCGCGTGGATGGTTTCTTGCAAATCAATTTGCGTGAGGATTTTGAATTGGGCTCCAGCGGCCATGATGGTGATTCGGCCTCGATCCGAGATGAGGTAAATCTTGCCGTCGGCTGCGATAGGTGAAGCGAGATAATCGCCCGCCGCGTTGAGTCGTTCATCTTGAAACAATACGTTGCCTGTCGTGGAATCGTAAGCCGAGGCGAGTCCGCCGTTTTTAACCGTATAAACTTGGTTCGAGTAATAAATTGGAGACGCAACATAGGGTAGGCTACGGGTGCTTCGCCACGCGAGGTGCGAGGTAGTAATATCCCCTTCCCCATCAGGTTTCAGGGCGATGAGGGCGTTGCCTGCTTTCAAAAACATTTCTGCCATGTTTTTCCATTCGACAGCCGTCACGAAACCATCCTTATTGAGATCGACTTGCGTGAACCGTTCACGCACTGGGCCAGGGTCCATTTCGCTGAGCGTTAATCGACCATCCACATCACGGTCGTGCGCTTTTGCGTATTCATCCCAATCGGGCATGGTGATGCGTGCGCCCTCATCGCCACCAACATTCCAACTCGCGGAGAAGAGCATCAACTCGCTGGCGGTGGGTGAACTGCACGCGACGCGAGATGTGCCGCTGAAGCTCCAACGCTCGCTGCCATCGCTTAAGTTATAGGATTTAAGCCAAATTGAACCCGGCACAATCAGTTCGTCGATCCCGCCATGAACCCAAACGTAGGGAGTGGCAAAACTGCGACGAAACTCCGGCCGCTCACGTCTCCAGATCGTGTCGCCATTCCTCGTGTTGAGCGCGATAAGAAATGAACCGGTATCTTGATCGCAAACTTGCACCAGCATTTTACCCCTGACGATGGGTGAAGCGGAGGCCCCAAACTCCACAACGGGTGGTGGTAGTGGTTTTCGCCAAATTTCGTGACCTTTAAAATCATAGGCGAGCAGACCAAAGGAGCCGAAATAAACATACACTCGTTCACCATCTGTCGCGGGGGAAGCAGTTGCTGGGCTGCCGAGTGTGTGTGTCGGTTCTAATTTTTCCACCGGAGCTGCGTTACGCCAGACTTCCTTCCCATCTTCGCGATTCAGGCAAACGGTCCAAAGCCGGTTGGACTGATGGGTTGTGAGAAAAAGGAGACCTCCAGAGATACAGGGTGACGAATTACCTGCGCCAACCTCCACTCGCCAGAGTTGGTTAGTACCATTGCCAAAAACAAGCGGGCCGGAACCGAGGGCCGTTGCAGTGCCTCCCGGGCCACGAAATTGAGGCCACGTTGAATCAACTGCCAAGGTGTTGAGGGTGGATGAAGCCCAACAAACCAGACTCAACATGAGCAGAGTGAAAAACGATGGCATATGATGGATTGAAATCCTCGAGAGTAAAACGGCTTAGATTATTCCCAGTATGCTAGCGTGTAGCAGGAAAGTTCCAAGAAATATGGAGCACAATGGCGATCAAACGAGAGATGGAGTGATCGAAAGTTTCACTGGTTTTACATGCGCAATCTGAAGCACCGGTTCTCCTGCTAAAAACCCAGAGAAAGCGGTGTCTGGGTCAGCTCGAAAACTATACGCCCGCCCTTGCCAAACAAACTTCAATAGCTCGGCATGGAGGGCTTGGTTAGGTAGGATCAACCGACCCCAATCCGCCGATGTCAACCGGTCGTAGATGAAATCTAGATAAAATCGTTCCTCTAATCCGTAGAGTTTATCGCCCACAATCGGATGTCCGATATGCCCTAAATGGATACGTATTTGATGCTTTCGACCGGTTGCAGGTCGCACACGTAATAAGGCAAATGCTCCCTCAGAACGTTCAAAGCGTCGCTCGACTACATACTCCGTCTGGGAGGCGGCCCCATCCGCTCTGACGCAGTCTCGAATCGTGACTTCACTTTTTTCATCAGATCCAAGCGCGGCATCGATCAGGCCACAGTCGTCCACTGGGTGCCCGTAGACGATCGCCTGATATTCCTTCTCCACCCTTCTATCTTGAAAAAGGATCCGAAGTTGGCGGTTGGAAATATCGGTTTTAGCAACCAACACAAGACCCGTGGTCTCGCGGTCAATCCGGTTCACTAAGTGTGCGGGGTTTTCGTTTCCCAAGTGGAGTCGGATGCGACTGATCAAACTTGAGTACTCATCTCCCTTAGTTGGATGGCAGACCAAATCTGCGGGTTTGTTGACGACTAATAAATCCTGATCCTCAAAAAGAATGTCTAGGCGCGGATCAACTTTCATCGGGCCTCTCGTTTTCAAACCACATGGTGACCCACTCTTTATTCTGTGGAACTGAGGTTATACACTGACTTGTCATCAACTCGTTTTGACATACTCTGCAGGTCGTTGAAAGTTAAATGGAAAATTGTTCTACCCGCCGTGCTCATGGTTGTTTTTGCCATGACTCGTTGGCCCGGCGTGATGCCTTGGAACTTTAGTGCCGCTTACGGGCTCGCCTTCTGCGCTGGGCTTTACTTCTCGGGGCCCGCCCGCTGGATTCTGCCTCTGTTGACATTAGGGCTAACAGATGTGTTTCTAAACCTGCACTATGGCGAGTCCGTCATTAACGTCTACAGCTTGGTAAGCCTGACTACGTTCAGTGCAATTATTTGGCTCGGCACCAAATTTTCACCCCGCTGGCCTTGGATTATTCTCGCGCTCGGTGGAGTCGCTGGTGCATTTGTCTTTTATATCGTCACGAACACTATTTCTTGGCTGGCTGACCCCGCTTACGCCAAAACATTCGCGGGCTGGCTTCAAGCCATTACCTTTGGACGCCCAGGGTTCCCTGCGACTTGGGAATTCTTTCGGAACACGCTGATGAGTGGCGGTCTTTTTACGGCCCTTTTTTCGGCTGTGATGAAGCTCTCAGAACCTGTTGAGTCCAAGGAAACAGAGAGCGAAGACTCAGAAGAGGAAGTTCCGAACGGAAAACCCACCAGCGAACCGGCAAAATAAAACCCACCGCTGCCCCTGCCTATGGCAACTACGCCCCTCCCCCAGGTTCTCCGCATCGGCGTTATTTCAGATACCCATGGTTACCTCGATCCGAAGATCCCGCATTTGTTCGAGGGCGTCAGCCACATTCTCCACGCTGGTGATATCGGCGGATCCTCGATCATTCGTGAGTTAGAAAATGTTGCTCCAACCACAGCCGTTGTTGGCAACACGGATGTCGGACTCAGTTTTAGCGAAACAGAGGTCATCATCCTCGGAGGCCTGACATTCTTCCTGCACCATATCGTAGATAGATACCACCTCGATCGAACCTTGGAACACCGAATCAACCAAACGCAACCCCGTGTGTTGGTCTTTGGGCACACCCACCAACAGTGTTCTGAGGAGCTAAATGGTCGCCTGTTTTTTAACCCAGGTTACTCCGGTAGGCCAAAGTTCAATCAAGACCGCAGCGTGGCGATTCTGCACTGCAGCGGAACAAAAATTACTGCGGAGTTTTTATCGCTCTGAATTAAGTCCGAGGAACGAGTTTATTCTTCGCGCCGAGGACTTCTTTTAAAAATTGTGCGGTATGTGATTTTTCCAATTCGGCGATTTTCTCTGGGGATCCTTGGCCCATCAGCTTACCCCCCTCATCGCCTCCTTCCGGCCCCATATCGATGACCCAGTCTGCCTCAGCAATCAAATCTAGGTTATGTTCGATGACGATTACGGTGTGCCCAGCATCAACCAAACGTTGAAGCACCTCCACCAGTCGCCGGACATCCGACAAATGGAGGCCGATTGTTGGTTCTTCGAGTAGGAATAAATTTTTCCGTAAAGCAGCAACCTTTCCATCCACGGTATCGCCTAGCCCAGTGAGCAAATGCGTGACTAACTTCATGCGCTGCGCTTCGCCTCCGCTCAAAGTGGGGCTGGTTTGTCCGAGTTTGATGTAATCGAGTCCAGTGTCCTGCAGTGCCACCAATGGCCGCCTGATCCTTGGAATTGCTTCAAAAAAAACAATCGCTTCTGCCACACTCAGATCCATAACTTGCGCGATGGTTTTTCCGCGATACTCAATGTCCAATGTTTCGGAATTAAACCTTAAACCACGGCAGGACTCACACACCACTAATGCGGGCGGGAGAAAATTCATTTCCAGCTTGAGGGTACCCGCTCCTTCGCAAACGGTGCAGCGGCCTTGTGAACTGTTGAAAGAAAAACGCCCCGCAGAATACCCACGCAGTCGGGCTTCTGGTGTCTGCGCATAAAGGTCACGGATAAGGTCAAAAAATCCGACGTAAGTTGCAGGCGTCGAACGCAACGTCCGCCCAATCGGCGACTGGTCAACAGCGTGTACCATTTTCAAGGACTCGGCCCCCGTAACATGAGTCAATCCAGCAGGTTTTCTCGCTGACCTTTTTGCAAGTGCTGCTTGAACAGCGGGAAGCAAACATTCCCTAATCAGGGAACTTTTTCCGGAACCGCTGACGCCGGTAATTGCGATAAACCGTTCCAACGGAAAGGCGATCGTTAGATCCTTCAAATTGTTAGCATGTGCGTGGTGTAGCGTGAGGATCGGTTGAATGGATTTCCCTC
>Ga0114966_10002172_pt1 | contig 17673 bp, 16 predicted proteins | sample M_130207_XF_Meta_FD_87029 | JGI IMG/M metagenome (GOLD analysis project Ga0114966, IMG submission 87029) | Freshwater microbial communities from Lake Montjoie, Canada to study carbon cycling - M_130207_XF_MetaG | ecosystem: Environmental > Aquatic > Freshwater > Lake | place: Lake Montjoie...
CAATTTGCAAGGTTGGGATCATCGAGCCGGAGGGAATCTTAAAGGGCTCAACAATGAAGGAGCGCAGAACAAATACCGCACAGATTACTGGGAAAAAACCTGCGGTGTACTCTAACCATAAAGGCATGCGATCGATACCAGCCAAGCGTCTTTGGGGTGCAAAGTAGAGCTTGTCAGCGGCATAAGCAATGCCAGTGATAATGACCAAGATCAAAAGGATTAGCGCAAAGTTCATTAATCTTCCACCTGTAAAATAGCTAAGAAAGCTTCCTGTGGAATTTCCACATTACCCACTTGTTTCATGCGCTTCTTACCTTCTTTTTGCTTCTCTAGCAGCTTGCGCTTACGAGAGATATCACCGCCATAACATTTAGCTAAAACGTTTTTACGCAAAGCTTTGACGTTTTCACGCGCAACAATATTGCTACCAATCGCTGCCTGAATAGCCACATCAAACATTTGACGCGGAATAATGCCGCGCATCTTAGAGACTACCTCACGGCCACGGTGTTGACTATTGCTCCTATGGACAATCACCGACAGAGCATCAACCCGATCACCATTAATTAAAATATCGACTTTCACTACATCAGCTGGGCGATATTCTTTGAACTCATAATCCATCGAAGCATAGCCTCGTGAAATGGATTTCAGACGATCGAAAAAGTCCATCACTATCTCTGCCATCGGTAGTTCATAGGTCAACTGCACTTGGCGGCCTAAATAATTCATGCCCGTCTGAATGCCGCGCTTACCGACACACAAGGTAATGATCGAGCCTACATACTCTTGAGGCATGTAGAGATTAACCGTCACAATTGGCTCTAAGATGATGTCGACCTTACTAGTCTCAGGCATCTTCGATGGGTTATCTACCATAATGATCGTGCCGTCTGATTGCTGCACTTGATACACCACAGTTGGTGCGGTGGTAATCAAGTTCATATCGTACTGGCGCTCCAAACGCTCTTGTACAATCTCCATGTGAAGCAGACCCAAGAATCCACAACGGAATCCAAAACCTAAAGCTTGAGATACTTCTGGCTCATACAAGAGAGAAGCATCGTTAAGTTTTAACTTCTCCAGAGATTCACGCAGCTGATCGTATTCACTTGCTTCGACTGGATATAAACCAGCGAACACTTGAGATTTCACTTCTTTAAATCCAGGTAATGGCACGACAGCAGGCGTGCGACCTACTTGTCCGACAGCATGTGTCACGGTATCACCTACTTTTGCAGCCTTTAATTCCTTAATGCCTGCAATGATGAAGCCCACTTGACCAGCACTGAGATCTGGCCGATCAACTGACTTAGGGCTAAAGACGCCTACGTGCTCAACTAAGTGTGTTGAGCCATTAGCCATCAAAGTAATTTTATCTTTGGGCTTAAGAGTGCCGTTCACAACGCGCACTAACATTACTACGCCAACATAGTTATCAAACCAAGAATCAATGATGAGGCACTGCAATGGGGCGCTTGCGTCACCTTGAGGTGGGGGCACACGACGAATCATTTCTTCAATGACTTCATGAACTCCCAGTCCGGTCTTGGCTGAACAAGTAACAGCATCAGTAGCGTCAATCCCAATCACATCTTCAATTTCTTGAATAGCGCGCTCAGGATCAGCTTGCGGCAAATCAATCTTATTGAGAACGGGGACTACTTCAACACCAAGTTCAATCGCGGTGTAGCAGTTCGCCACTGTTTGCGCCTCAACACCCTGACTCGCATCAACTACTAATAAAGCACCTTCACAAGCTGATAAAGAGCGGCTAACCTCGTATGAGAAGTCCACATGCCCAGGGGTATCAATCAAGTTGAGGTTATAAGTCTTGCCGTCTTTGGCTTTGTAACTCAGTGCAGCAGTTTGGGCTTTAATCGTGATACCGCGTTCACGCTCAATATCCATTGAATCGAGAACCTGGGCTTCCATTTCGCGATCAGAGAGACCGCCACAAAGTTGAATAATGCGATCCGCAAGCGTAGATTTGCCGTGATCAATATGGGCGATGATAGAAAAATTGCGGATTAAATCCATAGCGTCTTAATAGGTCATTCAAAAAACGCCTTGTCAGAACGCACCACAATGATGCGCTGCAAAAAGTCGTCTTAAAGAGATTGTAATGGGTGGCGCCTAAAAGGCACCGAACCCCATTTTTTAGCCTAAAAAGGGCTTATTTTGGCCTTACGGGAATGACCAAGGTGCTATCAGAGCGGCGAATAAAGACCGGTACAGCCTTATTGGCATCAAGACCTTTAACGAGGGCCTCAAACTGCTTCACACTGGTGATATCGGCATCAGCAATCCGAATAATCACATCGCCAGGGCGAACTCCCGCTTTTGCCAAAGGACCATCGCCTAGACCAGTAACCTCAATGCCACCCTTGATATTTAACTCTTTCTTTTTAGCATCTGATAAGTCAGTTACGGCTACTCCAAAGGCGCTCACACTGTTGCTATTTGCAGCAGGAGCGTCCGGCTTTTTAGCCAATCCTTGCGCAGAATCTGTATCCGCAACGGTGACCGTCAAATCACGCGTGCTACCCTTACGCCAAACTTGCACGGTAGCCATAGTTCCTGGTTTAGTTTCACCAACAACACGTGGTAAATCTGTCGACTTATTGAGCTCACGCCCATTAAAGTTAAGAATCACATCGCCAGATTCAATGCCACCAGCTGCTGCAGGACCATTAGGCTCAACATTGCGCACATAAGCACCACGAGGTTTACCTAAGCCTAAGCTCTCGGCAATCTCTTTTGTCATTTCACCTAAGGCTACGCCAATTCGACCGCGCGTCATTTTTCCATTAGTACGTAATTGATCTGCCACACGCATCGCTTCATCAATGGGGATCGCAAATGAAATTCCCATATAGCCACCAGAGCGACTAAAAATTTGAGAGTTAATGCCAATCACTTGACCAGCAGTATTTATTAATGGCCCACCAGAGTTGCCAGGATTGACTGCAACGTCAGTCTGGATAAAAGGCAAGTAATCGCCAGTATCACGGCTCTTTGCCGACACAATGCCTGCTGTTACGGTGTTCTCAAGGCCGAACGGTGAACCGATCGCGAGAACCCACTCACCTACTCTGACCCTCGAAGAGTCACCCATTGGTAATCTTGGTAAGTCACGTGCTTCAATTTTTATCACTGCTATGTCAGTGCGTTTATCTAAACCTAATAACTTGGCCTTGAACTCGCGCTTATCCGTTAAGGTGACATAAATAGTGGTTGCGCCCTCAACAACGTGTGCATTAGTCAAAATCAAGCCATTGGATTCAATAATGAAACCGGAGCCAACACCACGATCTGCTTCTTGCGGCTTACCAGCATTCGGTTGAGCTTGTTTTGGTCCATTCGGAATACCAGGAATAGGTACGCCAAAGAAACGGCGAAAGAATTCGGCTTGCTCCTCTGGAATGCCAGGGATACCCCCTTGAGACTGCTGAACCAGCACCTTTTCAGTGGTACGAATATTCACTACAGCTGGACTGGCGCGTTCAACCAAATCCGCAAAATCCGGAATCATGACCCGAGGATTTTGTGCGAAAGCATTTGGTATCAATGCGGTTTGCCCAAGACTCAAAATAGCCAAGAACGCAATAAGGTACTTTTTCATAATGCTATATGCCTACTTGGTAAAAACCAAAAATGGAGATAAAGAGAATATTAGGTCAGCTTACCAAAAATCAAGGTGCCGTTAGTACCACCAAAGCCAAAGTTGTTTTTGACCGCATGCTCGATCTTCACATCCCTAGCGGTATTGGCGCAGTAGTCCAAGTCACACTCAGGATCCTGATTGAAGATATTAATGGTTGGCGGAGATTTCTGGTGATGGAGCGCCAGAATGGTAAACACAGACTCCAAACCGCCAGCACCGCCCAAAAGATGACCAGTCATCGATTTGGTGGAATTAATTAATACCTTTTTGGCTTGATCGCCAAGTGCCGCTTTAATGGCTTCGGTTTCATTCTTATCACCTAGCGGTGTAGAGGTGCCATGTGCATTTAGATACTGAATTTGGTCGGGATTTAAATGGGCATCGCGCATGGCATTGACCATACAGCGGCGTGGACCGTCCATATTGGGTGCAGTCATGTGATACGCATCGCCACTCATGCCAAAACCAAGTAGTTCGCAATAGATTTTTGCGCCACGTGCTTTTGCATGCTCGTACTCTTCAAGTACAACCACACCAGCACCTTCGCCAAGAACAAAACCATCACGGTCTTTGTCCCAAGGACGTGAAGCAGTTGCAGGATCATCATTACGGGTTGAAAGTGCTCTTGCTGAAGCAAAGCCACCAACACCTAAAGCAGAAATAGTGGATTCAGCACCACCAGCAACCATTACATCGGCATCGCCGTACTGAATTAAGCGGGTAGCCAAACCAATACTATGTAAACCCGTAGTGCATGCAGTAACTGCTGCAACGTTTGGACCTTTGAGGCCAAATAAAATACTGAGGTGCCCAGAAATCATATTGATGATTGAACCAGGCACAAAGAATGGCGAGATACGACGAGGGCCACGAGCCAATAGTTCAGCCCCAGTTTCCTCAATCATTGGCAAGCCGCCAATGCCAGAGCCGACCATTACACCAACGCGCTCCGCGTTTTGCTCATTGATTTCTAGACCGCTGTCGCGAATAGCTTGCGCACCCGCAGCAATACCGAAATGAATAAAGGTATCCATATGGCGCGCTTCTTTAGCAGAAACATATTCTTCAACGTTGAAATCTTTCACCTCTCCCGCGAAATGAACGCTCAGCGGAGTGTGGTCGAACTTCGTGATGGTAGCAATGCCGGATTTGCCCGCAAGCAAATTAGACCAAGCTGAATCAACTGAATTACCAACAGGTGAGATGAGACCAAGACCGGTAACAACTACCCGGCGTCGGCCATTTGATGCTGACACAGTAATACCTAGGCTAGGGAATTAACCCTGAGCTTTTGATTTAGCGAAGTCGATCGCGAGCTGAACTGTGGTGATTTTTTCGGCTTCCTCATCAGGAATTTCGATGCCAAATTCATCTTCCAAAGCCATTACCAGCTCAACAGTGTCAAGAGAGTCAGCGCCTAGGTCATTCACAAAAGAAGATTCATTTTTGATATCTCCTTCAGCGACGCCCAATTGCTCAGCGACGATTTTCTTAACGCGTTGTTCGATGTTATCCATTAAGTCCCCCAGGGGTTGTAAAAAAACGATTGAAGAATTTTATCAGCTTGGCGGAGCAATTTAGCAAAACCGCCAAAAAATGCCGAAATCCTTGCTTTGGCCTCAGGCTAAATAGAGTCCGCCATTGATATGTAGGGTATTACCCGTAATGTATCCAGCCGCCGGAGAGGCCAAAAATGCCACTGCCTGGGCTACATCCTCAGGGCTACCTAAACGCGCCAAAGGAATGTTCGCTTTTAGGGCATTTTGTTGTTCTTCACTCAGAGCGCGGGTCATATCGGTATCAATAAATCCAGGCGCTACGCAATTGACGGTGATATTACGGCTACCAATTTCACGAGCCAGGGCACGGGTCATACCAGAAACTCCTGCTTTTGCGGCGGCATAATTTGCCTGTCCTGCATTACCCATGTGACCCACGATTGAAGTGATATTAATAATACGGCCACCACGTGCCTTCATCATCGGGCGTAAAACGGCTTGAGATAAACGAAATACTGAACTCAAGTTAGTGTCAATCACATCGGCCCACTCATCTGTTTTCATACGCATTGCCAAGTTATCGCGTGTGATGCCAGCGTTATTCACCAGAATATTGATGCCGCCATGATCTTTCACAATCTGCTCAATCATGTCTTCGCAAGCATTCGGAACTGTGACATTCAAAATCAAACCACAACCACCCGAAGGCTTTAAGCGCGCATCAATTGCTTGAGCACCACCAGCAGAAGTTGCAGTACCAATGACTTTGGCGCCACACTTGACTAATTCATCTGCAATCGCTTGACCAATACCACGCGATGCACCTGTTACCAGGGCAATTTGTCCACTTAAGTCAAGATTCATATTTGTCTTCCGCTATATCGATTAATTTTTATCAATACTGCTTATTTTAAGGCAGTCAGTGCTTCATTGAAGCTAGCTTCATCAAATACTGGCACACCAGTCACTTGATCGTTGATTCGCTTGGTTAACCCTGCCAACACTTTGCCAGGACCGCACTCGACTACCTGAGTAATGCCTTGGGCAGCCATCGCTTGAATCGTTTCTTGCCAACGCACTGGCTTAGCAGCCTGGCGGACTAAAGCGTCCTTAATAGCGCTTGGATCGTTCAAGATTTGAACATCGACGTTGTTGATCACAGAGATTGTTGGCGCTTTGAATTCGATCTTTGCAAGATAGTCTTTGAGTTTTTCAGAAGCGGGCTGCAACAAAGAAGAATGAAATGGCGCAGATACTGGTAGCGGTAATGCACGCTTAGCGCCCGCAGTTTTTAGCAACTCACACGCTTTGTTGACAGCATCACTTACACCAGCAATCACGACTTGACCAGGCGCATTAAAGTTCACTGCCTCAACGACACCTCCAGATGCAGCACTTGCTTCGGCGCAGACCTGAATGACCGTTGCATCATCTAAACCCAAGATTGCTGCCATGCCTCCCGTACCTACTGGTACAGCGCTTTGCATTGCCTGTGCACGAAAACGCACTAAGGGAACCGCATCTTTAAAGGAGATAACACCAGCAGCAACTAATGCAGAGTACTCACCGAGACTATGGCCGGCCATCACCTGCGGTGCGGGACCCCCAGCGGCTAACCAAGCGCGATAAAAAGCCACGCCAGCAGTCAACATCACTGGTTGAGTATTGGTAGTTAACGATAGCGCCTCTGCAGGGCCTTCGGCAATTAGCTTGGCAACATCTTCACCCAAAGCTTCTGAGGCCTCTTGTAATGTTGCACGAACCTCAGGGCGCTCAGAAATAGAATTGAGCATGCCTACAGATTGAGAGCCTTGACCGGGGAATACGAATGCAAATGTCATGAGATTAATTTACTAAAATTGGAAATAGAATGAATACTGTATTAATACTTTAAGGCTACCGCACCCCAAGCAAAACCACCGCCAACGCCTTCTAATAAAAGATGTTGACCACGTTGAATTTGGCCAGAGCGCACACCAGCATCTAGCGCTAAGGGGATGGATGCCGCAGAAGTATTGCCGTGCTCATGCACTGTCACAATCACTTTATCCATGGACATCCCCATTTTCTTAGCAGTGCCCTCCATGATGCGGATATTGGCTTGATGTGGCACCAACCAATCAATCTGCTCAGGCTTGAGATTGGCTTTTTCTAGAACCTCATGAGCCACTTGCTCTAATACTTTGACGGCCAATTTAAATACCGCTTGGCCATCCATCGTCATAAATGGAGAGCCATGAACTTCGCCATTACCGGCACGACCAGGTACACATAATATGTTGCGCTGACTACCATCAGCATGCAAAGCGGTAGCTAGAATGCCGGGTTCATTCGAGGCTTCAAGCACGACAGCACCAGCCCCATCACCAAACAACACACAAGTACCACGATCTTGGAAATCTAAAATGCGTGAGAAAGTCTCGGCACCAATGACCAAGACTTTTTTATAGGAGCCACAACGAATAAACGCATCTGCAGTAGCAAGGGCATAGGTAAACCCTGCGCACACTGCTTGAACATCAAATGCGGCACAGGCAGTGTGAGCACCTAATTTATCTTGCACTACACAAGCAGTGCTTGGAAAGCCGCCCAAATGATCTGGCGTTGAAGTTGACAAGATGATCAGATCTAAATCTTCTGAAGTAATGCCTGCACTCATTAATGCGGCTTGTGCTGCTTTAACAGCCAGATCACTTGTTAATTCATTTTCAGCGGCAAAGTGGCGCGCAGAAATTCCGCTACGAGTACTAATCCACTCGTCGCTAGTCTCCAGACCAGTCTTAGCTAATCGTTCCACCAAATCTTGATTGGTTAAGCGCTGCTCAGGAAGGTAACTTCCAGTTCCGGCAACTCTTGCAAAGGTACTCATTCTTTTTTCTCCACCGCAAAGGCTGCAGCAATCCGCTCAACCATGCGATTCTTAGCAGCTTCATAGGCACGATCTAAGGCAAAACCAAATCCAAAACGGTCGGCTGAGCCGTGGCTCTTAATGACGCAACCGCGTAAACCTAACAATACAGCACCGTTATAACGACGATGATCCACACGCTTTCGCACACGCAATAACGGCACCATAGCGCAGATAGCCATCAATTTGGTCAGCCATGAGCGATTAAATTCTGACCGAATCAAACCACTCATCATTTTTGCCAAACCTTCACTAGCCTTTAGAACCACATTACCTACAAATCCATCGCACACCACAATATCCGTAGTGCCTTTAAAAATATCATTGCCTTCTACGTTGCCATAAAAGTTTAAATTAGTTTGGCGCAGCAACTCACTGGTTTGCTTCACCACTTCATTACCCTTAATCACTTCTTCACCAATATTGAGAAGGCCAATTGAGGGGTTTTGCTTACCATCTACCACCTGCACCATGACGCTAGCCATTTGGGCAAACTGCACAAGATGCATTGGCTCACAATCCGCATTGGCACCTAGATCAAGCATGGTTGTGCCAAGCCCTAACTCATTCGGAATGGCAGTTGCAATCGCTGGACGGTCAACACCATCAAGGGTTTTAAGAATGTAGCGGGAAATGGCCATGAGTGCGCCGGTATTACCAGAAGAGATCACCGCATCCGCTGCGCCCTCTTTGACTTGCTCAATTGCCACTCGCATGGATGAATCTTTTTTGCGACGCAAAGCAACTTCGATGGGATCGTCCATCAACACCACTTCGCTTGCGGGAATAATTTGAATGCGGTCCATGTGAGCCGTAGAAGATTTATCTAAGACTTGCTTGATTAAATCAGGATCGCCCACGAGGACAATCTTCACATCAGAATGTTTTTCTAAAAAATCGCAGGCGGCAGGAACCGTCACCACGACTCCATGATCTCCGCCCATGGCATCAATAGCTAGAGTAACGCTCATAAACTCATGGATTGCTGCAAGTGATTTATTTAAGAAAAAAGCGGCTTTTTTTAGAGCCGCTTCGATCTATTTAGACTAAAAAATTAGTCGTTTTTAGTTTTAACAACTTTACGACCACGATAGTAGCCGTTTGGTGAAATGTGGTGACGCAAATGAGCTTCACCAGTTGTGGCTTCAACAGCCGTAGCAGGTGCGGTCAAAAAGTCGTGCGCACGGTGCATGCCACGTTTGGAAGGTGATTTTTTATTTTGTTGGACGGCCATATTGAACTCCTAAGCAAGGCGACATTCTAGCATGAAAAAGCGTCTAAATGCTTGATTTATCGATCAAGAATACTTAAAACAACAGGGGAAAGGATCTCCTATTTACGAGTTTTTCTTCATATTTTTCAATACGTTAAAGGGATTTTCACGCTCATCAAGCGCCCCATCCTCAGCCTCAAGCCCAAACACCGTGGCGTGAGGCTCACAAAAGCCCTCCGGATGCTTTGGAATCAAGGGTAAAGACAGCAAAACTTCATCCTCCATAGTTTCTAAAAGATTGAAATGCTGGCTAGCTACCAAGGGTTCTTGCTCCTCGTCCTCTAAGGGATAGGCATCCGCCTCGGCTTCACTAGCCACCAAGATAAAACGCCTTTTTTCGTCTAAATCGATGGCGCAATCCTGAAGACAGCGCTGGCAAACCAAATGTAGGCGTCCATTTAAGACTAAGTCCAAGATTTGGAGAGGCTCACTACCAGGCGAATCCTCAAAATGGGTCTCCATTTGCCAGGCAAAACCATCCCCTGGATTAATGCTCGCAACCTCCTTGGCAAGCCTTGGCATATCGGTAATCACCAAAAATCCAGCTCCCTGATAGGTCTGTGGGGCACAAAAATCGACCTTTTTTAAGGCAATTGCTTCGGCCGCTAACTGAACTTGAGGTAAAACTTGATTACGATTCATGGCATCAGTCTAAATCAAGGCATCCTCGAAAGTCAGCAGCAATGAGTAACTCAATGAATTTATCCAAAAATCCACCCCTCATCTTGGCGTCTACCTCGGTATATCGCCGTGCGCTTTTAGAACGCTTACGCATCTCTTTCGAGGTGATCTCTCCCAAAGTGGATGAGGCACCTCTGACTGGTGAAAGCACTCTCGAATTAGCATTACGTCTTGCCAAAGCAAAAGCTGCAGCGGTGTCTAAAGATCATCCCCATGCATGGGTCATCGGCTCTGATCAAGTGGCTGATTTGTGTGGAGCTGCAATTGGTAAGCCGGGTAATTTCGAGAGAGCCTTAGCGCAACTACAACTCATGCGCGGCCAAACAGTAACTTTTCATACGGCGCTGTGCTTGATGAAGGGTGATATACAAACTACATTAAATATTCCCACTGAAGTAACTTTTCGAAAACTCTCTGATGACGTTTTAGAAAGTTACTTACTTGCAGAAGAGCCCTATGACTGCGCGGGTAGTGCTAAATCAGAAGGCCTAGGCATCAGCCTGCTGGAGTCTATTCAGAGTGATGATCCTACTGCCCTCGTTGGCTTGCCGCTGATTGCCCTAACGGGTTTATTGCGTGACGCTGGCTTTGTCATTCCAGCATGACAAAACTTGGCACACTCTATTTAGTTCCCAATACCTTGGGTGATGATGCGCGCAGCGAACAATTACCATGGGTATTACCGACAGAAACTATTGCTCAAGCTGCAAAACTCAAATACTGGATTGTGGAAGATGCTAAGACAGCGCGCGCTCTATTAAAAGCTGTTGACAGTATTTCTCCACTTGCCTGCACTATTCAAGAAATGCAAATGAGTGAGTGGCGTGGTGTAGCCCGTAATGCAAAGTATGGCGATGCTGTGAAGCCCGCCGATTTACTCAAACCACTGCTGGCTGGCAATGATATGGGGCTGATGTCTGAAGCAGGTGTTCCTGGAGTCGCTGATCCTGGTGCAGAACTAGTTCTCGCAGCACATCAACTTGGGGCTCGAGTAAAGCCTTTGGTTGGTCCGAGCTCTATTTTATTGGGCTTGATGGCCAGCGGTCTGAATGGGCAGCGCTTTGCTTTTCAGGGCTACTTACCTCAGGATACTCAAGAGCGCAGCGCCAAACTCAAGCAGCTTGAAATGGAATCTCGAAAACTCCAACAAACCCAGATTTGGATTGAGACACCCTATCGCAATACTGCGATGCTGATGGCTTGTTTGAATTCTTTAGCGCCACAATCTTTACTTTGCTTAGGAGTAGATCTCAGTCTCACATCCGAGATGATCACAACACTCTCCGTTGCAGATTGGCAGAAACGCTATCCAAATGAAGCTGCATGTGCCTCATTAAAAAATAGGCCAACGGTATTTCTACTGTTGGCCTAATTATTTACTTGAGATCTGGCGTCCTGACTAAAGCCTTACCAGCAGCTGCACCAGCCTCTGCGCCAAAGCGCTTAGCCACACGCTCCGCAAAATTTTCTTTCATGGTGTAGTCGAGAATATCTGGGGCTTTAAAGATATCGCGCGCTACGGTATCTACCGTGCCATAGCCATCAGCTAGGCCAAGTTTGACTGCCTGCTCGCCATTCCAAATGCGGCCAGAAAATAATCCAGGCACATCATTTAAGCGCGCTCCACGACCCTCTTTAACGACCGCTATAAATTGCTGATGAATTTCATCGATCATGGTCTTCACCATTTCAACTTGCTTAGGATCTTCTTTGCTAAAGGGATCCAGCATGCCTTTATTAGAGCCCGCAGTAATCATGCGACGTGTCACCCCAACTTTATCCATCAAGCCAGTAAAGCCAAAGCCTTCCATGATCACCCCGATAGAACCAACGAGGCTTGCTTTATCAACCAAGATCTGATCGCCAGCGACTGCTACGTAGTACCCACCAGAGGCGCAAATATCTTCAACCACGACATAAAACGGTTTGTTCGGATATAGCTTACGCAAGCGATGAATCTCATCATTAATCATGCCTGCTTGTACTGGAGAGCCGCCTGGACTATTGATGCGCAAGACAACGCCAACGCTGTTCTCATTCTCGAAAGCAGAAACCAGTGAAGAGTTGATATCCAAGGCATTAGCCATGGAGCTCGATGAGATCTCACCTTCTAGCGTCACCATTGCAGTGTGCTTCTCTGTCCCCATGCCGCGCCCAGGAAGATGAAAATCAAATACTGAAAGAATCACCCCAACAATTACCACTAAAGTGAGTACACGCAACACCGCTTTCCAGCGACGCGCCTTGCGAGTCTCTTTCAAATTCTCTAGTAGTAAATGCTCTAGAGCTTGACGTTCCCAGTTTGGATTTGGATTATTTTCCATCTTTGATTCCTTTGTGTTACCTGTTCGGTTACAGATTCTGTTTAAGCCATTGTGACAGTTCTGCCACATTATCGACATGCGCTAATGATTTTGAGGTGTTTAGAGTATCCGGCGGATGGGCGCCGTAGGTCACTGCAAGCGCATCCACTCCAGCATTAGCCGCCATATCTAAATCGTGAGTGGTATCCCCAATCATCAGTATCCGGCGAGTGGGCACTTGGGTTACATCTGATAACTCTAGCAACATACCGGGATGGGGCTTTGAGAAAGACTCATCGGCTGTCCGCGTTTCATGAAAGAGATGGCCAATTTGGTGATGCTTTAAAGAACGATCTAAGCCTACCCTGGATTTGCCAGTTGCCACGCCTAAGAGGTATTGATCAGCCCGAAGCTTTTCTAAGAGCTCGCGAATACCGACAAATAAATCGAGCTCATGGTCCTTAGCTAAATAGTGGAAACGGAAACGATCAGTCAATTTTGGAAAGTGCTCTGGCTCAATCCAAGGAACTGCTCTGCGCAATGAATCCTGGATACCCAAGCCAATCACTGAACTCGCTAATGCGTCATCGGGCTCTTTAAAACCTAAGTCACGACAAGCCTGCTGAATGCAGTACACGATGGTTGGCGTGGAATCCATAATGGTTCCATCCCAATCCCAAACAATCAGGTCATATCGGCGGTCTCGCATGTTCTCGTCAATCATCTTGGCTTTACTTACTATTTTTAATTTTGCTTACTGCTCAAATGTTTTCATCATGGCTGCAAATTCGGCCGGCAAAGGGGATTCAATTCGCATCTTCTCACCAGTACGTGGATGTGTGAAGCCCGCAAGGTGGGCATGGAGATAGAGACGTTTGGATTTAATCAACTTATCTTGATCCTCAAAGCCATACTTATCATCTCCCAAGATGGCATGACCCAGTTTCTGAAGATGTACCCGGATCTGGTGGGTGCGCCCAGTTTTTAATTGAGCTTCAGCCAGAGTAATCGCTGAAGCTTCACGCTGCATCGTTTTAGACACTCGTAAGGCAGTGTGACTTGGCAAGCCTTCGGGGTCGACGCGCACTCTACGCTCGCCGTTGGCTAAAAGATATTTATGTAATGGGTACTTAAGCTGCATCACTTGGGCGCCCTGCGCAATTTCTCCATGGGCTAGCAAGTAATAACGCTTATCAGTTTGACCCTCACGAATTTGACGATGGAGCTCGACTAAAGCACTGCGCTTTTTTGCCAGCAGCAATACGCCAGAAGTATCCCGGTCTAGACGGTGCACCAATTCTAAGAATTTCAATTCTGGACGGGTGATGCGTAAAGTCTCAATCACCCCTAAGGCAATTCCGGAGCCGCCATGCACTGCTAAGCCGGGGGGCTTATCCACGATTAAGAGAGCGTCATCCTCAAAGAGGATTGGCATTTTGTCGGAATAGCTGTGGGCCCGAGATTTTGTTTGAGCACTATTGACTGCTGCCATTTGGGCAGGTTCAGCAATTCTGACCGGTGGAAGCCGCACAATATCGCCTTCGATAAGCCGAGTGGTTGGTTCGGACCGCTTCTTGTTGACCCGCACCTCGCCCGAACGAATAATTCGGTAAACGTGACTTTTGGGGACCCCTTTAGCCCAGCGCAGCAAATAGTTATCCAGGCGCTGACCAGCCTCTTCAGGACCAATAGTCTGAAGATGAACTTTGGCCGGAGTATGGCCTGAGACTACTTTTGGCTTGGATATGGGGTCAGATTTCATGATTTATCTCTCTTGCCGCCTCGTTCTAGGAAGACAAGGGACTCAACAATACCCCATTGTCATTCAACTTGTGCCGTATAATCAACGCTCTAGCCAATTTATTGGCCCGATATGAGCCTAATTTAGGTTTGTATCGTGGAGCTTGGAGTCGCCCTTTAAAAGACTCCCGGGGTCGCCCCTCCCCCGTTGTAATGAGGCGCAGGGTTGGTGTGCCGTATGCCGCGACCCGCGATTAGAAGACAGTTTTCAGGCGCGCGCCTGCATTGATGACCTAAAGGAGGTCTCTGCGGCGATCGTCAAGTGTGGCACCGATTTAACCAACAGTTAACTGGGTGAACTGAGTAAAAGATGCTCAGATTTGCATGATCCACACTATTAAACCGCCATAGGCTATGCCTTTAGCGGTATCTAACTTGTCTCTTACGCAGCGCGCAACGACATCCTCCCCCATAGGAGAGTGTTATGAAACGCATGTTATTTAATGCAACTCAACAAGAAGAGTTGCGAGTTGCCATCGTTGATGGTCAAAAACTCATCGATATTGATATCGAAGCTGCCGGTCGTGAACAACGCAAAGGCAATATTTACAAAGGTGTTATCACCCGTATTGAGCCTTCGCTGGAGGCTTGCTTTGTCAACTACGGTGAAGAGCGTCATGGCTTTTTACCATTTAAAGAAGTTGCCAGAACCTATTTCAAAGAGGGTATCGACGTTCGCAGTGCCTCCATCAAGGATGCCCTTCGCGAAGGTCAAGAAATCATTGTTCAGGTAGAAAAAGAAGAGCGCGGCCAAAAGGGCGCGGCTTTAACTTCCTTTGTCTCCTTGGCTGGCCGTTATTTGGTATTAATGCCAAATAACCCACGTGGAGGCGGCGTTTCTCGTCGCATTGAGGGTGAAGACCGTCAAGAGCTCCGTGATGCGATGTCCCAATTAGATATACCCGATGGCATGAGCATTATTGCTCGTACTGCTGGCATTGGTCGTGATGCTACAGAATTGCAATGGGACCTAAGTTACCTCATGCAGTTATGGAAAGCGATTGATGAAGCTGCTAAAGGTAATTCAGCACCATTATTGATTTATCTCGAATCTAGCTTAGTGATTCGCGCAATTCGCGATTACTTCCAGCCTGATATCGGTGAGATTCTGATCGATACCGATGATATCTATGAGCAAGCTGCGGCATTTATGTCGGTAGTAATGCCAGACAATCTACCAAGAGTAAAGCGCTATCAAGATGATGTGCCTTTGTTCTCACGCTTCCAAATTGAGCACCAAATTGAAACTGCGTACTCACGGACTGTGCCATTGCCATCTGGTGGTGCGATTGTGATCGACCACACTGAAGCCTTGGTTTCTGTGGACGTGAACTCTGCTAGGGCAACCCGCGGTTCTGATATTGAAGAAACCGCTACTCGGACTAACTTAGAAGCTGCCGATGAAATCGCCCGTCAAGCCCGTTTACGTGACTTGGGTGGCTTGATCGTGATCGACTTCATTGATATGGAATCGAGCAAAGCTCAGAAAGATGTTGAAAATCGCCTGCGCGATGCTCTGCGTCATGACCGTGCTCGCGTTCAAATGGGCAAGATCTCCAGATTTGGCTTGATGGAAATGTCACGCCAGCGTTTGCGCCCGGCTCTTTCTGAAGGCAGTCATGTGACTTGCCCACGTTGTAACGGCACAGGCCATATTCGTGATACCGAGTCTTCTGCATTGCAAGTTCTGCGCATCATTCAAGAAGAAGCAATGAAAGAAAATACAGCTGCGATTCATACACAGGTACCAGTCGAAGTAGCTGCTTTCCTCTTGAATGAAAAACGTGCTGAAGTAATTAAGATTGAGACTCGCTTCAAAGTAAATGTCTTAATGGTTCCAAACAAGCATTTAGAAACTCCGCATTACAAGTTAGAGCGTTTGCGTCATGACGATCCGCGTCTTGACGATCAAAAGGCTAGTTATGTGATGGCTGAAGAAGCTGCTCGCGAACTCGAGACTGACACCACAGTAAGCCGTAAAGATGCTGATGTGAAGGTACGCCCTGAAGCAGCGGTTAAGGGCATTACGCCAACACAGCCTGCGCCAATTAGCCAACCACGTCCGGCTCGTACTGAAAAAGTGCAAACTGAAAGCTCCGGTGGCTTATTTGGATTTATCAAGAAGATGTTCTCCTCCTCTCCTGCCGCAGAAGAGAAGCCAGCAGAAAACAATGCTCGTGGTCGTAATCAGGGACGCAATGCCAATGGTAGTGATCGCAACCGTGGTCGTAATCGTCGCGGTGAGCGTAACGATCGCAATGGTGAACGTGCAGAACGTCCAGCAGCAAATGCAGCTGAGGGCGCTACCGAGGGTAATAACGGGAACCGCAATAATCGCAATCGCAACCGCAATCCAAACGGTCCAAAACCTGAGCGTCAAGCAAACCCTGCTGCAGTCACTCCTGCAACTGAGGCTGCTCCTGGTAGTGAAGCTACACCAAGCACTGATGGCGAAGAGCGTCGTGGTCGTGGTCGTAACCGTCGCGGTCGCGGCCGTGGCAGAAATGAGCGCGATGAACGTACTGAAGGTGACACATCGAATGCGCCTGCAATATCTGCGAGTCCATTTGCAGGCCCACCAGTAGGTATGGCCGGTGCATCCGCATCAATGCCGATTCAGAATCTTGCAAATAGCTTTGCTAATGCAAAGCCTGCCGCCCAAAAACAGGAAAGGGCTGAGAGAGCGCCACGTGCTCCACGTCAATCAAATCGTCCCGCACAGAGCGCTCCGCTTGCAGTTATTGCCGCAGTTTCTACTCTAGAGGTAATTGCTAAACCTGCACCAGAACTTCCGAAGGTTGCCTTCCAGGCGCTTGAAGAAACTCCTTTGCATAGTGTTGTGCAATCTGCCGGCATGATTTGGGTTGCTACTGATACTTCTAAGCATGCAGAAGCACAAGGGCAGATTCAGCCTGAGCCAAGCAACTTAGGTAGAGCACCTAAACCTGCAGCAAGTCTTCCAGAAGGACCGATGGTTTTAGTTGAAACTGGTGGCCAAGAAAAAACGGTTTAACGCTGATTTAAGCTCTTCTCCAGACTGTCATTTATCTCTTAAGGATATTCGGCAGTTTGGCAGAAACACCGTTTCAAAGCCATAATTAAGAATATGGTTGAAAAAGCAATCCCCACAACGTCCAAGGTCATTCCGATCCGCATTGATGAAGGCAAAGGCTTGAGGCCGTCTATTGGTGACCAACTCATTACAGCTCATGGCAATACCCAAGATAAACGTGGACGCATCTTGCGGGACCTACGCATCTCTGTCACTGATCGCTGTAACTTTCGCTGCACTTATTGCATGCCAAAAGAAGTCTTTGATCAAAACTATCCTTATCTGTCGCATAAAGAGCTTCTGAGCTTTGAAGAAATTACTCGCTTAACTTCCATCTTTTCTTCATTGGGTGTTGAGAAGATTCGCTTGACTGGTGGTGAACCACTCCTGCGTAAGAACTTAGAAGTGCTGATTGATATGTTGGCAAAGGTACGGACACCAGACGGTAAACCACTAGATCTCACCTTGACGACTAATGGCAGCATCTTAC
>Ga0114966_10002175_pt1 | contig 17660 bp, 15 predicted proteins | sample M_130207_XF_Meta_FD_87029 | JGI IMG/M metagenome (GOLD analysis project Ga0114966, IMG submission 87029) | Freshwater microbial communities from Lake Montjoie, Canada to study carbon cycling - M_130207_XF_MetaG | ecosystem: Environmental > Aquatic > Freshwater > Lake | place: Lake Montjoie...
GCAGGACATGAAAAAAGGCCGGCGCACGGAAGTCGAGTTCATGAACGGCTATATCGCCGATAAGGGCCGCAAGCTGGGAATTGCAACGCCATCCAATCTGAAGCTGGTGGACCTCGTGCTGAAAGTGCAGCGCGGAGAACTCAAGGCGTCGGCGAATATTCTCGGCTAGCTCGCCTAGCGCGGACGCTCAGGCCCCACGGTCAGCCGGCGCATTTCACGCCGGTAGCCGTGGTAGTCGTTAATGGCGTTGTGCAGGGTGCAGCGGTTGTCCCAGACCGTCAGCTGGCCCGGCTCCCAGTTCACGCGGCAGGTGAACTGCGGCTCTACGCAGTGGTGATCGAGCATTTCGATGATCGGCCGGCTCTCATGCTCGGTCATGCCGTCGAAGCGCAATGTGTGCAGCGCACTCAGATAGAGCGCTTTTTTTCCGGTATCGGGATGGGTGCGCACGATCGGGTGCCGCGCTTCATATTTCTCGGCTTCCTCGGATTTCTGCACGGCCATGTGAGCGATGCGCGCGTGATGGGCCGTGCGGTCGCCGCCTTTCTTGTGCTTGAGCCCGCCGCTGAATACGCCTATGACTCCCTTCAGCATCTCCTTCATGCCGTCGGACAACGCATCGTACGCGGCGCGCGTGTTCGCGTACAGGGTATCTCCGCCTTTAGGCGGCGTTTCGACGGAGTAGAGCAGCGTCGCGCGCGGCGGTTCTTTCAGATAGGAGGTGTCGGTGTGCCAGTCGGCGCCGAAATTGACGCGGTCCTCGGGTTCTTTGACCATGCGCGTCATTTCAGGAAAGCCGTCCATACCTTTGGCGAACGGATAAAAGCACGGCTCGCCGAAAAAGCGGCCGACTTCGTATTGATCGGCGGGCGACAAGTCCTGGCCGCGCACCGCAATAACGTGATATTCGAGAAACGCCCGGTGCAATTCGGCCCACATCGGTTTGTTGGCGAGGTCTTTGAGGTCGACGCCGTGGATATAGGCGCCTATGGCGCCCGACATCGGCCGCACTTCCATGGTTTTGTATGCGGAGCCGTAAGCGGGTGACGCTGATTGCGCTGCTGGCATGCTCTCCTCCTGAAAAAAACGTAACGCGTGACGGCCATCATAGTCGATGTGAATTAGCTTGGTAAGTGCGGATTTATTCAGGCGCACTGCGCAGGACTGGCAAGCGCGGCGCATGCGGGCTTCGACAAGGCGTTCGGCGCGGCGACTGATCGTTACCACGCGAGTTTTTCGAGCAGGGAGCCGCAGCACAAGATGGACCAGTTCTACGAGGTGCGCGGGAAGAAGGCAGCCAAGTCGCTGAAGGTGAAAGGCAAACGCGCAATCCGGGGTCTGTCAGCACGGTAGACGCGAGTCCGCCGCCGTAGGACGGCAGGCCGGAGAGAAAGTCAGCTTCGTATCTCACCCGCTTATAGCGAATAACTGGCTGATCGCCCGTACGGTTTCCCGTTATGGCGTGCCACGAGGATGGAGCGTGTTGACCACCGGCGGACAAGTGTATACAGTTCAGTAGACAATCAGCGTCACCTGAATTTGAGCATCGCAGTCGGGCGTCCGCATGTTTTGCGGGTGCTTGTCTCCAAAAGTGTGTCTGCAATCCTCCTACATGCCATCACCGGTAGTTCCATCGCCCAAGGCTGCTAAGGCCGCTGCGGCCGCGCCGTCAGTGAGCGCGGATTTCGCCACTTTTATTGCGGCCACTTCCAGTTTGGTCCTTCCCGACGCCGTGAAGCACGCCACGTGCCGCGCCTTTGTCAATTGGATCGGGTGCGCGCTGGGAGCCGCAAACGACGACACGCTGGCGCCGGTCTACACCGTCGCGCGGGGCCTGAGCGGCCGCGAGCAGGCATCGGTAGTCGGTACTGCGGAGCGTTTCGATGTAGTGAATGCGGCGATGGTGAACGCGGTGCGCGCCAATGCCCTCGATTACGACGATATGCACGTGCCGACGCTGATTCATCCCACTGGCGCGGTGGTCGCTGCGGCGCTCGCGGTGGCGGAACATCGCCGTGCGACGGGCCAAACCCTGCTGGCAGCGATTGCGACTGGCATAGAGATCGAGTGCCGCCTTGGACGCGCATTGTTTCCGCAGCATTACAACGCGGGCTGGCATAGCACGGCGACACTCGGCACGGTGGGCGCCGCTGCAGCTGCCAGCGCTGTGCTGGGGTTGGATGCGGGCCGCGCTGCTTACGCTCTGGGCATAGCGGCGACCCAGGCCAGCGGCCTCAAGGCGATGCTGTTGAACTCGTGCAAGAGCTTCAACATCGGCAATGCGGCGGCGGGTGGCGTTCTCGCGGCATTGTTGGCGGAAGCCGGGCTAGACAGCTCTGCCGATGTGTTTGCGGAAAAAACAGGCTTCTTTGCGGTTTTCGGCGCGCCGCTCGATCTGGCCAGCCTCACCAGCGAACTGGGAACGCGTTATCTCACCGCTGAGATCAGTCTCAAGCCCTATCCATGCGGCGTGGTGATACACCCGCTGATCGATGCTTGTCTTGAACTGGTCACCAAGCGTGCATTGAAAGCGGATGCGGTGCGCGCGATATCAATTCAGGTCCATCCGCGCGCAATCGAACTGGCGGGCTTAAGACATCCCGATACCGAGATCAAGGGGCGATTCAGCCTTTACCATGCGGCGGCGCTGGCGCTGGCGCGGCGCTCTGCCGGTTTGGCAGCATTCGAAGCGGCCGACGTGCATGACGTTGAATTCCATTCGTTGCGCGAATTGATGACGGTAACGGGGGATGCGCAGTTGCAGCCCAGTCAGGCGCGCGTCCAGATCGAGCTAAAGGACGGCAGCCGCCTTCAAAGCGCGATCGATCATCCCAGCGGCAGCCCGCAACGGCCGCTGACCGACCAGCAGCTGCGCGAGAAATTCAGTGAACTCGCGCACCGTGTTCTCGACGAGCCCGCTGCCGAAACTTTGTTCGAAGCTTGCATGTCTTTGGATCGCCTGCCTGACGCGGGTGAATTGCACCGTCATTGGAACCGCGCCGGAAGCGTTGCATGATTTTGTCGATGGAGAAATTTTTGCGTTGCGTCGGCTATCTGGGCGTGCTGATTGTCAGCGGAAGCGTTGCGGCAGCGGATACGTTTCCGGTAAAGCCGATACGCTTCATCGTGGGATTTCCGCCGGGCGGGGTCGTCGACATCGTCGCACGCACTGTTGGGCCCGGCATCGCAGACTCGCTGGGAGTGCAGGTCGTCATCGACAATCGCGGCGGCGCCAACGGCATCATAGGTACGGAGCTGGTCGCGAAGGCGGCGCCGGACGGCTATACGATAGGGCTCGCGAGCATCAGCACCATGGTGCTCAACATCCATCTCTATCGCAACCTCACATACCAGCTCAAGGATTTCACGCCGCTGACGACGGCGGGGCTGGTGCCTTTCGCCATAGTGGTCCATCCCGGCGTGCCGGCGCAATCGCTGAAGGAGTTGATTGCGCTGGCGCGCACGAAGCCCGGCAGGCTCGCCTTCGCGTCGCCTGGCGTTGGCGGGTTGCAACATCTGACCATAGAGATGCTGAACTCGGCGGCGAAGATCAAGGTCGAGCACGTGCCATACAAGGGCACGGGCCCGGCGATGACCGATGTGCTTGGCGGGCATATCGACGGCGTCGTGGCCGGTGTTTCGGGGATTCTTGGTTCGGTGAAGGCCGGCAAGCTGCGCGCTGTTGCGCTTACCGGGAGCGAGCGCTCGTCGTCGCTTCCCGAATTGCCGACTGCGGTCGAGCAGGGTTTGCCCGGCTTCGTAGTCGTCAACTGGTACGCGATAGTGGCGCCCCCCAATATACCGCCAGCGCTTGCCAATACGCTGCACGCGTCCATTGTGAAAGCCGTGCACTCGCCCGCGATCGCCGAGAAACTTGTTGCCGCCGGCGTCGATCCGAAGACCGATGCCAGTCCTGCCGCCTTCGCCCAATTCGTGCGCGATGATTTTGTCCGCTGGGGCAAGATCGTCAAGGATTCGGGCATCAAGGCGGAATGAAAAACTTGTTTATATGGAGAGCCGCATGAAGAGAAATTCCGCAATCGCTTTTTCGCTGGCGTGCGCATGCGGCCTCGCGTTGACGGGGCCGGTGCTGGCGCAGGAGCTGGGCGCCAAGCCCATGCGCATAGTCGTCGGGTTCGCGCCCGGCGGCTCGGCCGACATCATTGCCCGTGTGCTCGGTGCGCGTATCGGTGCAGGTATGCCGCAGCAGCCCATAGTGGAAAACCGCACGGGCGCCAATGGCATCATCGCCGCAGACTACGTAGCCAAAGCGCCTGGCGACGGATACACGGTGATACTGACGGGCGTCAGCACTTTCGTGCTGAACGCGCTGGTCTATCCGAAAGTTCCTTACGACACACTCAAGGATTTTGCGCCAGTGACCAGCGTCGCTGCCATGCAGCAGATCCTGGTTTCGCATCCGGGCCTGCCGGTGAAAGGACTGAAAGACCTGGCAGATCTCGCGCGCAAATCGCCGGGCAAGCTGACGTCTGCGTCGCCCGGCATAGGCGGCATCTCGCACCTCACGCTGGAAATACTCAAAAGCATAGGCAAGTACGACATCGAGCACGTCGCTTATAAGGGCACAGCACCCGCGCTGACCGACCTGATAGGCGGCTATGTTCCATTGCTGATCGCGGACTTGCCTGCACCGTTGCCGTACGTGAAGTCCGGCAAGTTGCGCGCGATCACGGTCACTGGTGAGGCGCGCACGCCTTTGCTGCCCGACGTTCCCACGGCGCGCGAGCAGGGCTTTCCAGCGTTGCAGGTGACCAACTGGGTCGGCGTCATGGTGCCGGTCAAGACACCACCGGCAGTCGTCGCGAAATTGCACGCCGCGTTTGTCGCCGCAGTGCAATCTGCGGACACAAAGGAGCGTTATTCTGTGATCGGCCTCGACCCGCTGATTGCACCGACGACAACCGCATTCGGCACTTTCGTGCGCGACGAATTCGCGCGCTGGGAAAAAGTCGTACGGCAGAGCGGCATACAGTTGCAACTATAGTAAGTATTAATTGTTATCCGGAGGAATATCTTGAAATTGAAGGACATCAAGCAGGCAGAAGTCATCATCGTCGGCGCGGGCAATGCCGCGCTGTGCGCGGCGCTCGCGGCCAAGGACGCTGGCGCCAATCCCGTAGTGCTCGAAACCGCGCCCGCGGCAGAGCGCGGCGGCAACACGTTTTTCGTGGCGGGCTCGACGCGCTGGGTCTTCAACAACATGGACGATATTCGCGAGGTGCTCGACCTCACCGAAGAGGAAATGCGCACGGTCGATTTCGGCACCTACTCGCGCGAGGATTTTTTCGAAGACATGGGGCGCGTCACGCAGTACCGCTGCGACCCCGATCTCACTGAAATACTGGTCGACAACGCGCGCCCGACGCTGGTGTGGATGCGCAGCAAGGGCGTGAAATTTGAGCCGATGTATAAAGGGCAGTCGCAGAAAGTTGATGGCCGCGTCAAGTTCTTCGGTGGGCAGGTCTGCAATTTCTGGGGCGGCGGTCCTGAACTGACTGCGTCTTTGTTCCGCGCGGTCGAGAAGGCGGGTATTCCGGTGCTCTACGAGACTACTGCGGCTTCGTTGATTTACGAACACGGCAAGGTCGCAGGGGTTGTCGCTGAGTCCGAAGGCGAGAAAGGCGAGATCCGCTCGAAGTCCGTCGTGCTGGCGTGCGGTGGTTTCGAATCGAATGCGGAAATGCGTGCCCGCTATCTTGGGCCCGGCTACGAGCTGGCGAAAGTGCGCGGCACCCAATACAACAACGGCGCCGGCATTCGCATGGCGCTGGATATCGGCGCGATGTCGGCCGGTCACTGGTCTGGTTCGCATGCCGTCGGCTGGGACCGCAACGCGCCGCAGTTCGGTGACCGCGTGGTCGGCGACGGTTTTCAGAAGCACAGTTACATTTTTTCCATCATGGTGAATGCGAAAGGGGAGCGCTTCGTCGACGAAGGGGCCGATTTCCGTAATTTCACTTACGCCAAATACGGCCACGTCGTGCAGCAGCAGCCGGGCATGTTTGCGTGGCAGGTATTCGATCAGAAAGTCGAGCATCTGCTGCGCGACGAATACCGTATCAAGCAGGTAACCAAGGTCGTCGCCAATACGCTGGAGGAGCTCGCCGGTAAATTGGAAGGCGTCGATCCGAAAGCATTCCTCGCCACGGTCGCGGAATACAACAAAGCGGTGCAGCAGGACGTGCCGTTTTCAACGGTCGTCAAGGATGGCCGCGGCACGCCTGGTCTTAAAATTCCAAAAACGAATTGGGCGAATACGATCGACAAGCCGCCGTTCCAGGCTTATGCCGTCACCTGCGGCGTGACCTTCACTTTCGGCGGCGTCAAGATTGCGCCCGACACCAATGTGCAGAATGTCGGTGGACGCAATATCCCGGGGCTCTATGCGGCAGGCGAGATGATAGGCGGACTGTTCTACTTCAATTATCCGAGCGGCAGCGGACTCGTCGCGGGCGCAGTATTCGGCCGGCGCGCGGGCACTCACGCGGCGAAATATGCGCGCGGCGCGGCCTAGAGAACGCGACGTCGTGACGCGCGCGGGTAGCGGCGCCGCGAGCCGTGCCAGGGCCGTGCGGCCGGCGCGCGGCGCCGAGCAGATTTATGAGTGCATCAAGCTGATGGCGATCACGTTCGCGATCAGGCCCGGCCAACGCGTCAACGAGGTCGAGTTGTCGAAAGCCCTGAACGTGAGCCGTACGCCGCTGCGCGAGGCGCTCAATCGCCTGATGGTCGAGGGTTTTCTCACACGCGCGCCGAACAAGGGCTTTACGGGGCGCCTGCTCGATGCGAAGCAGATCTTCGATCTCTACGAATTGCGGCGCTCGCTGGAAACCACCATCGTGCGCATTGCCTGCGAACGCGCGACCGATGACGAGTTGGTGGAACTGGAGCGTTTCGTCAAAACTTCCATCGATCGCCGCGCGTCGTCGGATGCCGGCAGCCTGCTTGCGCTGGACGAACAGTTTCATGAACGGGTCAGCGCACTGACGCGCAATCATGAGATGGTCAATCTGCTCAAGGCCATCAACGCGCGCATCCATTTCGTGCGCTGGCTGGACATGCAGAAGCACTACAGCCAGCAGGACCATTTACGCCTCGTCAAGGCGTTAAGGGCACGTGATGCCGACAAGGCCGTGAGTCTCATCGAAGGCCACATCACGCGCCGGCTCGATCAGATTGTCGATGTGATACGCCTGGGATTTGCTGAAATCTACATGCGCGACCAGGCCGGGGCGGCAATATGAGAGTGGGGCTGATCGGTTTCGGCGGACTCGGCATCCTGGTGGCGAAAGAGCTTGCTGCCGATGAGGCCATCCAGTTCGTCGGCGTCGCTGCCCGCGAGAAACAGCGCGAGCGCGTGCATGGCGTTCTGGGTAAAGTGCCACTGGTTGATTCCGCGGATGCACTGCTGGCGTTGAAGCCGGAATTAATAGTTGAGTGCGCAAGCCACGCGGCGTTTCGCCAGTACGCGGAACCGGTGGTGAGCGCAGGTATCGATTTGATCGCGGTGTCGGTCGGCACGCTGGCAGACGCGGAATATCGCGAACGTGTTTTGGCGACGGCGCGTCGCGGCGGCGCTACGCTGGAAATTCCCGCCGGTGCGATCGGCGCCATCGACGTGATTGCGGCAGCGCGGCATGCGGGGCTGACGCGCGTGGTTTATGTGACGCGCAAAAGCCCCAAGGCGTGGAAGGGCACGCCGGCCGAAACCATGATCGATCTTGCCAGCGTGATCGCGCCTGAGCTTTTTTACGATGAGAGCGCAGAACACGCAGCGAAGCTATTCACCGAAAAAGCCAATGTCACGGCGACGCTCGCATTGGCCGGCATCGGTTTTCAGGCGACCCGCGTGCAGTTCTGGGTCGATCCCGCGGTGACGCAAAGCGTCCACCACGTCGAAGCCGAAGGCGCCTGTGGTACGCTCACGATCGACATGGGAAACAACGTGGCGCCTGCCGACGGCAGGACATCACTGCAAACCGCGATGAGCATAGTGCAGGCCGTGCGCAACCGTGTCGCCGTCCTGCGCATATGAAGGTATAACGCACATGCTGGCGAAATCAGACATTGCAATTATAGGCGGCGGCGTCATCGGCTGCTCGGTGGCTTACTACCTGGCAAAGCAGGGCGCAAAGGTCACCATCATCGAGCGCGCGGCAGTCGGTAGCGGCGCTTCCAGCGTCAATTCCGGCGTGATCTCGATGGCGACCAAGAAGCCAGGCCTCTCGCTTGATCTCGCGATGGCGAGTCAGCGGCTGTACCCGGCGCTGTCCGCCGAACTCGGCATGGATGTCGAATACCTGGTACTCGGCAATCTCATCGTCGCAGAGAACGAAACGCAGGCCGGGTTTATCGAGGAACTCGCGGAAGAGCAGCAGGCAGCCGGCGTGCCGGTCGAAATCGTGTCTGCGCAACGTTGCCGCGAGCTCAACAAGCTGCTCGAAGGACGCGTGCTGTCAGGCATGTACTGCCCGACCGACGCGCAGGCCGATCCTTTCAAAGTCACGCAGGCTTACGCGCGCGCCGCGGAGAACCTCGGCGTGCGGATTTTCAGCGCAACGGAAGTCGAAGGTATCGAGCTCGTAAACGGCCGGGCATGCAAGGTAAAAACGTCGCGCGGCGAGGTGCATGCAAACTGGATCATCAACGCGGCTGGCGCGTATTCGCCGGCTGTCGGTGCAATGGTCGGCGTCAAGCACGACGTCAAGCCGCGCCGCGGCCAGTGCGTGATTCTGGAGGCCACCGACGACATGCCGAACGTGCGGGTTTCCAGTGCAGGGCAGTTATTGGCGAAGCACGGCGGGGCGTCTGCCGGCGGCGGTGAGCTGCAGGTGCCGCTGGGTTACACGAACCGGCCGGTTGCCGGCACCATCATGCTGGGCAGCACCAATGAATTCGTCGGCTACGACACCCGCACAACGCGTGAAGGCGTTACCGGTATTTGTCACAGCGCCGTTGCTCTGATGCCGCAACTGGCTCGTCTCAATGCAGTGCGCGCATGGGCGGGATTGCGGCCTTACTCATCGAAGGGCCCGCTCATGGGCGATGGGGGTGTCCCGGGTTACGCAGTGGCGAGCGGACACGGCGGTGACGGGGTCGCGCTGGCGCCGATCAGCGGGCGCTTTATGGCCGAGTACATCGCGAGCGACGGCAAGCGCAACGATCTGCCGGCTTTTCTGCGCGCGTTGAAAGAGCGATAAGCATGACCGCATCGTCAGACGGAGACTACGTGAACAACGAAAGCAAGATCATTCCGGGTGCAAGCGTGACCCTGCAGCTTGACGGCAAACCATTGCCGGCACGGCGCGGGCAAACCGTGGCTGCAGCGATGCTCGCTGCCGGACAGCGAGTGCTGCGCCACACGCGGCACGCGGGCAAACCGCGCGGCCTGTTCTGCGCGATGGGCGTCTGTTTCGATTGCGTGATGACCATAGACGGCAAAGCGGGCGTGCGCGCCTGCATGACCAAGGTCGAGGACGGCATGCAGGTGAGTTCGCCCGTGCAGTTCAAGCCTTACGAGCGCAAATCATGAGTTTCACCATGGAAACCGATATCGCAGTTGTCGGCGCCGGGCCCGCGGGATTGTCAGCGGCGCTTGCGGCGACGAATGCCGGTGCGTGCGTGGTGGTGCTGGATGAATATCCGGAACCGGGCGGCCAGTTCTACAAGCAGTTGCCGGTTGAATTCAGCGTGCCGGACCGGACCAAGCTTGATGAGGATTACACCAAAGGCGATGCCGTGCTCGCAGCGGTGAAGAAAGCCGGCGTGACGATATCGAACGAGACGCTGGTATGGGGCGCGTTCGAAGCCGGCGAGTTGTCGGTCACACGCCGCGGCGAAGCCGGCAGCGTAAAGGTTAAGAAAATTATTGTTGCGAGCGGCGCATACGAGCGCGTGATTGCGTTTCCGGGCTGGGACCTGCCCGGCGTGATGACGCCCGGCGGCGCGCAGACCCTGGTCAAAAACCAGCAGCAGTTGCCGGGTAGCCGCATCGTGCTCGCAGGTTCGGGCCCGTTTCTGTTACCGGTCGCGAAAACGCTGCTCGGCGCAGGCGCGAACATTGCAGCGATTTATGAGGCAACCCGTCCACGCGAATGGGCGCGTCATGCGCTGCGTTTGTGGGGACATTGGGACCGCATCGCCGAAGGACTGCGTTACCGCCGCACGCTCGCCGATGCCGGATTGTCGATACAGTTCGGCCGCATCGTGGTCCGGGCTGAAGGCGCGGACGCGGTCGAACGCGTCGTGACCATGGAATGCGATGCTTCCGGCCGTACGATCGCAGGCACCGAGCAGGCAGAGTCCTGCGACACGCTGTGCGTGGGCTACGGTTTTATACCGCAAGTGCAGCTGACGCGTCTGCTCGAATGTGAGCATCGTTATGACGCGTTGCGCGGTGGCTGGGTGCCGAAGTATGGCGGTGATATGCAGACCAGCGTTCCCGGCGTGTATGTGGCGGGCGAAGTCGCCGGCATCGGCGGTGCGTATGCGGCGCTTGCCGAAGGCTGGGTCGCCGGCTTGAGCGCAGCGCGCGAGCTCGGACACAAAGTGCGCGACACCGCGTTGATGAGCGCACAGCGGGATCGCGCGCTACGTCGGCAATTCGGCGATCTCGTCAACACGGTGTTCGCTGTGAAGCCCGGCATATTCGAGCTGATAGCCGACGATACGCTGGTGTGCCGCTGCGAAGAAGTGAGCGCAGGGGAAATTCGCGCTGCCGCGGCCGCATGGGGCGCGCGGTCGGGCGCGGTCAAAGGCGTCACGCGCTGCGGCATGGGGTATTGCCAGGGACGCATCTGCGGCAGTCTGCTCGAAGAGTTGACGGCGCGCGCCGCTGGCTGCACGCGCGCCGAAGTCGGCGGCCTGAGCGTGCGTCCGCCGCTGAAACCAGTGCGGGTCGGCGATCTTGCCGATCTCGCGGAATAAGGAAAATGATGGCTAATATGCTGCAAAAACTGCAACTGACAGGGTTGGCGAGTGCGCTGATAATCGCGTGCTTAACCCTCCCGGCGTTCGGTCAGCAGGGCAAAACCGCGGCAGGATACCCTGAAAAACCGGTGCGGTTGATCGTCACATTTGCTCCCGGCGCATCCAACGACATACTTGCGCGGCTGATTGGCGGCAAGCTGGCCGATGAATGGGGACAGAACTTCGTCATCGATAACCGGCCGGGTGGCGGTGGTGCTATCGGCATCAACGCGGTAGTGAAGTCCGCGCCAGACGGTTACACGTTGCTGCTGGCCAATTCCGGGCCCAGCGTGGGCGCTCCGATGCTCGCGCGCGAATCTTCCTATTCGCCATTCGATTTCACGCAGATCGTTTATATCGGTTACGCGCCGCTGGTGATCCTGGCGAATCTGTCCTTTGCGCCGAAGAACCCCAAGGAGTTGATCGACTACGCGAAGGCGAACCCGGGCAAGATCAGCTGGGGATCTTCGGGCGCGGGGTCGAGCCCGCATATCGCCATACTGTTGTTTCAGACCGCCACCGGCGTCGATGTGACGCACATCCCCTACAAAGGCGCGGTGCAGAACATGACCGACCTCATCGGTGGCCAGATCAATTTGATTTACACGACGACGGTATCGAGCGAACCGCAGATCAAGGCCAACCGCGTGCGCGGCATCGGGGTTGCAGCGCCCCGGCGCGTAGGCCTGCTGCCGAACGTGCCGACGCTTGCCGAATACGGTATCAAGGATGCGGAGGCGGGCATCTGGTATGGTTTGCAGGGGCCGAAAGGCATGCCGCGCGCGATAGTCGACAAGCTGAACCGCGAAGTGAATCGGACGCTGGGCATGGCCGACGTCAAAGCGCGGTTCGAGCAGCTCGGTTTTGAAGCGGCGGGCGGCCCGCCTGAAGATTTCGACAAGCTGGTGAAAAGCGAAGTAGCAAAGCTCGAGAAGCTGCTTAAAGCCGGACTGATCAAGAAAGAGTGAATGCGGTGCCAGTGCCGGTCCAGCTTATCGTGCCTTTTGCCGCGGGCGGCGGCAGCGACGAGGCCGCGCGCGCGTTCGCGCGTTATGCGGCGCCCCGACTCAGCGGCGGCATCGCAGTGGTCAATCGCACCGGCAACAGTGGTGCGACCGGTTTTCGCCTGGGCGCGGATGCGCCAGCCGACGGCCGCTCGCTCACGCTGATGGTGGCTTCGCTGATCGCGGGTCCGCATGCGGGGGATGGTTACGCAGTCAGTTATCGCGATTTCACGCCCGTATGCCTGCTGGCGACGATGCCGCTGGTGCTGTGCGTGCGGGCAGACAGCAGCCTGCGCACGTTCAGGCAAATGCTGGACGATGCCCGCGATCGGCCGGGACAACTCGCGCTGGGCACCGCCGGACGTGGCAGCTTCGTCGACCTTGCAGCACGCGCGTTGGCGCAAGCCGCGCAGCTGTCGATTGCGTTGCGCGCGCGGGCAGGATCGGCCGAACAGATCGAAGCATTGCTCGCGGGCGCACTCGACGTCGCGCAGATTTCTCTGGACGAAGCTTTGCCACTGGTGCGGACAGGCAGGCTGAGAGCGCTGGCAGTGGCAGGCATGGAAACGTCACCGGCGCTGCCTGGCGTACCGACGACCGCGGAACACGGTATCGCATTGGATATGGGGTTCTTTCGCGGACTGGGCGCGCCGCGTGGTCTGCCGCAGCACGTGTCCGCCGAGCTCGAACAAGCGTGCGCAGCGACGGCAGCGGATGAAGGTTTCAGGCAACATTTGTTATCGCAGGGCGCGACGCCGCGGTTTCTGGCCGGCGCGGCCTATGGTGCATGGCTAGCCGCGCTGGACCAATCATTTGCCGCGGTGATTGCGGCGGAAGTCGCGGGACAAGGATGAGCACGCACCCATGAAGATAGGGTTGATTGGCTGCGGGGTCATCGGCCGCGCGCTGTTGTCCCATCTGGCCGCGGCGGGAGCAGACGTCAAGGTCGTCGGCGTCCTCGTCACAGATCCGGCGAAGCACGCACTGGCGGCATGGAAAATCACCACCGATGCTGCGGAATTTCTGGCGACAGGCCCGGAACTGATAGTCGAGTGCGCGGGCCAACATGCGTTCGCTGCGTTGGTGCCGGGTATGCTGGAGGCAGGATACGAAGTGGTGGCAGCTTCGGCGGGTGCGCTGGCAGATGATTCCGTGCGTGTCGCGGTGGATGCGGCGGCGCGCGTCGGCGGCGTGCGGCTTTACATCCCGGCGGGAGCGCTCGCTGGCGTCGATGCATTGGCCGGCGCGAAACAGGTTGGACTGTCTGCCGTGCGTTACGTGCGCACCGCTCCGCCAGCGACGTGGGTGTGGGCCGGGGCATTGAGCGAAGACGCTGCCCGCGCGTTGACTGCACCGACTGTGGTGTTTGAAGGCAGTGCGCGCGAAGCCGTAAAGCGGTTTCCGAAAAATGCCAATGTGGCAGCAACGCTGGCACTCGCCGGCATCGGTTTCGAGCGCACGCGTGTGCAACTCATCGCGGACCCGGCGGCGACGGGCAATACGCATGCGATTGAGGCCGAAGGCGCATTCGGCACGCTGCGCACCAGCATGGGCACAGAGGTCATCCCCGGCACCAGCACATCGCGCATCGTAGCCGGCAGTCTTGCGCACGCGGTGCTGTCCCGGGCGTCGTGCATAGTCGTTTAAGTCAGATCAAGGACCAACAAAATTGCAGCAAAGAAGTGCAGGCTATGCAGTGAAGGTGTGGGCAGTTGGTGCGTGTGCCGTGACGCTGATGCTCGCATGGCATGTGCGCGCAATTGCGGAGGCCGGACTTAAAGGTTATGAAACGAGCACCTGGCACGGCATATTGGCGCCGGCATCGACGCCGCCGGATATCGTCGTGAAACTGAATGCCGAAATCACGCGTATTCTCGCGCAGCCCGCGGTGAAAGAGCGCCTGCTTGGGCAGGGGCTGGATCCGGTCGGCGGCACGCCTGAACAATTCGCTGCTTACCTCAAAGCGGAAGTAAGCAAGTGGCCGGCGTCGTGAAGGCTTCGGGAGCAAGACCTGAATAACAACGTTGCAGACGTGTCCATTCTGGCCGAACTCAAGGTCGGCGGGCGTTCGTATCGTTATTGCAGTCTAGCCGGGGTTGCACGAACCGCTATTGCGCGACTGCCGTATACATTCAGGATCGTGCTCGAGAACCTGTTGCGGCAGCGTTTATCTGGCGGCGGGGATGCGGACGATGTAGCAGCCCTGCTGGCGTGGCGCGAACGCGGGCGCGCGCCGGGTGAAATCCATTTCATGCCGGCGCGCGTGATGATGGACGACACCGCGGGCATCCCGTCGATCGGCGATCTGGCAGCGATGCGCGATGCAGTTGCGCGTCTTGGCGGCGATCCGCAGCGTATAGCGCCGGTGATTCCGCTCGATTTCGTGGTCGACCATTCGGTCATCGCCGATCACGCCGGCGGCGCCGATGCATTGGCGCGCAACATGGCGCTTGAACTCAAGCGCAACGCGGAACGGTTCAGTTTTTTGCGCTGGGGCGGCCAGGTATTTGACAACCTGCATGTGGTGCCGCCAGGCGGCGGCATTTGCCATCAGGTCAATCTCGAGTATCTGGCGCGCGTCGTGCGCGTGCAGCAGCACGGCGAGTATGAACTCGCGTATCCGGATTCCATGGTTGGCATCGACAGTCATACGCCCATGGTCAACGGTCTTGGCATAGTCGGCTGGGGCGTATCCGGCATGGAAGGCGTCGCTGCGGCGCTCGGTGAGCCGGTCTCCATGCTGATTCCGCAAGTCGTTGGCTGCCGTCTCAGCGGACGGCTGAATCCCGGTGTAACGGCAACCGATCTGGTGCTCACCATCACGCAGATGCTGCGCAAGCACGATGTCGTCGGTAAATTCATTGAGTACTTCGGTCCCGGATTGAGCGCGCTCGCGCTGGCCGACCGCGCCACGGTCGCGAACATGACGCCGGAAGCGGGCGCCACCATGAGTTATTTTCCGATCGATGCGGAGACGCTGCGCTATCTGCGCGCGACCGGTCGCGACGCCGCGCATGTCGCGCTGGTCGAGGCGTATGCCAAAGCGCAGGGTCTATGGCACGACGAGACTTGCGTCGCGGATTACAATTCGATTATAGAAATCGATCTCACCTCAATTGAAGCTTCCGTGGCGGGACCCAGGCAACCGCACGAGCGCGTTTCGCTCAGCGCCGCGCCGCAGGCTTTCAGTGCCATGCATCCGGCGCGCGTTCCCGCCAAAATCGCTGAAACCATGCTGGTCAAAGACGGCGATGTCGTCATCGCGGCGATCACGAGCTGCACCAATACGTCCAACCCGGCGGGCATGATAGGTGCGGGCATAGTCGCGCGGAATGCCGTGGCGCGCGGTCTCAAGGCCATGCCGTGGGTCAAGACTTCGCTGTCGCCGGGCTCGCGCGTGGTGGCGGACTATCTGCAAAAGAGCGGGTTACAGAAAAGCCTGGATGCGCTCGGTTTTCAGGTTGCGGGGTTCGGTTGCATGACCTGCGTGGGATTTTCCGGCCCGCTTGCCGCGGCGGTAGCCGATACCATCACCGGGAAGGGCATTGCAGCTGCCGCGGTGTTGTCGGGCAATCGCAATTACGAAGGGCGTATACATCCGCAGGTGCGCGCGAGTTTTCTCGCCTCGCCGCCGCTGGTCGTCGCTTACGCACTCGCAGGTTCCATATTGAAAGATCTGCGCACTGAGCCGCTCGGCATCGACAGGGAAGGTCGTGCCGTTTATCTCAAGGATTTGTGGCCGGATGAAGCGGAAGTCCGCGCGCTGATGGACGCGGCAATCGAGCCGGGACTTTACACGCGCTCTTACGCGCATTTGTATGAAGGCAGTGCCGAATGGCGGGCGCTGCCTTACCAGCGTGGAATGCAGTTTGAGTGGGGAAATTCAAGCACCACTATTCGGCAGCCGCCGATGTTTGATGATGTGCAGTTGCAGCCGGCGCCGCTCGCCGACATCCGCGGCGCGCGCGTGCTCGCTATTTATGGCGACCTGGTTACCACTGAACACGTTTCGCCGATGGGCATGATTCCGCCGCACTCGCTGGCCGGCACATTTCTGCAGTCGCAAGGCGTTGCGCCTGCCGATTTCGTGAGCTTCGCTGCGCGCCGCCTCAATCATGATGTGATGATACGCGGCACGCTGGCGAGCGTGCACTTGCATAACGAGATGACGCCCGGCAGCCCCGGGGGCAATACATTTCATATGCCCGGGCGCGCGCCGATGTCGATTTACGATGCGGCGCAGCGCTATCGGCGGGACGGGATTCCTCTCGTCGTCATTGCGGGCCGCGGTTACGGCACGGGCTCTTCGCGCGACTGGTCGGCCAAGGGCATGCGTCTGCTCGGCGTGCGCGCCGTCATCGCGGAATCGTTCGAGCGCATACACCGGGCGAACCTCGTGGCAGCCGGCGTGCTGCCATTGCAATTTTCTGCCGGACAAACGCGTCGCACGTTGCGTCTCGACGGCAGCGAGCAGTTCGACATCACGGGGTTAGGGCAGACGCTGGTGCCTGCAATGACTCTATGCGGTGTTGTTACGCGCGCCGACGGCAGCCGCGAAGAGTGCGATTTGATTGCGCGGCTGGAAACCCGGCAGGAGGCCGAGTATTTTCGCCACGGCGGCATTCTTAACTACGCATTGCGCAAGCGATGTCAGGCCTGAGGGCCGCACAAGCGGACTGCAGCGGGCCCCCTAGTCGATCTTGACGCCCGCGCTTTGCACCAGCTCGGACCATTTTTTCGATTCGGAGACGATGTAGCTGGACACTTCTTCCGATGTGCCTCCCATGATGGTGAGGCCCATATCCATCACGCGTTTGCGGAACGCAGGTTCGGTGAGTGTCGTGTTAATTTGCTGGTTGAGCTTGGCGATGATGCTTTTCGGTGTGCCAGCGGGCGCCATCAGCGTATACCAGGTGCCAGCCTCCAGCCCCGGCATACCAGCTTCTTTGGTAGTCGGCACGTCGGGCAGCACACTCGACCGTGCGGCGGACAGCACCGCCAACGCACGCACATTTCCGGCAAGGGCCTGCTGCGCGACGGCCGGCAGCAGGTGAAATATGAGCTGGGTGCGGTTGGCGATGGTGTCCTGGGTTGCCAGACCGGGCGACACGTAAGGAATGTGGCGCATTTTGGTGCCGGTCATTTTTTGATACAGCTCGGCGGCGAGATGCATGCTGCTGCCGTTGCCGGCCGACGCGTAATTCAGTTCGTCAGGTTTGGTTTTCACGTACTGGGTGAATTCCGCGAGCGTGCGCGCGGGCAGCGACGGATGAACGACGAGCACGTTGGGCACGCTGCCGAACTTGATGACGGGGTCAAAGTCTTTTTTCGGATCGAAGCCAAGCGACTTGTAAACGAACGGATTGATGGTAAACGTGGTCCCCGACGCAAACGCCAGGACATAGCCGTCAGCGCTGGCTTTGGCGACGATAGCGGTGCCGATATTGCCGTTGCCGCCGCCGCGGTTATCAACCACGAATTGCTGCCCCAGCGCTTTGGTCAGCGCATCCGCAAGCAGGCGGCATGACGGATCGCTGCTGCCGCCCGGCGGAAATGGGTTCACGAGGCGAACCGGCCGCACCGGGTAATCTTTGGTGGCATCGGCGGCGGAAGCGGTCTGCGCAAACGGCACGACAGCAAAACTGAAGACAAGGGCAACGGTTGACC
>Ga0114966_10002176_pt1 | contig 17659 bp, 13 predicted proteins | sample M_130207_XF_Meta_FD_87029 | JGI IMG/M metagenome (GOLD analysis project Ga0114966, IMG submission 87029) | Freshwater microbial communities from Lake Montjoie, Canada to study carbon cycling - M_130207_XF_MetaG | ecosystem: Environmental > Aquatic > Freshwater > Lake | place: Lake Montjoie...
TCGGCAATAAAAGAACAAACACGGTCTACTTCAGGGGTGTCTACAAAAGCACATTGTAAACGCGTAATCTCCCCATTATAACTAACGAGCATATCTCCTTTACCAATTAACTGCTCTGCACCACCAGCATCTAAAATAGTTCTACTATCAATTTTACTAGAAACTTTAAACGCAATACGTGCAGGGAAATTAGCTTTAATAGTTCCTGTAATAATATTTACACTAGGCCTTTGTGTGGCAATAATTAAATGTATACCAACAGCTCTCGCCAACTGCGCCAAACGAGCTATTGGCATTTCCACTTCTTTACCAGCTGTCATAATTAAATCGGCAAACTCATCTACCACTAAAACAATAAATGGTAAAAATTGATGCCCCTTCTCTGGATTTAATTTTCGTGCGGTAAATTTCTCATTGTATTCTTTGATATTTCTACAACCCGCTTCTTTTAATAAATCATACCTATTGTCCATTTCGATGCACAAAGCATTTAAGGTATTGATTACTTTTTTTGTATCTGTAATTATGGCGTCTTCCTCTCCTGGCAATTTTGCTAAGAAATGTTTTTCAATCACTCGGTACAAACTTAATTCCACTTTTTTTGGATCTACTAACACAAATTTTAATTGTGAAGGATGTTTCTTATATAATAGGGAAACTAAAATTGCATTTAACCCTACCGACTTTCCTTGACCAGTTGCACCTGCCATTAACAAGTGTGGCATGCTCGCTAAATCCACTATGAAATTTTCGTTGTCAATTTTTTTACCAATAGCAATGGGCAATGAAAATTTACTGGTCTGAAATTTTTCACTGGCTAATAAGGTTTTCATACTCACCACCGACTTGCGAATATTAGGTACTTCAATACCAATGGTTCCTTTGCCAGGTATTGGAGCTATAATACGTATACCCAATGCAGCCAAGCTTAAAGCAATATCATCTTCTAAATTTTTAATACGACTTATACGTACGCCAGGCGCAGGTACAATCTCATATAAAGTAACCGTAGGACCAACTGTAGCTGCAATTCGCTGAATAGCAATATCGTAATTTTTTAAGGTCGCTATAATTTGATTTTTATGTGTTTCTAATTCCTCGGGGTCTTGCACAATTTTTTCAGAGCCATGGGTCTCTAACAAATTTAAATGCGGGTACTTGTAATTTTTTAAATCTAGCGTAGCATCATATTGTGTACCAATACTACCTATAGGAACTATCACTTCTTTGGCCACATCTTTTATTTCTAAATCTAAGTCTTCTAAAAGCTCTCCATTAAAATCTTCAATATTGGTTTTTGGTTCTATAATTTCAACAGGATCTTCTTTTAAAGTAGGGGCCAACTCAATATGAGGAATGTTATTTGTTTCTTCCACTAAATCAATTTCATCAAAGGAAGTTTCGTTGGATGTATCAGTAGGGCTTGTTTCATTTTTTAAACTATTCGCACTAAAGGCAGCAGGTTCTTCTTTAGGCTCAGGCGCATTCAAATCCCATTCTTGTTTTACGGCCTCTTCCGTATCCTCACTGACGAAAGCTTCTTCTTTTTTCTTTGGAAGTAAAAAATTAAAACTAGGTACCTTAAAAATGGGGTTAAATCTCCAGATGATATAACATAGTCCTGCAACTAATAGTAAAGATCCAGTTCCAAAACTACCCACCCATTTTATCAACCAACTACTACAGTATTCCCCCAGTGCCCCGCCCCAAGAAAATAAAGCTCCCTGTGTTACAAATGCAAAGGAGGTACTTAATACCAATAAACCAATAATTACATAACGCAGATTTCTCCACAAACTAAAAATAGGTTTTGTAAAAAATAAATTTACGCCCAATACAAAAAAGAAGGTACACAATAAATAAGCAGGTATACCAAATCCATTAAATATAATTTGATAAGCAACAAAGGCCCCAAAATAGCCCATTAAATTATTCGCTTTTAAATCATTCACCGTAAAAAGGTGCGTTCGCCAAAGTTGAACCATATCCTGATCTTCCTGCCAGGTAAATAAATAAGAAGTAAATGCTACGAATAAAAATAAGGTAATGAGCAAACTAATCGCCCCCATTATTTTAGAAGTACGTTCGTCTTTTACAATTTCTGTAACCGATACATCCGATTCTTTGTCAGGATTAAGCGCCTCACCTGAAACCTTGGGTTCTTTTTTGCTTTTAAGCGTATTTGCCATGGTAACAAATATAAGTTATCTGCATAGGACGAAAAAGGAATTTGAACAAATGTGTAAAATTGAAAAAAGGCAAGGCTACTTATCCACTTTATTAAGATAAACCACCCTCCCCCAACTCAACCAACCTAGTATAAAACACAATCCTCCAAGGGGTGTAATGGGACCAATAAAACGTATCAAAGGATGATCTGAAGTAGAAAGCAAAGTCAATAGGTACAAGGAACCGCTAAAAAATAAAGTACCCACTATAAAAAAATGAGCTGCCCATCCTAGCCCTTTTTGTTCCCCAATACTTAGGTCCTGTCTATTGCTATAAATAGATAAAATAATAAGGGCCATCGCATGCATAAATTGATACCTTACCCCTGTTTCAAATATTTGTAATTGATCAGTACTCACTATCGCTTTTAATGCATGCGCACCAAATGCGCCTAACAGCACTGACAATGCTGCAAAAGACAATCCCCAGCTAATTATTTTACGATGCATGTTTTTGAATTAGTTTTTTCAAACCTGCTTCGGTAATTTGATCCGATGGTAGCCGGTAATTGGCTTGTTGATAATAAGCGTGGCGCTCCACTAATTTTTGTTGAATAAAATGAGCAATCTCCTCATTAGATAAATGAGCAATTAAAGGACGATGCGCTTTCTCTGCAGACAATCTTTCTACCAATACCTCCACCGACTCATCTAACCAAATCACGATTCCTTCTTTTTTCATCCAATTCATATTTTCTTGAAAGCAAGGTGTTCCACCCCCAGTAGCCAAAACATACTTTTTTTTCTCTTTAAACCATCTCAATATCTTAGCTTCGGATTTTCTAAAATAGTCCTCCCCGTCTTCTTCAAAAATTTCGGAAATAGTTTTTTCTTCCGTCAGCTCTATCAAACCATCTAAATCATAGCCAGCCGATTTAATCCAATTAGCAATTTTTTTTGTCCAGAATGTTTTTCCTGAACCCATCATTCCAATTAAAAATATTTTTTCTGCTGCCATACACGATACTTCTATTTGAACGCATTAAATCCAGTTACATCCATTCCGGTAATTAGTAAATGAATATCATGTGTACCTTCGTAAGTAATCACGCTTTCTATATTCATCATATGTCTCATAATGGAATATTCTCCGGTAATGCCCATCCCACCTAACATTTGTCGAGCATCTCTTGCTATTTGTGCTGCTATTTCACAACTGTTTCTTTTGGCCATACTTATTTGTGGAGGAGTAGCACGACCTTCATTCATTAAAACCCCTAATCTCCAAACCATCAATTGCGCTTTGGTGATTTCGGTAATCATTTCGGCCAATTTTTTTTGTTGCAATTGAAAAGCACCAATAGGTTTATCAAATTGAATACGCTCTTTGCTATAGCGAAGTGCTGTATCATAACAATCCATGGCAGCACCTAATGCACCCCATGCAATACCATATCTAGCTTTGCTTAAACAACCCAATGGCCCTTTTAATCCTTTCACATTGGGCAATATATTTTCTTTAGGCACTTTTACATTATCAAAAACCAATTCCCCTGTAGCGCTAGCTCTTAAACTCCATTTTCCATGCGTAGTGGGTGTTGTAAATCCTTCCATTCCTCTCTCCACGATCACTCCAATAATTTCTCCTGCTTCATTTTTTGCCCATACTATAGCTACTTGTGCAAAGGGCGAATTGCTGATCCACATTTTGGCGCCATTTAAAATAACATGGTCCCCAGCATCTTTAATATTGGTGATCATACTCGATGGGTCTGACCCATGATCGGGCTCGGTTAAACCAAAACAACCCAACCATTCTCCAGAAGCCAGCTTCGGTAAATATTTTTTCTTTTGCGCTTCATTGCCATAGGCATAAATAGGAAACATCACTAAAGAACCTTGCACACTCGCTGTACTTCGAACACCACTATCTCCTCTTTCTAATTCCTGCATCATGATACCGTAACTGATATAATCCAAGCCACCGCCGCCATATTCCACTGGAACAGTTGGACCAAAACAACCCATGTCCCCTAATTGTTTAACAATTTGTATTGGAAATTCGGCTCTTTGCGCATAGTCTTCTATAATGGGTGAGATTTCTTTTTTTACATACGCTCTTACTGCCGAACGCACCATGCGTTGCTCTTCCGTAAGCAATTCATCTAATTGATAATAGTCGGGCGATTCAAATAAGTCGGTTCTAACTGCCATAATGAATACATTTAGGTAATAAACAATCCATTGCAAAGGTAACAGAAACGGGAGTAAAAAAGTATATTTACAACAACAATAATTAACATGCGAAAAGTAATCACCCATTTAAGTTTCTACGTTTTACTTGCCATTATTGCGGGTATCCTCTTAGGGATCTATGAGCCAGCCACCGCCATTCAACTAGAACCGCTTGCGAAATATTTTATAAGCCTTATTAAAATTTTCACTTACCCTATCATTTTTCTTACTGTGTCATTAGGTATTGCCAGCATGGGTGATTTGAAAAAAGTAGGCCGCATAGGAATAAAATCACTTGTGTATTTTGAAATTGTGAGTACACTATCTTTAGCCATTGGCGTTGTTATGGCCTTATGGATTCAACCAGGGAATATTAATAAAGATGGATTACAAATGCAAGATCCTTCCAAATATACCCAAGCCACTCAATTTCATTTATGGGCTGTTGTTAAACAAAATACCAATTTGCAAATTTTAATATTAGCTATTCTACTTGGCTTTGTGTTGAACTTTTTAAAGAAACGCGAAAAATACATTCATCAATTGGGCAGATTAACACATTATGTTTTTATTGCTTTAAAATATGTGATGTACTTAGCTCCCATCGGCGCATTAGGGGGTATGTCTTTTGCCATTGGAAAATATGGTTTAAAAACATTGATACCCTTAGGTAAATTAATGGGCACTATGTATTTAACTATGTCGTTTTTTATAATAATTGTACTTGGACTTATTTTAAAATATTATCAACTATCTATTTTTAAATTAATTAAAAGTATCAAAGAGGAATTATTAATTGTATTTGCTACTTCTTCTTCTGAGCCAGCCATGCCTTCTCTGATGAATAAATTAGAAAAAATGGGTTGTTCAAAATCGGTAGTGGGACTAGTGGTGCCTACTGGCTATTCTTTTAATTTAGATGGTACTTCTATTTATTTATCTATGGCCGTTATCTTTATTGCACAATTGTATAATGTACAATTAAGTACTGCAGAAATTGTTACCATTATTTTGATTTTGATGCTTACTTCCAAAGGAGCTGCCGGAGTTACAGGAAGTGGGTTTATTGTATTAGCATCTACCTTAGCCACGCTTCAAAAAATTCCTATTGAAGGATTGGCTTTTTTATTAGGCGTTGACAAATTTATGAGCGAAGCCCGTGCTATTACCAATATCATTGGCAATAGTGCTGCTACTTTAGTCATTTCAAAATCGGAAGGAGAAGCCATTCATTTAGATTAACAAGGACTTCATTTCCTGCGCATATTGCTTTGCCGCTAGAGCTGCTTTTTCAGCAAAGTCATTTTCGCTGCTTGCAAAAATAATGGCCCTACTTGCGTTAACCAATAAGCCAATCTCTTTATTTTTTCCATACTTAGTAACTTCTTCTAAACTTCCTCCCTGTGCACCCACCCCTGGTACTAATATAAAATGAGCTGGAATAATTTTTCGGATGCTTTCAAATTCATGTGCTTTAGTAGCACCTACCACAAACATAATTTGATCTGCTGTACCCCATGATGCAACTTGTTCTATAACTGATTCATATAGAAACTGGCCTGTTGCTAATTTTTGTTGTTCAAAATTTTTGCTTCCTTCATTAGAAGTAAGCCCAAGCACAATGCTACACTTATTGGCATAGGCTAAAAATGGCTCTATACTGTCCTTACCCATATAAGGCGCTACAGTAATGGCATCAAATGGCAATACTTCAAAAAAAGTTTTTGCATATTGAGCGGAGGTATTGCCGATGTCTCCTCTTTTTGCATCAGCTATTGAAAAATGAGTCCTTGGTATATGTGCTAAGGTTTCTTCCAAGGCTTGCCAACCTTTCACCCCTTGAGCTTCGTAAAAAGCAGTATTGATTTTATAACTTACACAATAGTCAGCAGTCGCATCAATAATGGCTTTATTAAAGTCAATGACGCCCTGCGCATTTTTAGAAAAACCTTTTGGCAATTTATCAATATCGGAATCTAATCCAACACATAAATAAGATTGCTTTATTTTAATACTTTGAACTAGCTCTTTTTTAGTCATACTTTATTTTTGTACTTTAACAACCGGGTTAGTTTTTACAAATACTTTATAGCCCCAAGGTAACAATTCAAACTGATTTATATTTTGTACATTTTGTTTTGTAAACAAATCTGTATAAATATTCTCCCCATTTTCCATTTGCAATTGAACCTGATGCATTTGATTGGATAAATTTAATACCACCACCACCTTATCGTTTTCGGCAACTCTTTGATAAGCCATAACGGCATCCGGATTATTCACTTTTAATCGGTTAAATTTTGCTCCTTCCCCAAATGCCTTGTTGGATTGTCTCAAATGCAATAAAGTGCTATAAAAAGAAGCACGTTTATATTTGCCAAATGGCATTGGATCTTTTTCAAAAAACTGAATGGGCCGTAACACAGGTTCTTCTTGTCCACTATAGATAAGAGGCATAGTTCTATGATAGGTTTGAGAAAGAATGGCAAAGGGGGCATGAATAGCACCAGGCATGGTGGCATAATCTGCTTTGTTCCAAGAATTTTCATCATGATTACTGGTAAAATACAAGCGCCATGCGCCCTTTATAAAACTAGTATCAATTACATTAAACATGGAATCTAATGCAGCAATTCCTTTTTTTCCCGCTGCAATATCTTTAATGATATTGTATTCTCTCCAAGTATAAGTAGCATCAAAACCTGCTGGATGCAATGCTGCATCATCTGCTTCAGCTAAAAAAAACAAAGGTCTAATTTTTTTTAAGGAGGCAATACATTTATACCAGAAACTGGTAGGCACTCCCCAAGCTACATCCACTCTGAATCCATCTATGTTGGTATTATTCACCCAATAACGCATCGAGTTAATCATGCTGTCCTGCATCTCTACATTGGCAAAATTTAATTCACGGGTATCTGACCAATCAGCGGTATAAGTTGGTTTTCCTAAACTATCTTTTTCATAAAAATCAGGATGGGTTGTTAGCCACTTATTATCTGCCCCACTATGATTGGGTACATAATCAATAATTACTTTCATCCCTAATGCATGCACCTGATGGACTAATTTTTTAAAATCCTGTAAGGTTCCAAATTCTGGATTGATGCCCGTGTAATCGGCTACGGCGTAATAAGATCCTAAGGTTCCTTTTCTTCCTTCTTTTGATATGGGTTGAATGGGCATCAACCAAACTGTTTGCACGCCCATTGCTTTTAATCTGGGTAAGTGTTTTGCAAATGCATTGAAGGTTCCTTCTTGGGTATATTGGCGAATATTTACTTCATAGATATTGCCTTGTTGCATAAAGGCAGGATGCTTTTGTTGGGCTTGTAATTGTATCACTAAATAAAGTCCAACCAATAAAAATAGCTTTTTCATTTTATATCCATTTTATTAGTTGTAAAATTAATATAAAGCACCCAAGATGCCAATTATACAAAAACAGGGTTTTAGGAATTAGAATTTGGCATAACTTTGAGGATGATTGGTAAAATTAGCATTAAGGCTTTAGTGGTATTAGCGTCTATTTCCCTACAATGGGGCTGTAGCAACTTATCCAATAAAGAAATGGCAGATAATGCCTTAGACGGGGGTAGGTATTTTTTAGAAAACTGCAATCAAGGGGATTTCAAAAAAGCCAATAATTACCTATTAGATGGCCCAGAGAATCAAAACTTCCTGAAAGACATTGCCACTAGTTATTTCGCCCTGGACAAAGAAGGTAGGCAACAATTAAGACAGGCTTCTATTCAAATTAACGAAGTCCAAACCATGGACAGCAATCAAACCATTATTAAGTACCAAAGCTCCTTAGATAAAATACCCCATCAAATTAAAGTCATCAATACACCATCGGGATGGAGAGTAGACTTAAAATTTACCTATACCGGTAAATAGTAAAGCAAAAAAATGTATATTTGCACTCAAATAAAATAACTTCTTTAATCACATTTTAACTGCAAAAATGGAAGCACAAAAAAACACAAAAAAATACTGGGCAATTTGTTTTACATGGACTGTTATTTTGGTAGCCTTAATTATATTTAAAAGAGAATTTTTCTGGTTGGCACTTCCAGGCACTTTTACTTATTTTGCCAAAGCAATGGATTTGTTTTAAATAAAAAACAAATTTATATTTATACGAAATTAAAAAAGCCCTCCGAGCAATCAGGGGGCTTTTTATTTGAATATGTTTTTTTATTTCAGCACGGACAAAGCCGCGTCTATATAGGAGAAATTTTCGGGTTGAAAATGATGTATCGGCTTAATCACTTTTGATTCTCCCAATCTTACCACCACTGCATTTTTATCTTTAATGATAAATACATATTGCCCAAACAATCCATTTTGCTCTGCTACTTTTAAACCTTTGTGATTAAATATCCAATATTGATAGCCATAAAAATCTACCGGATTATTGTTTTCATAAGTGTCTAATAAATAAGTGGCAGGTGAAGTAGCCGCTTGCACATAACTTTCAGCAACTATTTGCTTATCCCCCCACTTCCCATTGTTCAAAATTAATTGGCCAAACCTAGCATAGTCTCTTGCCACACCATTAAAACAACAAAAGGCCTTTTCATGTTTTTTATCCCCATCCAAAAGCCATAAAGCATCGGCTTCGGCCCCCATGGGTTTCATAAAACGCTCACTAACCAAGTTCGAAATATTATCTCCAAAAGCTTTTTCAACTACAAACCCCAACACTTGGGTATCTCCACTTCGGTATTCCCATCTAGTCCCTGCAGGTTCCTTGTATTTCATTTTACCAATCATATACGCTTCATCATCCCCATAATAACCATAAGCATTCATACTAAAATACCCCAGGTTGAATTCATCGTAACTGGTGCCAGAACTCATGGTTAATAAATCTTTAATACGTACTTTTCCCAAGCCACTGGTTTTAAAATGCGGAACATAATTACCCACAGGTTCGTCCAAGGATTTTATTTTCCCTTCCTCTAATGCAATGCCTATTAATAAAGAAATCATGCTTTTGGCAGCCGAAAAAGAACCACTCAAAGTTTTAGGCGTATAACCATCCCAATATTTTTCATACAATAACTTCCCATCTTGAAAAACAAGAAATGCATGGGTATCATTTGAATCAATAATTTTCATTATAGAATCCGGGATGACTCCTTTATTGTAATTAGAATCCAAGGGCCAAAATTGAGGCGTATTACCACTTGCTACTAAACGAGTGGGATGTGTTTTGTAGTCATGGATGGTATGCTTGCCCCATAAGGCAAAGTTTCTTAATTGTGCAAAGGGGGGTGTATAGGACAGCACTATTCCCAAAACAAGAAGAAGACCTATGGCAATTAATATTTTTTTTAGCATAAAAGGGAAATTTTAGTTTTATTTGCAAGCTGCTTAAACCAATTGTCAAAAAAATGGTTATTAGCTTAAGCAAATCCGCCACAATTTAATAAAATAAACCAAGGTATAAATGTATTCAAGTCAATTTCAAGAAATTATTAACAAAAGAAGATCCAATCGAAAATTTGACCCATTGGTCGAAGTGCCAGATGAAGTCATTAAAAGAAGTTTAGAAAGAGCCATTTTATCGCCTAATAGTAGCAATATGCAACTTTGGGAATTCTATTGGATCAAAAGTGAAACAGAAAAAAGCAAATATCAAGCTTTGTGTCTAGGTCAATCCGCTGCAAAAACGGCCAAACAAATTGTGGTGTTTGTAACGCGTAAAGATTTATGGCAAAAAAGAGCTAAATGGAATTACGACCGCTTAAAAGCGGGCATTCATGGCGAACCCAGCAAACTTGAAAAAAGAGGGCTGGATTATTATGGAAAACTAATGCCACTCGCCTACCGATCTGATATTTTTGGGGTATTTGCTTTTGTAAGAAGATGCATTAGTTTTTTTATAGGCCTTACCAAACCTTTTATTCGAATGGGCGGAAAAGCAGATCAAAGAATTACGGTACATAAATCTTGCGCATTAGCAGCACAAACTTTTATGTTATCTATTACAGCGGAAGGATTTGAATCCTGCCCAATGGAAGGCTTTGATGAAGTAAGGGTAAAAAAAGCATTACAGCTCCCTGCAGGAGCAGAAATTAATATGATCATAGGGATTGGCAAAGGAACAGCACAAGGTGTTTCGGGTCCTAGATTTAGAGTACCTTATGAAGAAGTGGTATTTGAAAGATAAAAAAAAGACCGCTATAAAAGCGGTCTTAATAAAGTATCATTGCTAATATCCCATTGCAGCAAAAAGCTAAAATTAATTTATTTTTAAGGCCTTATCAATTAAAAAAATCAGCGTCGACCTATGCGCTTTTGTTTCTTCATTGCCCATATTTGCGTTAACAAATTTGGCTTTTAATTTTTTCAAAGTATAATACACAGCCGATTTTGAGACCTGATCCAAGCTAGAATTATCTGCAACCAATTGAATATTCATTTTTACAAATGAATTTTGTAAATATTGTCTATAAACATTTACATTTCCATTGATATCTGCATCAAATATATTTTTTACCAAATCATTCATTACATCAGCAGTAGCATACTCATTACCATACAATCTTGTATTAGTTATTCTTTGCAAAGTTGCTGGATGTAAAATCTGATCCAAAGCGGTTGTTGACAATGAATTTAAATTAGCTGTGGCTTTGTAATCTTCTCCTCTACCTTGATTAAACCCTCTGCGTTGTATTTGTAAATAAGGAAACACTTTTGCATCAGTTGCATAAGCATCTGGAGCAAATACATATTTACCTAAAGAGGCCATTGCTTTTTTCTGAATAGCAAGAGGTGCAGGTGTGTAAGGTTTCTCAGATGATTTTTGTTCTGGGAAAGAACGGTCTATATAGATACCGCCAATATAACGACTCACCGCTGCAATCATATTTCTTCGTTGCGCTAAAAGACTGCCATATCTAGCTCTTAATTCTGCATAGGATTTGCCAGTTTTAGAATATTTAGCCACCAATTTACCCATCAAATTATTCACAATTTTAAAACGTTCTTCAGCATAGCCAATAGCATCGTTTGTAAAATCATTGGTGTTAATTCTTGGATCAATACCTGAACCAGCAGCACGCATATCATCACCATCATTACCAAAAGCCAAATAAGGTTCTGTGCTTCTTAATAAGATTTTATTTAATCCTGCTTCTTCTTCATCCGTTTTAAATGGCCTGTAACCAAATTCAATAGCCCATAAATCATAGGGGCCTGCTTTGGTCGTATAAAAATCTCCTTGTTTACTTTTATCTAATGCAATATTAATGGCTGGATAATCCATCACCGAGCCCATCGTACCTATATTGTGCGTGATGTTCGTATTATTCACTTCACTAGGAGACAACATTTGACTGCTTTTCATATTGTGATTTAGACCTAAAGTATGTCCCATTTCATGCATCACTAAATAAGTCAAAAATTGTTTATGCATTAATTTGATTTCAGCTGGAGTTGCTCCATTCACTTCTAATACGGTAAGACCTGCACTATATTGAGCTTTCAATTCATTCGCCAAGTTGCAATAATCTTTCATTAAAAAATGTGGAAGATTCATTGTGGAAATTGAAACAGCATTAGATCCATTATACAATTCATCATTAATAGGAGTTGCACTTCCTGAAAACCACTCAATGGTAATGTCTGCGCCTAAAATTTGTCCTGTCCTTGGATTTACAAAGCTTGGCCCAATGGCACCATAGGAAGGTTGTGAAGAAGCAACCCATCTTATTACATTGTAATGAATATCAGCAGGATCCCAAGTAGCCGTATCTGGCATAATTTTCATTTCAAGTGCATTTTTAAAACCCGCCTTTTCAAAGGCTTCGTTCCACTTCATTCCTGCTTCCTGAATAATTTGTCTGTATTCAATGGGTGTGGTGTTTTCAATCCAATAGACCAAAGGAGCAATGGGTTCACTCATTACTGCAGCAGGCTCTTTTTTCTGCAAATCCCAACGATGAATCATGTCTTTATAGGGAGTTGGACTTATACTAGTTTGGTCGTTACGTTCAGACATAAAATAACCAACACGAGGATCATCTTTTCTTGAAACAAAATTATTCGTTGGCATTGCAATGAAACTATGTTGCATGCGCACTCTAACATAACGAGGATCTGCTATATCTGGACCACCATCATTGGTTGTATTGGGATTGTCATAAGAAAGATCCACTACTACATCTGTATTATCACTAAAAGAACGCAACTGAGCATATTTAGATTTGCTTAAATTTAAATTACCTAAATTAAAAATATTCGCACTACCTGGACCTGGAGGAAAATTAGGTTTTACTGGATCTAATTTTTCACTTAAAAACAAAGCGTCGGCATTCACTAAATATCCTAAAGAATCTTCAATAACATATTTGTCCGAAAAGAAAATTGCTTCAGGTTTGTCTACATCAGCAGTCTTACTAACTGGATTATTTTTATCATAAAATAAACCTGTATTTACTATCTCAAATTCTATCTTATCAAAAGCTTTTTTTATCTTAAATACTAAGTTGGAGCGGTGCATGCTTTGGTTTAAGAATAAAGTGGTTGGCCCACTTATAGAAAAACTTTCATAAATAAATTCTTTACCTAGTTGATCTTTCCTAACATACAGCTGAACATTTCCACTCGCTGTATCTTGATACAAGGTAAATAGTCCCGAATTTTTTGATTGACCTTTAACCTTATCTGCAAGGGTAGGTTTTTTACTAACTGCTTTAGAAGTATCTGCCTTCTCCGCAATTTTTGGAGCTGATACCTGTTGAGCAAAAGAATTGGATAACATAAAAATCATCACTAGAAATAACATCAAATATTTTTTCATAATCTTGTTTTGGGTATTCAAAATACACCTAATTTGATAAAAAGCATTTAAAAAAGCTGCATTATTTTGAATTTTTACCCATAAGGAATAGAATTTTCTGGAAAATAAACTGTTTACATTTATATTGTATAATCAACTTGTATTAATTTACCTAAAATTAGCCTCTATGGACCGTCAAAATTTTATTAAAAATTCTAGTATTTTAACATTAGGATTGTCCTTTTCTAAATTATATTCTCCTTTGCTTATGAAAGATGAAAACGTGGGTACCAATTGGGCCGGAAATTTAGCTTATTCTGCAAAAAATATTGTTTTCCCAAAAACGATTGATGCACTCCAAAAAGAAGTATTAAAAATAAACAATGGAAAAGCATTGGGATCAAGACACTCCTTTAACAATGTTGCAGATACAACAACTACTTTAATTTCCACCTCCTACTTAGATAAAATAATAAGTATCGACACAAAACAATCTTTAGTTTGGATTGAACCAGGCATAAAATATGGAACACTTGGCATTTACTTGGAAAGCAAAGGTTTTGCATTACATAATTTAGCCTCTCTGCCGCATATTTCAGTTGCGGGTGCTTGTGCTACTGCAACGCATGGTTCTGGAGACCAAAACGGCAATTTATCAACCGCTGTTCAAGCCTTAGTAATAATGAAAGCAGATGGGACTATTATTAAACTGAATAAAAATAATCCCGACTTTTATGGAGCTGTTGTAAACCTTGGCGCCTTGGGTATTGTTACTAAAGTGGCTTTGTCCATCCAACCTACTTACCAAGTGACTCAAGAAGTTTTTGAAAATTTACCCATGAGTCAATTAGAACAAAATTTTGACGCTATCTATAAATCTGGATATTCCGTAAGTATGTTCACCCACTGGATGGATAAAAATATTACCCAAGTTTGGGTTAAGAAAAGAGTAGATACAAAACCAACAAAAAAAATTAAAACCTTTTTTGGTGCAACCGCTGCTAAGACTAACCTACATCCTATCAAAGTAAACTCTCCTATTAATTGTACCGATCAAATGGGTGTACCAGGACCATGGTATGATCGATTGCCCCATTTTAAAATGGGATTTACGCCCAGCAATGGCGCCGAATTACAGTCCGAGTTTTTTGTTCCTCGTGTGCATGCTTATAAAGCCATTATGGCGGTTGAAAGTTTACATAAAATAATTTACCCGAGTTTATATGTAACCGAAATAAGATCTATCGCTGCTGATAATTTTTGGCTAAGCCCCGCCTATCATCAAGATATGATTGCTATTCATTTTACTTGGAAGCCAGAAACAGAAAAAGTAATGAAAATTCTTCCATTGATAGAGGAAAAGTTAAGCCCGTTTAAGTATAGGCCACATTGGGGAAAGCTATTTACGATAGCTCCGTCAGCATTACAAAGTCGCTATCCAAAGTTTAAAGATTTCTTAGCAATGGCCAAAAAAATGGACCCTCAAGGAAAATGGAAAAATAATTTTCTTAATAGAAATATTTACGGATAAGAAAAATAAGCCTATAAGAAAACACTTATAGGCTTATTTTTAATTGTTTGCATTTAAAATTCTTACATCCATTAAACCAAAAATTCCAAGGTTTTTAAGGCCATGTAGTTGAACAGTAATCAATCCCTTCTCTGACTTTGCTTCTTGCGGAATTCGAATTCGCAAATTATTTTCATCAGACAACTTTACCGAAGGATCCATTGTAAAAATCTGTTGGCCATCAATTAAAATTTCAAATTTTCCAGCCTTATCCAATCCCGACCTAAACATCAGATACAAATCTTGCTTTTTCGCCGGATCAGATTTCATCTCAAAATTAATATACCCTCCTTTGTTAACAGATCTCCACTTTAACAAACCTTTCTTCTCCACCAATGAATTAACGGATTCAATTTTATGCACTTTTTCAGATTCCGTATTGCCAAGCAAAACGCTATCCATTGTTGAATGGATTAATGAAATATTATTTATGGTATCATTCAATAACTGTTTTAATTCAGACGAATATTCCTTTACAGATGGTAGGTGTCGGAAATAAAGTTCATACCTGCTAAAATGTATTCTATTGAAAGGTATGAGTGTGATGGGCGACCCAGAAATATTCAAATTCGTTTTAAATGACAAAGCTGCCGTATTTTCTTTTTCAATATTTTTGTCAATCATTTCAACCGAACCAAATAAAGGTGGAGCCACAGTAACAGGAACTTCTATTTCTGCTTCATGATCAAGCCCTAGCCAAAAATCTGATTTTTTCAACCCATGATTATCTACTTTAGACCCCAAAACGATGGGGCCATAACGAACAGATAAATAAGTTTCATCCCCTTTCAATTTTTCTACGTAAAGCTGGGAAGGTATTTCCACAGTTACTACATCTCCATTTACCCATGTTTTATGAATGGAAGCATACGAGCCTATAGAAGAAGTGATAGCTTGTACTTTACCATTCACTTTTATAATAAACCCTTTTTCTTTTACCCAATAAGGATGGCGAATTTTTAAGTTAAATTGGGTTGGCTTTGTAACAGAAATTATAAATTTAGTAGCATCTTTATCTGGAAAATTTGTTTCTTGTTTTAGCTCAACACCAAGTTGATTCCATTGCACAGCAGAAGGAATAAATAAATTAACAAATAAATCACGATTGTGGTAAGCATAAATCATCTTAGAGAATTTGGCTGGGGCTTCTAATCCCGTTCCAGTGCAGCACCAAAAAGATTTATCAGGACTCCCATAAGTTTTATAATGGCCTGGTCGCATCGAAGTAAAATAAGCACACATCCCTTGTTCAGGTTCGTAATTCGCTAGTATATGATTGTACAATATCTTTTCATAATAATCTATTTTTTCGGCCTCCCCATAATTCTCATACAGGATCTCGGTTAAACGCATCATATTGACTGAATTGCAAGACTCTGGCCCCCCTGTTCGATTGACCCTGTTTACAAAATCAGATTCTGGAAAAAAATGTTCACCGGTGCTATTGCCCCCGTTAATCCAAGTATGTTTATTGACAACTGTTTTCCAAAAAAAGCGACTAGCATTCGTATAGGTACTATCCCCGTTGTATAAATACACATTTTCAAAGCCAGTAAATTTAGGTATTTGGGTATTCGCATGCCATCCATTCAGGATGTCTTTTTTTTGTGACAAAGGAATCAACATGTCTTCATCATTTAACTGAACTGCCCAATTAAAATATTTTTTATCCCCTGTTAATTTATAAACTTGAATAAATGATTCATTGATGGAACCATGTTCACAAACCAATAATTCCTGAATTTGCTCATTTGATAGTTTATCAAGCACGTCATGACCAAACCAATTTGCTACTTTAATCAATATTTCTTTTGATAAGGGCAATTGACAATATTGATTTACACTATACAAGCCAAGCATAATTTTATTTAATACATATACCGGCTCCCAACTATGATTGATCAAAGGATTAGAGGTTTTAAAATTACCTGCAACTACTTCTTCAAATACTCTTTTCCCATTGATGGTAGCTAATAAATAACCATTCCTATTGGCCTCCTGACATTCTTTAAGTCCTTGTAAAGTATAGTTTAGTTTCTCAATTATTTTTTCATCATGCGTGGAAGCATACATCATAGACATAGATGATAAATAGAAACCCATAATGTGGCCTGGCAAGGGTCCTTCGCCCCAAATATCTTCCGATTCCCAAGATGGATAGGGCGCAGCTTTTGGAGTAAGGCCTGCCTCTCTTCGAAACCAAGACAACAAACGATCTGGCTCTAAGGTTAATAAGTAATCATGATCTAAATCCTGAATATGTTTAAAATCTGAAGCCAACAATTTCACATCAGAAAGTGGAAAAAAGTTTACTGAAGATTTAAATGAATCTGATTTTAACTGCGCATTAGTTGAAATCAAAAGCAGTAAATTAGAAAAAGTAAGCAATACTAAAAACTTAAAATTAGTTTTCATAAGTATAGATCTTAATTGGTTAAAAAATATCAAATTTTATTTACGAATAGGATAACTGATAAAAACTTTATTGCCACTCCATTATCACTATGAAAGTTAATCAATTTACTTTTAATCCATGCATCTTCCAAGCCTTTTTTCATTTATTTCGTATTTGAAATTTGATTTTCAAAAATGGATAAGCCAACAAAAAGGCCCAGCGTTTTTGCTAGGCCTTTTTACTTCGAATTAAAAAGTGGAGTGGAGTCGAGGGGAGTCGAACCCCTGTCCAAACAATGTTACCATTGATCTTCTACATGCTTATTGTTTTATTGCTTGTAGGCGGTAAACAGGAAAAACACAAACCAATTTACTACTTAGCTGAATGGTACTTAAATAAAAGGCACAGCCTACTTTTATCGCATCCTGTTTTGTTTTTAATTAGGCTGAGGAGCGGGCAACAGGCCTGCCTTCTCTCTCGACCAAAATGGAAGTTAA
>Ga0114966_10002178_pt1 | contig 17652 bp, 16 predicted proteins | sample M_130207_XF_Meta_FD_87029 | JGI IMG/M metagenome (GOLD analysis project Ga0114966, IMG submission 87029) | Freshwater microbial communities from Lake Montjoie, Canada to study carbon cycling - M_130207_XF_MetaG | ecosystem: Environmental > Aquatic > Freshwater > Lake | place: Lake Montjoie...
GAATATCGACATAAATAGTGCCTAAGTAACTCGATCAATTTTTCAGACGTATGTCCGAACAGATTCGCACGTGCACACCAAATTGCGATCGCCGTACGGATTGTCGACGCGGCCAACCGGTGGCCAATACTTCCATGAACGAAGCCAAGTGGCTGGATATGCAGCCTGCTCACGCGTGTATGGGCGCGTCCACTCAGTGGCCGTCACCACCGCTGCGGTGTGCGGCGCGTGCTTCAGTGGGTTGTTGTCCTTCGGCCACGCGCCATTCTCGATCTGCCGGATCTCTTCGCGAATAGCAATCAGCGCGTCACACAAGCGATCGCACTCTGCTTTGCTTTCGCTCTCGGTTGGCTCGATCATCAACGAGCCAGCCAGCGGCCAACTCATAGTTGGCGCGTGGAATCCGTAGTCCATGAGCCGCTTTGCAACATCATCAGGCTTGATGCCAACGCTGACATCGAACGGACGCAAGTCAATGATGAACTCGTGCGCGCATCGGCCGTTGTTGTTGGTGTAAACCACTGGGTAGTGATTCTCCAGCCGCTTCGCCATGTAATTGGCGTTGAGAATGGCTACTTCCGTTGCGCGACGCATACCTTCCGCGCCCATCATGGCGATGTACATCCAACTGATGGTGAGAATGCTCGAGCTGCCATACGGGGCCGCACTGATTGGACCGATTGCGTGCTTTCCAGCTGTCAAAGGCCGTGTTACCGGGTGACCAGGCAGGAAGTCTGCCAGCCGTGCCACGACGCCGATCGGACCCATGCCCGGACCGCCGCCGCCGTGCGGAATGCAGAACGTCTTGTGCAGATTCAAGTGGCAAACATCCGCGCCGATATCGCCTGGTCGCGTGATACCAACCTGCGCATTCATGTTGGCGCCGTCCATATAGACCAGCCCGCCGTTGGCATGAACGATGTCACACAATTCGCGAATACGATCTTCGAATACGCCGTGCGTACTTGGATACGTCATCATGCAGGCCGCAAGATCCTTCGCGTGAAGTTCTGCCTTCATCTTGAGATCAGCGATGTCAACATTGCCATCAGCGTCACTGTCAACCGGAACAACAGTCATCCCGGCAATCACTGCACTTGCTGGATTTGTTCCGTGCGCGCTGTCAGGAATCAAGCACACCGTTCGGGCCTTGTCGCCGCGGTGGTGGTGGTATGCGCGAATCACCATGAGACCGGCGTATTCGCCTTGCGAACCAGCGTTCGGTTGCAAACTAACGGCGGCGAAACCGGTGACTTCGCACAGCCAAGTCTCGAGCGTGCGGAACAGATCCGCATAGCCCTTCCACTGATCAGCGGGGGCAAACGGGTGAATCTTGCCAAAGCCAGGCCAGGTGACCGGGATCATTTCGCTGGTGGCGTTCAGCTTCATGGTGCATGAACCAAGCGGAATCATGCTGTGAACCAGGCTTAAATCCTTGCTTTGCAGCCGCCACAGGTAACGAAGCATTTCGTGCTCGCTGTGGTACTGGCTGAAGACCGGCTGCTGCATGAACGTGCCAGCGCGTGCAAAGGTGCCGAGGTTGGATGTCTGAATGGTGCGCGCAACATCGGCAACTTTCGGAGCAGGCTTACCGGTGCCGGTGGCGAAGATGTCAATCACGTCTTGAATGTCAGCTGGAGTGACGGTTTCATCAAGCGTCACACCGAGCGTTCCATCCGCATAAGTGCGGAAGTTAATCTTCTTCAAAGCAGCTGCAGCCAACACACCTTGTTGCGTTGCGCCACTGCCAAGCTTGACGCGCACGGTGTCAAACCACGCGTGTGTTCCACAATCGTGACCAAGCGTGCGCAATGCGGCGGCGAGCGTATTGGTGGCGAGGTGAACACGATTGGCGATCGCCTTCAGTCCCTCCGGTCCGTGCCAAGCGCCGTACATACCCGCGATGACCGCAAGTAGTACCTGCGCGGTGCAGATATTGCTGGTGGCACGCTCGCGCTTGATGTGTTGCTCGCGCGTCTGGATCGCCATGCGTAGAGCGGGCGCGCCGGTGGTATCGCGGCTCATGCCGATCAACCGACCTGGCATCCGGCGCACGTGTTCGGACTTGGTTGCGAAGTACGCGGCGTGTGGGCCACCGAAGCCCATCGGTACGCCGAATCGCTGCGCGCAGCCAACCACGACGTCCGCGCCCCATTGGCCGGGCGGGGTCAGTAGGCACAGCGCAAGAGGATCTGCTGCCACCACCAGCAGCGCGCCGGCAGTGTGCAGAGTGGTTGCAAAGTCCTTGTAATCATGGATTTTTCCGCTGGTGCAGGGATACTGCACCAAGCCGCCGCAGAAGGTTCCGTCGGTCACGGTGGCGTTCGATGGCTTACCGATGACGAGTTCAATCCCAAGACCAGAAGCGCGCGTCTCAACCACGGCGATGGTCTGCGGATGGCAATCTTCGGCAACAAAGAATCGCTTCTTCTTCTGCCCACTCGCGGAGTAGCAGAGGCTCATTGCTTCAGCTGCGGCGGTGCCTTCGTCAAGAAGCGACGCATTGGTCACTTCCATGCCGGTGAGTTCGCACACCATTGTCTGCCAGTTCAAGAGTGCTTCCAAGCGGCCTTGGGCAATCTCTGCTTGGTATGGCGTATACGCCGTGTACCAACCTGGATTTTCCAGGACGTTGCGCAGAATCACCGGCGGAGTGATGGTGTCGTGATAGCCCATTCCCATGTACGTGCGCCAAACCTGATTGCGATCAGCGAGCGTTTGCAACGCGGCAAGGGTCTCAGCCTCGCCGCGCGTGGCGAACTTTTGGCCATTGGTTGGATCGGTGATGTCAAGCTCGCGGCGGAGACGGATGCCCGCTGGAATTGCTGAATCAATCAACTCTGCCATCGAAGCGCAGCCGAGCAGCGCAAGCATCTCGGTTTCTTCAACCGAGGTGGTTCCCAGATGACGGCGCGCGAACGTATCGAGCGGGTCGAGGGGACCAGGAATGTTGGCGGTGGTGACGGCCTTTGAGGAAGTCTGCATCGATGTCATCGGAGTGGTGATGTGCGGGGCGCCGAAGCGCAGGGGCCAAACAAATTGGGGTACGCGCCGCGCAAGTAAGCGCGCGGCGCAGCCCAAGCGTTGAAGTATAGGAGGGTCGTCAGCCGCGACTGATCAGCGCGAACGGGCTGAAATGAAGTGAACGTGTGGCTCAACCGGCCTCTGGTGGGTGCGGATGAGCCGCACATTGCCCAGATGTGGCGCTAAGCGGGGTATGAGCGGCGCGCCGGCGGCGGACCTTCAGACGGTTTCTGTGTCGATCAATTCTGGCTCGCCTTCTGAGCCACTGAGCGGCGGCAGGAGTAACGCGGCTTGCTCGGATGGAAGCTCCTGAACGCCTCGCAATTTCTTCTCGATCGCGCGGGTTCGCTTGCCAGTGTCATCAAGCGTGTTGGTTGCACTCGCGAGCTGCTTGCGAACCTTGTCCAAGACATCGCCAAAGCGACCGAATTCCGTCTTCACGGCGCCCAGCAGATTCCACACTTCGCTCGAACGCTTCTCAAGTGCCAGGGTGCGGAAGCCCATTTGCAGACTCTGCAAGATGGCGGACAGCGTGGTTGGTCCAGCAAGCACCACGCGATGCACATGGTTCAGTTCATCCGCCAGCCCGGGGCGACGGAGTAGTTCGGCGTACAGACCCTCGGTGGGTACAAAGAGGATCGCAAAGTCCGTGGTGTGTGGCGGATCGATGTACTTGCTGCGAATGTCCTTTGCGAAACCGCGCACCGCGTCAGCGAGCGCCTTCTGTGATTTCTCAACGGCTTCTTTGTCGGCGCAATCTTGCGCGTCAAGTAGGCGTTCGTAGTCATCCTTTGGAAACTTTGCATCAATTGGTAGCCAGAGCGGCATACCGGCATCACCGGACGGACCGGGCATTCGCACTGCAAATTCCACACGTTTATTGCTGCCCGGCGCGGTCTCGACATTGCGTGCCAGTTGATCAAGCGTGAGAAATTGCTCAAGGATTGATTCGAGTTGCACTTCACCAAGAATGCCGCGCGTCTTCACGTTGGTGAGAGCGCGCTTGAGGCCACCAACGTCCGCTGCCATAGCCTGCATTTCACCCAACCCTTTGTGCACCAATTCCAAGCGTTCGCTGACAATCTTGAACGCGCCATCGAGACGAGCGGTCAGCGTTGCCTGGAGTTTTTCATCCACGACATTCCGCATTTCGTCAAGTTTCTTCTGATTCTCTTCGCGCAGGGCGGTGAGTTGCGCTTGCGTGGTGTCACGCACTTCCACCAACTGCACGCGCGTGGTTTCGCGGGATTCCGTGAGTTGCTTATCAAGCGAGGCGCGGGTTGCGTCAAGTCGAAGGAGCGTCGTTTCAAGTTGCACCGCAAGATTCTTGCTGACTTCCGTGCGCAGTGTGGTGGCTGCGGTCAGTTGATCATCGCGCGCCAAGCTGATCAGTTTGGTCAGTGCGTCGCGCGTTGTTGTTTCGCTAAGGCGTAACTCTTCGCGCAGGCGTCTTTCCATCACACCGATCGATTCACCGAATCGATGTAGCTCTGTCAGAAATGATTCGTGCGCTTTCAGAACCACGTCCGCATCGGCACTGGTGTTGCTGCTGGCGGCGCGTCGCAGCAGCACAAATGCAGCGAGTGCCAGAGTGAGCACGATGTTGACGATAATGAGCGCGGTTTCCATGGGCGTCTTTCGGGTGACGTGCGACGAAGCGTGGAGCTCCGAACGGATGCATTGTCCCTGATCTTGCAGAGAATTAGTTCGTGGTTATCCGCGGTCCGGGCTGGCTGATAGGCGCGCTGCTGGGCTGAAATGGGGTCCAGGGGTTTGGGCCGACGGCGAATGTGGGTGCGATTTCCATGTTCGGAATCATCGTCCACGTGGGTGAAGCAGTTGTTTCACCCGGATGGTGGATGATTCAACTCGTTCGAAGCCCTTCCGGGGGGCATCGAAAAACATTTCACGCGCCCGCCGTGGTCGCCTAACCTCTTACAGGAGACATATGACGCCGAATCCAAACGCACGCGCAAAGTTGTATCTGAACATCCGGTCACACCTTCGTGACTCGGGCTTGAAGTTTTTTGAGCGTGCGCGCGAGCGGCAGTTTCTACTCCTGATGCGCAGTGATGCGCTGACGCTTCATCAGTTGATCACGATCCACAAAGACGGAATCAAGTTTCGAATTGAGACCAAGCTTCCACTGGTGGTGCCTGCGCATCGCCGGGTTGCGGTACTTGAGCTTGCGGCGCGCCTGAACTGCATCACTGATCGCGGTCACTTTGATGTGAATGTTGATACCGGTGATATGCAGTATCGCGTTGATTGTGATGCCTTGGTGAGTTTGGTGGTACGGCCGGCGCTTCTCAGTGTGCTCGCCCGATCCCTGGACCCGGTTGTGCGCGCGTGGCCACTCATTGAAGAAGTGATGTTGCACGACGTCGACCCCAAGACGGTCATGGAGAAGTTCCGCAAGAAGGTCCAAGACCGCGCGGGTGAGAATGCACGAAACGCTGCCATTGCGCGACGCCGCGCGGAGCGTGAGCGCGATCGGAATCCTGGTCAGCCCGGGCACGGTTCGCCAATGAATTTCGATATTGATCTGAGTATTCTTGATGGCATTGAATTGCCACCGGCACCAGAATTTCTTCCAGGCATGGAGGTGCCGCTCGGGAAGGAATTCCTGCAAGGCATTGAGGATGCCATCGAAGAGGCCCTCGACGACGCGATTGATGAATTGGATGCGGAGCAAGACGCGCCAAAGACCAAGGATCGCGGTGCGAAGGGTCGCACTGCGAAGGATGTCGATGCGAAGGACGGGGGTTCGAAGGACGCAGGTTCGAAGGACCTGGGCCCGAAAGACGTGGGTGACAAGGATTCTGGGACAAACACTGGCGCAAGCGCCGGCACAAACGCGGGTGAAATTGACGCGAAAGATGCCACGGGTGCCGCTGGTGACCTGCCGCCGGGGGCTGACCCCAAACGCAAGAGTCGCAACATTGACCCGGATCAAAAGAGTGTGCGCGAGCGATTCGATTTGCGTCCGCGCGTGAAAGGTCAAATACCATCGACTCCACCAAGTCCACCAACTCCGCCAGCTCCCACGCCGCCGCCGGGACCCGATGAGGGTTAACGGCACCCGGCGTCTGTAGGCGCCGGACTAGACTTGGCGCGTGGCAACAACTCGAAAGAAAAAACCGAAGGGTGACCACGGACGTGCAGACGCCGTGGAGATGATGTCTCGCGTGAAAGAGGTGATGAGCCGTGCATCGGGTCATGACCAACCCACGCGCCAAGAGCTGGCCGTGGAGTTCAAGATCACCCCGCGATCGGTGGCGAATCTGATCAGCTACATGAAGAAGATCGGCATTCAGATCAGCGCGCAGCCGCGGCCCCGTGATGGCAAGAAGGGATACGTGGTGAATGCCACTGATTTCCTCAAGCAAGACCTCTCGGTGGCTGAAGCTGTCGCTTCGGTGCTGCTCACGCAGTCGGTGCTTGGGACTCCACTCGCCGCGGATACCGATGCCACGGAGGGCGGTGTGCACCGCATCACCGCCAGCCTTGGTAGCGCTGTACGAAGCAAGCTTGATCGTCTATCCGGGCGATTTGCAGTGCGACTGCTCCGCGCCGCCAAGCCTCCGCGCACGGACGCGTTCCGCGTGGTGCTTGATGCCATTCTTGAGAACTTTGTACTCAATGTTGAATATGAGTCGCCGTATGGCGTGAAGAAGGCGAGCAGTGCGGCGGCGAGTAGCGCGAGCGCGTCAACCAAGGCTCGGCGGGTAGAAACCGTGCAAATTGAGCCATTTGGTGTGTTTTTTGCGCGGCGCAGTTGGTACGTGGTGGCGCGAAAGCGGCCGTCGGGCGATATGCGTCTGTACAAGCTCGCTCGATTCAAACGCGTCTCCATCACTGATCAAACATTTGTCATGCCGCGCGGTTGGAACCTGGACACCTACCTCAAGCACGCATGGGAAACCATTCACGACGCAAAGTCCACGCCTGTGAAGGTGGTCATCGACCTGACGGCGTCGGTCGCCGGAAACATGATGGAAACGCTGTGGCATCCAAGTCAGCACTTCCAGACGCTTGCTGACGGCACCGTGCGATTTACCGCAACGGTTGCCGGCTTCGATGAACTCGTGTGGTGGGTGCTAGGAATCGGCAGCAATGCCCGCGTGGTGGAACCAGCTGAGCTTCGCAAGCGCGTGCATGATGAGATCCGGGCTATGCACCGCATGGTTGAAAGCGAATCGTGAGTGCGCGATGGTGGATGAGCCGATCAATTTCGATTTGACTCCTGAGCCAGAGGAGTCCGCGCCAACACCCGCGGTTGGTACGGATGGAGCGCCAGCCGCCGGGGCGAGCAACTTGTCAGGAGCCGGAGCGGGTGCGTTGCCAGCCGTCGGGGTGAGCGATCTGCCAGCTGTCGGAACGAGTGCGTTGCCAGCCGTCGGCGCGCGTGCTTTGGGTTCGATATCTGCCGGTGTTGCGGCGCGACCATTACCACCACTTCCGCCAATTCCTGATTCCCGTGCCGCGGCGTATCCGTTCGCCATGCAACCGCAATTTCAAGCGCACGCACCGCGTCCGCGGGTTTCACCGCGCCAACGATTGCTGTACGGGATTTTGGCAGCCATCATTTCAATCATTGTGGTGATTGGAATCGTGGTCGCGCTGCAGGCCTTTGATCGCGCGCAACGGGGTTGAGTGGGGTACGTCATTCGCACGTAGTACGAGGTGGCAATGAAGCCATTTCGAACATTCACACGGAAATAAGGCAGTCGATTTCCGGCGGGCTCACTGGCGCTCTACCTTTGCCAGATCAACGGAGGCACGCGCTGGTGCGTGTCGTGAACTCTTAAAGCTGCAGCGACCTTGCTGCCAATCATCACACAAACGGCGGCCACTGCCGCACGGAGGCGATCTCATGTCTGAACATCGTGACGCACGGACTGTGCGCGCCGGCACGCGCACGTTGGGTGATCCAGCGCACTTCATGGACGTGGCTACCACGCGGCAGTTCATTGGCGCGCCTCGGGTCATTGCAATACTTGAGGATGCCGTTGACCGTGCGGTGGCCGCGGGGCGAGTCTTGGAAGACACGCTGGTCACCGGTCCGGATGATTGCGGAAAACAAATCATCGCGCGCGCTATTGCGCGTGATGCCGATCAACGAACGGTTGAAGTTGACGCCGCGTGGATCCGCGATGCGAAGCACATGGCGCGTGTGTTGCGGTCCGTTGATGATCGTGATGCGTTGATCGTGCGACGAGTGGAGGAGTTACGACCCTCTGCGCTACGCATGTTTGTATCGCTGCTGGGGATGCGCGCACTTCCGCGCGAAGCCGACAGTGGAGAACCCGTCGCCGATTGCACAGTCATCGCTACCGCTATTGTGCTGCCGCGAAGTATGCACGTCTTGCGGCGCATGTTCCCACTGCAGGTGGAACTCTCCGCGCCATGCGCCGTGGCGCGCGCGGCGGCTGCGTTTCGTGCCATTCAGGCCATGGGCATCACCGGCACACCGGAATTGCGAACCCTGGTCGCCGAGCGCATGGCGCCAACAGGCGGCCACTTGGCAACACCGATAAATCCCATTGATACTGCGCGCATCCTGGCGGCCATGGGCTGATTCACATAGACAGAATTTGGCGCCACACTCAGCGACGGCCAAGAAACAAGCTGCCTGCAATTGGCGAAACACTCAATGTCAGCCAAGAAACAAACCGCCCGCCCCGTTGCTGGGGCGGGCGGCGTTTGTTACGAAATTAAATCGTCACAACTTATCGAGAAACTATTTACTCAATAGTCCTCTTCGCCGTGACTGTGACCGCCGGCGGCTTTCTTCTTTTCCTTGACGTCAACGATGGCGCACTCGGTGGTGAGCAAGAGCGACGCGATACTCGCGGCGTTCTGCAGAGCAACACGCTCCACCTTGGTTGGCACAATGATGCCGCTCTTGACCAAGTCTTCGTACTCGCCAGTAGCGGCGTTGAAGCCGAAGTTGGTGTCGGACGAATCCTCAACCTTCTGGGCGACCAAGCTGCCATCAAGTCCGCCGTTGGCAGCAATCTGCTTGATCGGCGAACTGAGGGCGCGCAGAACGATGTCAACGCCAACCTTCTCGTCGCCTTCAAGCTCCTTCTTGAGCTTCTCGAGCGCCTTGCGGGTCCGCAACACTGCAACGCCGCCGCCGGGGAGGATGCCCTCTTCGACAGCTGCGCGGCACGCATGGAGTGCATCCTCGACGCGAGCCTTCTTCTCCTTCATTTCAACTTCGGTGGCTGCACCGACGTTGATCTGCGCAACGCCGCCAGCCAACTTCGCCAGACGCTCCTGGAGCTTCTCGCGGTCGTAATCGCTAGTGGTGCCTTCGATCTGGCTCTTGATCTGCTCAATGCGACCTTGGATGTCCTTGGTCTTGCCGCCGCCATCAACGATGGTGGTGAAGTCCTTGCCGATCGTCAACTTCTTGGCCTTGCCGAGCTGCTTGAGCTCAACATTCTCCAAGTTGACTCCCAGCTCTTCCATGATCGCTTCGCCGCCGGTGAGGACTGCGAGGTCTTCCAGCATTGACTTGCGACGATCGCCGAAGCCAGGTGCCTTCACGGCGCAGCACTTCAATACGCCGCGCAGCTTGTTGACCACCAGCATCGCCAAGGCTTCGCCATCAACATCTTCAGCGATGATCAGCACTGGCTTGCCGCTCTCGGCGATCTTGCCGAGAATCGGGAGCAGGTCCTTCGCGCTCGAGAGCTTCTTCTCGTAGATGACGATGTATGCGTCTTCGAGTTCGCATTCCATCTGCGTCATGTTGGTGACGAAGTGCGGGCTCAGGTAGCCCTTATCGAACTGCATGCCCTCAAGGAGCTGCACTTCGGTGACGAGGCTCTTGCCCTCTTCGACGGTGATGACGCCATCCTTGCCAACCTTGTCCATCGCCTCAGCGATGATGCCGCCGATTTGCTTGTCCTGGTTGGAGCTGCATGCGCCAACTTGCGCGATTTCCGTGCTGCTCTTTACAGGCTTGGACATCTTGCGGAGGTGTTCCACAACAGTCTCAACAGCCTTATCAATGCCGCGCTTCACCGAAGTCGGGTTGGCGCCTGCAGTGATGTTCTTCAGGCCTTCGGCGTAGATCGCCTCGGCGTACACGGTGGCAGTGGTGGTGCCGTCGCCCGCGTCCTTCGACGCCTTGCTGGCAACTTCCTTGACCATCTGTGCGCCCATGTTCTCGTAGGGATCCTCGAGCTCGATCTCCTTGGCAACGGTCACGCCGTCCTTGGTGACGGTGGGAGCGCCAAAGGACTTCTCAAGAATCACCACGCGACCCGATGGTCCGAGAGTGACCTTGACGGCCTTTGCGAGTTTCTGAACGCCGCGGAGAATCTTCTCACGTGCGTCTACGTCGTATGCGATTTGCTTTGCTGCCATGGTGCTATTCCTTTGCTTACTGTGTGTCGTTAGTAACTGTCTTGAATGTCTGTGTCGTGTTGAACTGCTGCAGGGTTTACCGGTGTCTCATGCTGGCGCCATCGCGTCAGCCAATCTCTATCCAGACCACGCGCTCGGCATCGAGCACGAAGATCTTCAATCCGTCACTCACCTTCACCAAACCATCGCTTTCCTGTGGAATCAAGAACGCGCGCTTCATGCTCAGCACATGAGCGGTTGCAAACTCGATTCGCACATCACGTTGGCCGTTGAGTTCGGACAGCGCTTTGCGAAGCTGAAGTGAATCCATCGGGTGTCCTCGATGAGTCTGTGAACGACGAATCAGTGAATTAGTCGACGATGCCGAGGATCTCTTCCTCGGTCATGATCAGGTACGGATCGCCGTCGATCTTGACTTCGGTGCCCGAGTAACTGGAGAAGATGACCGTGTCACCCTTCTTCACAGTGAATGGGACGTAGGTGCCCTTGTCCTTGTTGAGAATGCCGGAACCAAGAGCAACAACCTTGCCCTGCTTTGGCTTGTCCTTGGCGCTCTCTGGAAGAAAGATGCCTGAGTCAGTCTTAGTTGCGGCTTCGTCGCGCTTGACGAGGATCTTGTCACCGAGTGGTCGAACCTTCATGAGTATCTCCTGATATGAGTGAATGGATACGGAGTCTGATCGCGGGCTACTGCCCACCGGCGGCGCGACGCGCGTCCGCTCGTTCGATCGCGGCGGCGCGGTCTGCCGCAACCGCCCGATCGATGAATTGGCGTTCCATGATCCGCTGCATGATGCGGAGCATGATTTCTGGATGGCATGGACGATCAACAACAGCGAATGCACCGTCAAGAAGTGCATCAACGAGCCCGCGCGATGCTTCTCGATGTGTCGGCTGCGGTGGGCGAACTACAACGACTGGCGGTGGTGCATCAAGCCGTCGCAAAAGTTGCAAGACACGCGCGCCGGCCGGTTCGCTACTGCCGATGGAACTGTCATCAAGCGGAAGTGCAAGATCAACCACCGCGATGTGAACCGTGACGCTGCGAATCAGATTCGATGCTTCGATGCCAGACCGCGCCTGAATGACGTTGACGCCGTGCGCGCCAAGGATCTGGGGGACAGCTGTTGCCCATGCGTCTTCACGCCAACCACCGGATGTCAGGAGGACGTTCATCAAAGGGGAGCGCTTCGGACCTGCGCCATTGCCGCTGCCGCCAAAAGCGGTGTGGTCAGCTGGCTGAGGATGGAGCAGTCGAAATCGCATGCGCAAGGAGTATGAGGAGATGCAACAGACGTGCCAGACAGGTACAGAGAACCGTATTCTTTAGTCCGGTAATAAATGAGATTTGGCACGCTGCTTGCGTTCCGGCGGCAATCGCGATGTCAGCGAGCTGTGAAGCCGTGCGCACCCGCTGCCAGTCTGGCAGCACTGAGCGCCCTCGCTGAGTGGCAGTCGGAGGTAACCAAGAACGGTCGAGCCACGGCGGAGCGCTATTTCCTACGCTGCCCCCATGCACGCCGGCACCCCGATCGCAGCCATCCGTCGCTCCCCTTCCGAGTGGGCCAGCCGCCGCGCGGTAGTCCAGGGCTGGGTTCGCACTCGACGCGACTCCAAGGCGGGTATCAGCTTCGTGAACCTGTCGGACGGTTCGTGCTTTGACGCGCTGCAACTGGTGGTGCCGAACACGCTGGCCAACTATGCAAGTGAAGTGCTGCGCCTCACTGCCGGTTGCAGTGTTGAAGCCGAGGGCACCTTAGTGCAAGTGCAAGGCAAAGATGGAACCGCCGGCGTGGAGATGCAGGTTGATCGATTGCAGGTGCACGGCTTCGTTGAAGACCCAGACACCTATCCAATTCAACCCAAGGCACACAGCATGGAATTTCTGCGCGAGCAAGCACACTTGCGTTCGCGGACGAATACGTTCGGCGCACTGGGGCGTATTCGCCACACCATGGCGCAGGCAGTGCATCGCTACTTCAGCGACAACGGCTTCTTCTGGATACACACACCGATTATCACCGCAAGTGATTGCGAAGGCGCTGGCGAAATGTTCCGTGTCAGCACGCTTGACCTCGCCAACCTGCCGCGTACTCCGGATGGCAAGGTGGACTTCAGCCAAGACTTCTTCGGCAAGGAGAGTCACCTCACCGTCAGTGGCCAATTGAACGTGGAGTGCTGGGCATTGGCGCTGAGCCGCGTGTACACCTTTGGGCCTACGTTTCGAGCCGAAAATTCCAATACTAGCCGGCACTTGGCGGAGTTCTGGATGATTGAACCCGAGCTGGCGTTTGCTGATTTGAAGATGGACGCCGACTGCGCGGAAGGATTGATGAAGGCCATGTTCGCAGCCACGTTGACCGAGCGGCACGACGATATGAAGTTCTTCGTTGAACGCGTTGACAAGGAAGCGATCATGCGGCTGGAGAAATTCTGCGCCGCGCCGTTTGAGCGCATTGATTACACCGAAGCGATCCGCCTTGTTGAGAAGGCTGCCGCGGGCGGACACAAGTTCGAATACGCGCCCTTCTGGGGCATGGACATGCAGAGCGAGCATGAGCGCTACCTGACCGAGCAAGTGTTCGGCAAGCCGGTCGTAGTGATGAATTATCCGAAGGACATCAAGGCCTTCTACATGCGCTTGAATGATGACGGTAAGACCGTGGCCGCCATGGACATCTTGGCACCCGGGATCGGTGAAATCGTTGGTGGCAGCCAGCGTGAAGAGCGACTTGATGTACTTGACGCACGCATCACCGAAATGAAATTGGACCCGGCCGCCTATTGGTGGTACCGCGATCTACGCCGCTATGGATCAGTGCCACATGCTGGATTTGGCCTTGGATTTGAACGCACCATCGCCTACGCCACCGGACTTGGAAACGTGCGTGATTGCATCCCGTTCCCACGTACGCCGAAAAGCTGCGCCTTCTGAGATCGCCCAGCGGTTGAAGCAGCGTCATGCCGATCGATGCATCACTTCAGCGTGATCTTGCTCAGATCTTCGGCTGGCTCAGGCCACTTCATGTTCAGAGCACTCAGTTGGCCAAGCAACGCCTCGCTCACCAAGAGATTGCGGAACCACTTGCGATTCGATGGCACCACAATCCACGGTGCGTGATCCGTGGATGTTGTGGAAAGCATGCTCTCAAATGCCTCGATGTATTCCGGCCACTTGGCGCGCTCGTTCACATCATTAATTGAGAACTTCCAGTGTTTGCTCTGGTCATCAAGCCGTGCATGCAATCGTTCGAGCTGCTCTTCATTGCTAATGGTCAGGAAGAACTTCAGGACGATCGTTCCTTCCTCAACCAGCATGCGCTCAAAGTCATTGATTTGCTGATGTCTTCGCTCAATTTCCTTGGGTTTCAGAAATCCGTGCACGCGGCCGACAATGATGTCTTCGTAATGACTGCGATTGAATACGCTGATCTCACCCTTGCCCGGACACAGGGTGTGTACGCGCCATAAATAGTCGTGCGCCAGCTCAACATCATTGGGCTTCTTGAACGAATGCACGGTGACGCCCTGCGGATTGAGCGCGGTCATCACCTTCCGGATCACGCCATCTTTGCCAGCCGTGTCGATTCCCTGCAGCACCACCAAGAGCGAACGGCTCTTGTTCGCCCAGAACCTCATCTGCAGTTCGTCAACCTCGGCGAGATTCTTCTCGAGACGCGCTTCCCCATCGGATTTACTTAGGCCGCCATCGTCATCGGGCTTCCAATCAGAAAGTGAAACTTTCTTGCCCGGCTTGACTTTGAAGTCTTTGAGTTCGAGTTTGGCCATGCGTGCACGATAAGCGAACGAGCGAGGAATATCACTCCGTCCACCGCACGTCCACAACCACATCGCGCCCGATCTGCAAATCACCGCGAATCCACTCTGCAAAGCGCTTCTCAAAGAAATCTCGACCCGCTTGCTCTGCCTTGGCACGAACGGTCGGATTGCTCACTGCTTCAAGGAGTTTGGGACGTAACTGTCGCACCAACTGGTCGCGATTGTCCATTCCAACCCAACTCCGTGCGTGCAGCAGCCCGGTGTTTCGCTCCGTAAATTCGATTGATTCCGGAACGATCGCCAGCATTTCTACATCAACCCGTGGGCGTGGGGCCAGCACGACGATCCGCGCGGGCTGTCCTTCGTTGCCAGGAATGAACATGACGTCACGGTCTGTCATGCGGTCTACCGGCACAACAAATTGTGCTCGGCAATTTTTTGCTTCGATCCGACTGTATGTGTCGCCAAACACCGTGTCGCTCACTAGGTCAACCGATACATCTGCGAGGTGTGTGAACACCACAATCTTTGGCGTTGCATCGTCACCACGCAGCACCACGAGTGGTGTATTCATAACGCTCGGTTTGAGAACGTCTTTCAGCGTCGCGTGCACTTCGCGGGCCACGCCGAGCGTGTTGCGACCAATTGCGTCAACCGTATCGACCGATGCTGTACCAAGAGAACCCACCGCCTGCGTTGGTGTGCACTGCCGCAAGAGATCCGTCACAAACCAAACGATGGCTACCACCGCTACGAGTGTCAGCACCCACGACGCGAATCGATATCGCGAACCACTGACCGCGGCCGGTTGACCGGCGCTGTCACGCGGAGCGCTGGTGGTCATGATGTGGGCTTGTCTTTGCCTGCGCCCTTGGACTTGTCAGTTGGCGGGGCTTGCAAGATGCGATCCATGATTCCCTGCATCTCGACGCGATCGGCGGTGGTGAATCGCTCTTGTGACATGTATGAGGCCGCGGCGGACATCAATTCCGTCACCTTGCCCTGCATCTCGCGCAACTTGAGGACATCCTCTGTGGTTGCGTTTGGGTTGCCCTTCACTTTATCCATGAGCACGGTCACTTCATCCTGCTTCGCCTTGGCAGCTTTGCACTTGGATTCGAACTCCGCGTACTTGCCGCCGCGCGGTGTTTGCTTCTTAGGCGCGTCATCTTGGACGGTTGGCATGGACGCAGCGGCTGCAACTGGTGCAACAAGGGTAAGAACCAAGCCAAGTGCAACGAAATGGGGTGATTTGACGGATTTCATGTCCGGCAGGGTACCCAAATCCGTATCTCATACCAGGGGCAGTCGCTACCCTTTCCGAGGCATCCGTGATGCCGGTAACTGACACTGTTCAATCGAACCACCCTTATAGAGAAGCCCCGATGGCACGAACGCAACACAACGCACGACGCCACGCTGGATTCACCGTCACGGAACTCATCGTGGTGGTCTCAATCATTGCGCTCATCATCGCACTGCTCGTGCCGAGTATTGCCAAAGTTCGCGCCTCGACACGCACGCTGCGTTGCCTCACTAATCAACGGCAGATCACTCAGGCTGCATATGCATACGCAACCGCCAATGCCGGGCGATGGGCGAGTCCGCGCACCGATGAGTACGGTTGGACGTATCCGGATAACACCGCTGGTAATGCAAAGCACTGCTGGGTCAAGGCGCAAGGCGGAAACGTGACTGGCGCATTCGAGAAGATCTCTGCTCTTGAACAGGGCGTGCTCTGGCCATACACCGGCACTGTTGCAATCTATGTTTCGCCCGAAGAACCAACCAACCCGTACGCACTCCAGAATCCAGGAGCGAACACGCGTGTTCGTAGTTACTCATTCAATGCGTGCTTGGGTGTGACTCGGCCAGACGAACTAACTGACTATGACACACCATTCATGAACCCCGCCACTGGCGTCAGTGTGCCACTCAGCATCTACAACACCACCACTATCGCCACTGTCAAACAGCCATCGCGCATGTTGTCCACACTGGTCGAAGATGACAACGTCGCGTGGAATAATGAAGGTTGGATCATTTCGCCACAACCAAGTACGCGCCTGTGGGTGGATCTGCCTGCGCCGTGGCGCCGCGATGCGGTGACGATGACCTATGTGGACGGCTCCACGGAGTCGTACGAGATGACAAACCCGTTGATCCTTGAATATAACTACACGTCGCCGCATAACACCCCAGGACCCATTGATACTTCCGGAACCTGCTGGGATTGGAAGTATTTCCGGGATCGCTTGAACCCAGGCGTCCTTCCGCCCCTGCCAAACTATCCGCCTACATAAGGACTATCGGAGTGGGGCAAGTCCCCGTACACTCCTCCGTTCACACGGGGCGTAGCTCAGCTTGGTAGAGCGCCTGCTTTGGGAGCAGGAAGTCGTCGGTTCGAATCCGGCCGCCCCGATTTGTTTGGTTCTGAATGACACTCATTGGTTCTGATTGACGAGTGCAGCCCCGCGCTGCCGCCACCGTCTCCACCAACTTTCAAACAATGCTTCCTCCCGACTATCGGCTCCGAACGATGCTCGAATCGGATTTCGATGCCATCGCAGAAATCTGTGCACGCGTCTATCCGGCAGAGACACCGTACACGCACGCCGAGTTGCGCGAACACATGACGCGCTTCCCGCAAGGGCAAGTGGTTGCCGAGTACGCACCCGCCGGGAGTGAGAAGGCAACAGTTGCTGGCGTGCACTTCACGTTGCGACTGATGTTCAAAGACTTTCACATCGATGATTCTTGGGATGTCCTCACGGCCAACGACACGTTCAGTGATGACAACCCGGAAGGGCACACGCTCTACGGCGCCGACATCATGGTGAGCCCTGATCACCAGCATCACGGCTTGGCACATGCACTCACCGACGCTGCGCGCGCGATTGTCACGGACGAAGCGCTGTGGCGCATGGTGGGCGGAAGCCGCCTCCCTGGTTACGGTGCAGTTGCTGCCCGCATGACTGCCGAGGAATATGTGGCCGCGGTGCATGCAGGCACAATGGTCGACCCGGTGCTGACTGCGCACATCAAGGATGGATGGACTGTGGTGCGCCCAATTCAGGGATACCTCCAGCATGATCCTGATAGCGCGGGATGGGCTGCGGTGATCCAGTGGGTCAATCCCGCGTGCCCGCCGCCTGCGGAGTTTGAGTTGCACTAGTCAGCGAATTGGCTCTATTTACAGATCATTTCCGTTGCGCCGCCACCAACATTGAATATGGCTTTAGGGAAATCGCGCCGCTTGCCGATGCGTGCGGCACCGCTGACGCGCTATCGGAATCCGCCAAGACGTCCCACTCGCCCGGTGGCATGGTGAACTGACGCTCGATTGCTTCGCCATTCAGGACCACCACTATTTGGTGCGCTGAATCTTTGGATGCGGCGCCATTCAGCGTCCATGCAACAAGTGGCGGTGCATCAAGCATCGCGCAACTGGCGCGAATGTCCACC
>Ga0114966_10002179_pt1 | contig 17640 bp, 17 predicted proteins | sample M_130207_XF_Meta_FD_87029 | JGI IMG/M metagenome (GOLD analysis project Ga0114966, IMG submission 87029) | Freshwater microbial communities from Lake Montjoie, Canada to study carbon cycling - M_130207_XF_MetaG | ecosystem: Environmental > Aquatic > Freshwater > Lake | place: Lake Montjoie...
ATCTTCTGGTAGGTGGCAAGCGTCTCTCTATCCATCGGCTCGGCCGCGAGTGCCGGGTCGATCAGGTCCTGCTCGAGATAGCGGACGCCCTGCTTCAGCCACTGCTTGTACGGATAGCGGCTCTTGAGCAGGTCATCGATGCGGCGTGTATCGAGGATCTCGCCGCTCGTGAGGTCGAGCGCGAGCATTTCACCCGGCCCGAGCTTGCCCTTCTTGAGCACCTGCTCGGGCTTGTAGTCCCACACGCCGGTCTCGGATGCGATCGTGAGATGACGATCATCCGTGACAACCCACCTGGCCGGACGCAGGCCGTTGCGGTCAAGCGTGCAGGCGGCATAGCGGCCGTCAGTCAGCACGACACCGGCCGGGCCGTCCCACGGCTCCATGTGCGTGACGTGGAATTCGTAGAAAGCGCGCAGGTCCGGGTCGATGGCGTCGACGGACTGCCATGCCGGCGGGATCAGCAGGCGCATCGCGTGCATGACATCAAGTCCACCCATCAGCAGCACTTCAAGCATGTTGTCGAGCGACTGCGAGTCGGAGCCGTGCATCGAGACGAGCGGCAGCACCTCGCTTAAGCCCGGCAGCAACGGCGACTTCATGATCGGGCCGCGGGCATAGGCCCAGCTGCGGTTGCCTTCGACGGTGTTGATCTCGCCGTTGTGCGCCAGGAAACGGAACGGGTGGGCCAGCCGCCATTGCGGCATCGTGTTCGTCGAAAAGCGTTGGTGGAAGATGGCCACCGACGCCACCATGCGTTCGTCAGCGAGGTCGCGATAGAACTCGACCAGGTGCTGCGGCATGACCATGGCCTTGTACACCAGCGTGACCGCTGACAGGCTGGGCACGTAGAACGAGGGATCGTCGTGCAATGCCTTTTCTGCTCGACGCCGCGCCATGAAGAGCTTGCGGTTGAACGCGGCTTCGTCGGTGTCTTCGGGGGCGTTGACGTACACCTGTTCGAACCGGGGCAAGGTCTTGAGCGCTTCCGCGCCACACACGGACGTGTCCACCGGCAAGACACGCCAGCCCGCGACTTCAAGGCCTTCGCGCACGAGTTCGTCTGCGAGCACCTTGCGGGCCCGCTCTGCCTTGGTAGCATCCGGACTGAGGAAAACGTTGCCGGCCGTAAAGACCAAAGCCACGGTGATTCCGGCTTCCCTGGCGGCGGCCTTCAGGAATGCTTCGGGCTTTTTCAGCATGAGGCCGCACCCATCGCCGGTCTTGCCGTCGGTGGCGACGGCGCCGCGGTGGGTGAGGCGGGTCAGCGCCTGGACGGCGGTCTGGACGAGCCAGTGGCTGGCCTGGTCATCGATGTTGGCGATGAGGCCGAAGCCGCAGCTGTCCTTCTCGTACGCGGCCCGGTACAGGCCAACGTCTGGCCGGTCCAGTCCGGACGCGTAGGTCGATTCAGTTCTGGCACCCGTCATGGCAGCCCCTTCAGCTAATTCCGAAACTACCTGCCCCTTCAGGCCGCGCAAGATCCGGCCCAGCGCTCTCGCCCCGAAACCCGGCGAAGCGCCAGCTTCCGGCACAGGATCAGGACAGGGCCCGGCGCCTGTGCGGCACCCGCCCCTGAAGATTCTGCTAACCCATTGATGCAGAATAAAATCCGCGCGACTACCGAGGCACGACCAGCCGATTGGCCGAGAGTCTTACCCGAGGGTCCGCGTTAGGCGCGGCCCGAAAACAGCGGTGGGAGTAAAGGCATATTACAGGGGCATGAGCGTCCGTCAATGCACTGCAACAAGTCGGCAGTCAGGCGGCACGGAACCCTACTGGCCGGCAGATCGGCGGTCGGCATGCGTCACCCGCCAGGCGCCGCCGTTTTCCATCAAAGTCAGCCGCAGTGACTGGACATCCGCAGCAAGATCCCACGCGGACACGGCTTCGGCGTCGCGGCCCACCATGGCGACCGTCAGCTCCACCTCCGCGACATTGCTGGCCGGAAATTCGAGCGACTCGATGCGCGTCAACAGGTGGATGGACTGGTTGGCGATGAAGTACCCGCGCAGATAACGGCTGAGTTCAGTGACCTCCCGCCCGTCCGCGTCGGCGTAGTCGGGCGATACCAGGCCCATGACGGCTGACACATCGCGCGCTTCTGCCGCCAGTTCCGCCGCCGCGATCACGGCCCGAACCTGCACCTCGGGCGAATCAGGCGTGCCGCAGCCGACAAGCGCGATCGCAAGCCACCCTGCCACACCCCCGGTTCCACATGTTCATCCTGTCTGCCCCATGTCCCGCCCCCGCGCGCGATCGACCCCTTTATACTGCCTGGAGATGGTTCAATTCTTCAGGCTGGAGTACCCATGACGACGATGTTGGTCCGGAAGGCGGGCGACCGCATGCACAGCACCCACGGCTGGCTCGACAGTTGGCACACCTTCTCGTTTGCCGATCACTACGACCCCAAGTTCATGGGATTCCGCAGCCTGCGCGTCATCAACGATGACACCGTACAGGCCTCGATGGGCTTTGGCACGCACTCGCACCGTGACATGGAAATCATTTCCTACGTCCTCGAAGGTGAGCTTGAGCACAAGGACAACATCGGCACCGGATCGGTGATCCGCCCGGGCGACGTCCAGAAGATGAGCGCGGGCTCAGGCATTGCGCACAGCGAATTCAACCACTCGAAATCGGACCTCGTGCACTTCCTGCAAATCTGGATCATTCCGGACAAAGCGGGAGTGAAGCCGTCCTACGAGCAGATCCACTATCCGGTAGCCGACCGCGCCGGCACCTTGAAGCTCGTGGCATCGAACCAGAAGCAGGAAGGATTGATCCACATTCAGCAAGACGTGCAGCTCTATTCGACGGTCCTGCAGTCCGCTGCCCAGCGCGTTGAACACCAGCTGGCAGCAGGCCGCTATGCGTGGGTACACATCGCCAGGGGCTCCGTCGAAGTGAATGGCAAGACATTGTCTGCCGGTGACGGTGCAGCCATCGCAGCCGACACAGGTCCAGCCACAGTCACGCTGCAGGGCGCACCGGAAGGCGAAGCCCTGCTGTTCGACATGCCCTGAGCAATGGCGACGCGTCGCACCTTGCTGCAGGGCGCGCTCGCCACTCTCGGACTCGGAGCGAGCGGCATGAGTGCATTCGCTGCAACCGAACGCAAAGGCAAGCCGCTCGACATTCTGGTGCTCGGCGGCACCGGCTTCATCGGTCCGCACCAGATCGAACATGCACTCGCGCGCGGGCACAAGGTCACGATGTTCAATCGCGGCCGCACGGCTGCCGGCCTCTACGGCAACCGCGTCGAGACACTTCTCGGCAATCGTGACGCGAAGATCGACCAAGGCCTCAAGGCACTGCAGGGCCGGCGTCGCTGGGATGTCGTGATCGACAACTCAGGCTACGTGCCACGTCATGTGCGCGACTCCGCGGAGCTGCTGCGCGGGCGGGTGGGGCGCTACCTGTACGTTTCCACCATCTCGACTTACGCACTCGAACAAGGTGGAGTCTTCAACGAGAACAGCCCGCTGCAGCCACTCTCCGATCCCGGCGACGAGCGAGTCACTGGCCAGAGCTACGGGCCGCTCAAGGCCGCATGCGACGAGAGCGTGCGAGAAATCTTCGGCGCCGCCGCCACCGTCGCGCGACCGACATACGTCGTGGGGCCCGGCGATGACACGGACCGCTTCACTTACTGGGTGGACAGGACAGCGCGCGGCGGTGACGTTCTCAGCCCGCCGGATGCCAGCGAAACGCTGCAATGGATCGACGTCCGTGATCTCGGCGCATGGATGATCGGCCTTGCTGAGAACGACACCGCGGGCGTCTTCAATGCAGCGAGCAGGCCCGCTCCCTGGAGCGACGTTCTCGCGACGCTGGCAACGGCTGCGCGGAAATCGGTGCGCCTGCGCGGCCCCACGCAGGAACTGCTCGACCTGTTTCGCATCGAGCTGCCCCTCGTTGCGACCGGGACGCCGCCCTGGATGATCGGGACTGCCGCAGCGGAAGCCACAGGACTGGCTGTGCGCCCACTGCTGACCACGGGCAAAGACACGCTTGAGTGGTGGAACAGCCTGCCCGCGGAACGGCGGGCAAACCCTGAAGGCTGGCCTACGCCGCAGCAGGAACGCGAGGCGCTCGAACGGTTGCGACGGATTTGAGGAACCCCCCGCAGGCTGCCCGCGCTTCGCTCTCGGCTTCAGGAATCTTCGAGCACAACACCTGCATGCGCGCCTGCACGGCAGCAATCACCGCCGATTTCGAGCCGTCTGCGCTCCACTTCGCGAGTTCCTGCTCGAGACGCTCGATGCGCGAATTGGTCCGCTGATACAAACGGTCAGGCCCGTCGAGCTCGGCGAGCACCCCCAGCGTGACGTCGCGGATACGCGCATCGTCCTCGGGCCGCATGCGAATGAGGCTCGCGACATACGACGTGCCCCACTGGAACCGCGTCGCCGGCCCCTTTGATTCGCGATAGGCCCGCTCGAACCAGCCCAGCGCCGCGTCCGGCCTGCCGCGCTTCTCGTCGATGCTCGCGAGGTCCAGCATAAGGTAGTAAGGCGTCGCCGCAGACTGCATCTCCTGCTCGGCGATCGCATAGACGCGTTCCTGGTCGTCGAGCGCATCCATTACGTAGAGCAGCGAATTGACGACGCTCGCTCGTGTGTACTCATCGTGCTTGCGCGCCAGAGCCGCATCCACCTTGGCTCGTGCGGAAGCGGCCAGCTCAGGTGTCAGCGCAGCAAAGGCCTTCGCGCCCTGCAGCTTAGACGTCAGCGCAAAGAACTGGTCGGATTCGGAATAGCGAGGATCAGTGGACGCCCGGTCCATTACGTCGAACCAGCGCTGCTGCAACTTGTCGTCCGGCAGCAGCTTCGCGCGCCGCGCGGCCGTGAAGAAGCGCTCGTCGAGTACGAACAGCGTGTCGGCCACGGCCACAGCGCGCTCACTTTCCCCAAGCAGCTCGACGACGGTGGCCAGCATCGCGGCCATCCGTGCAGACGGTGCCTTTCCTTCCCGGATTCCGGCACCCTCTGCCGTCAACGAAAGCGTCGCAGCCTGCACGATGAGTCGGTCACGCTCGACCTGCGAGGTCGCGGGGCACCGCCTCGCGGCAAGACCCAGCTGCCCGGCGAGCTGCGCATCGTCAGCCACCGGTTCTGTCTCGAGGCTGAAGCCGTGGAACGCAAGTCGCCGACAATCATCGGCCGACAAGGTCGATTCGTTGGCCGCGAGGGCCGTCAAGATCTCCGCGACAGGCCGCGTGTCTGCGAGTGCGAGATTCAGCAATTCAGTGTACCGCTCCACGTCCATGCCGCCAGCCACGCGCATCAGCTCGGTCCCGTCAGCGCGCAGGATCAGTACAGTTGGATAGCCGCTGACTTTCAGTGTCTCGCCCCACTTCTGCGCGCCGGCCTCGTCTCCATCGAGATAGACCGGCACGAACAGGCGGGATTTTTCGATGAAGTCGCGGCGCGTAAAGACGGACGATTTGAGTTGCTGGCAGTAGGGGCACCACGCTGCGCCCCAGAACAGGAAGACGGGGCGGTGGTTTGCCTCCGCGGAAGCGAACGCCTCCTGCACGGACCCCGCGAACCAGGCGATCTCCGTGGCTTGCGCCGGCGCGACGGGTGATTCGACTGCAGCAGTCTCGGGATCGCCACAAGCGGCAAGGAGTACCGCCAGCGACATGCCCGCAAGGACGGCCAGGAAGCGATGGAAACAGACTCGTGCAGTCATGCATCGGCTCCAGATAAAGCAGGCGCTAGTGAAAGCCCCGGTAGAGCATACGTGCGGCCACGAATAACAGGAAGCAGCCGAAGGCGACGCTCAGTTGCCTGCGACTCAAGGTGTGCGCCACCCTGGCACCGAGCGGCGCCATCAGCACGCTCACCGGAGCAATGAGCGCGAACCCCAGCAGGTTGGTATAGCCCACCGTCAGCCACGGCGTCTCGATGGCAGGCCGTGCCAGCAGGAATCCGAGGGTGGCCGGAACCGCGATCCACAGGCCGAGGAGCGCTGCCGTCCCCACCGCCCGGTGGATCGGGACGCCGCACAAGGTCATCACCGGAACACCGAGGGTTCCGCCGCCGACCCCCATCATGGAGGCGAGGCAGCCAATGGCTGCGGGCAGCCAGGCCCCCTTCCAGGTCCGTGGCACATCACGAGCGACAACCAGGTCGTCGAGAGGCAACAACATCTTCGCGGCAACGGTGAGCGCGGCGACTCCGAATACGGCTGCCAGCACACGGGCTTCGAAGTGGGCTACCAGCTGCGAACCGACCAGCGCGCCGACGACGATGGGAATCGCCCAGACTTTGACGATGGCGCCATCCACCGAGCCGCGGCGGGCATGCGAGCGTGACGAGGAAATGGCCGTCGGAATGATCGTCGCCATCGACGTAGCCACCGCCAGATTCATCGTGATGCGGGGATCGATGCCGGCCATGCTGAGCGCCAGCTCCAGCACCGGGACGATGACGATCCCGCCGCCGACGCCCAGGAGTCCGGCGACGAAACCGCCGACCAGCCCGGAGGCAAGCACTGCGAGCACAAGTGCCATCATGCTTGGAATTGCCTGCCACACTGCCTGGCGTTCGCAAGAGGAGTGCGACGCGTTTCGTTGCCGTCCTCACATCGTCGGCGTACAAGTAGGGTAGAGATATCAGGCTGCATGGCAAGACTACGTACCTTATGGACGTTCGCACGCAGAAACGGCTGGACGAAATCGGTACCCGGTTCATCCGTCGCACCGTGGACCAGCTTGGCGAACTCCAGTCGCTGGCAGCTCGCCTTCATGATGGGGATCACGCCGGCCTCGCTGAACTCGAAAGAGTGACACACCAGCTGCACGGCTCGGCGGCCATGTTCCGCTTTGAGACCGTGAGCGCCAAGGCAGGCAAGATCAACGCGTTGCTCAAGTCCTTCGAGGCGAATCCCGCCAACTGGAATCTCGCGTTGATCGACAGCCTGCTGATCGACTTCAGCGACTCCGTGCACGATGCCGCGGCCAGCCGGCACAGGCGCTCGAGCGACAACCGCCTCGAATGGCCCGACGAGAGCCGCGACGCGGAGACGCCGCTCGACTAGAGGGACGTCCGCTGCCATGCGTCCAGTTCCCGGACGCGGCCATACCACGCCTGGATGTTTCCGTACTGACGAATCGGCAGTCGGGCGAGATCCGTCACCATCAGCACTGGGGCCAGCGCCAGGTCAGCCAACGTCACGTCGTCACCGCACAGCCAGTCACGGTCCGCGAGGTGCGCATCCAGGATAGGAGCGTACTTCGCTACTTCCGTTTCACCGCGCTCGACTTCGCGCGGATCAGCTGCGCCGGCGCCGATCAGGCCCTTCATCCAGTTTTCCCAGCCGAGGATGCCGATGGCGGGCGCAAAGTGACTGGCACACCAGAACATCCAGCGATTCACTTCGGCGCGGGCACGGGCTTCCTTTGGCAACACTGTCTGGCCCGGCGTCCGGTCGGCGAGGTATTGCATGATCGCGTAGGACTCCCACAGCACGAAATCGCCGTCGACGAGGACCGGCACCTTGGCGTTGGGATTCACCTGCTCCAGCTGCAGGCGATGCTCGGGCTTCGAGAGGTCGATGATCACGGATTCGAACTTCACGCCGAGGTGAATGGCGGTCATCAGCGCGCGCCTTGCGCTAGAGGACAGCGGATTATGGTACAGGCGCATACAGGATCCTTCACGGAAGCGGAACGGACGGGGACCGAATTCTTCGGGTAAGCGGCCCGGATGTAAAGCTATCTGGCGGGCGTATCAATAGAATAGGCGGCCCACTAGTCTTTCGCCCTACTCCATGTGTTCAGCCTCTACCTACGACTCGGCACTTGAAACGCTCCTGCTGCCGTTCGCGAGCGGCCGGCTGCAATGGCCCAAGGCAGGCGCCTTGTTCCTGCGCGCGAGGAGCGGGGCGGCCCTGCAACGGCACGCCCTGCCCGGCCTCGTCTGCGAGCAGAGTTTCCGTCCGGACGCGGAAGCGCTCGAACGAGCGGGGTTCAGCGTCAGGGCAGATTCCACGGACTCCGCAGAGTCTTATCCGCTTGTGCTGGTCCTGACGCCCCGCCAGCGGGATGAATCGCGGGCTTTAATGGCGCGCGCGCTCGCGTCGACCCGCCCAGGCGGCATCGTGGTGGCGAGCGCCAGCAACAACGAGGGGGCGCGCTCGGCGGAAGCGGACTTCGCGCAGCTGGCCGGATCCGTCGATTCCATGGTCAAGAACAAGTGCCGCGTGTTCTGGACATCCCCCTTGCAGGGCGCGCCCAACCCTGCGCTTGCCGCGCAGTGGCTGGCACTTGACGCAGTCCGTCCGATTGCAGGTGGTAGCTTCATGAGCCGGCCCGGCATTTTTGCATGGGACCGCATCGATCCCGCCTCCCAGCTGCTGGCCGATCACCTGCCAGCGGACTTGCATGGTGCCGCCGCCGATCTCGGCGCCGGCTTCGGCTTCATGACTGACAGGCTGCTGGAGCGCTGCCCGAAGATTGCTTCCGTCGACCTGTACGAGGCGGAGGGCCGCGCCCTCGACGTAGCGAGGACGAACCTGGCCGCTTTCAGCGGGCGTGCAACCCTTGAATTCAAATGGCACGACGTCACGACGGGTCTGCCACGTCGCTACGATGTCATCATCACGAACCCGCCTTTTCATACGCAGAACCGGGTGGACCGCCCGGATATCGGGCGACGCTTCATTGCTGTCGCATCGGCGTCACTGAATCCCGGCGGCAGCCTGTGGATGGTCGCCAACCGCCACCTGCCGTACGAGGAAGTGCTGGCCGACCACTTTGCACGCGTACGCAAGGTCGCTGAAAAGGACGGCTTCAAGATCATCGAAGCGGTCAAGGGCCACGGCCGATGAAGCTCGTCAAACTGATCGCGAACCTGGGCTACGGCAGCCGCAGGCAGGTTGCAACGATGTTCCGCGAGGGCCACGTCACGAATGCGACAGGCGAAGTGCTGTATGCCGACGACCAGGTCGAGCATGCGGACATCCGCATGGACGGCGAGCCACTCGATCCGCCGCTGGGCTTGACGCTAATGCTGCACAAGCCCGTTGGCCACACCTGCTCGACCAAGGACCCGGGTGGGGTCGTCTACGAGCTTTTGCCGTCACGATTCCGCGAACGCTCACCGGTCGTGGCAACTGTAGGTCGACTGGACCGGGAGACGACAGGCCTGCTGCTGATGACGGACGACGGTTCCCTGCTGCACCGGATCGTGCACCCGAAGTCACAGCTCGCGAAAGTCTACGAAGTCACGCTGGCCCGCGATCTGCGTGGCAACGAAGCCGAGAAATTTTCCAGTGGCAGCATGATGCTCGAATCGGAAAAGACGCCGCTCGCGCCCGCCACTCTCGAAGTCATCGACAAGCGGCACGCCCGCCTGACGTTGACGGAAGGCCGCTATCACCAGGCTCGCCGCATGTTTGCTGCCGTCGGCAACCACGTCGACACACTGCATCGCAGCCGCCTCGGTGGGTTGACGCTGGGTGAACTGCCCGTGGGACAATGGCGGCTGCTCAACGAAACGGATATCAACACCTTGTTCGGCAAGTGAAGCCGGACTTTTTCATTTTGAAGTGACCTCATGAAACCCACCGTCAAGCCGAACTCCCCGAACTTCTCTTCCGGTCCCTGCGCCAAGCGCCCCGGCTACTCGCTGGCGGCATTGCCCACGGACATTCTCGGCCGCTCGCATCGCTCCGGCCTCGGCAAGAACCGCCTCGCCAAATCGATCGCCGACACCAAGGCCGTGCTCGGCATCCCGGCGGACTACCGTATCGGCATCGTCCCGGCGTCGGATACGGGCGCCTTTGAGATGGCAATGTGGTCGATGCTCGGCGCTCGTCCCGTGGACGCGTTCACCTGGGAGTCGTTCGGCGACGGCTGGGTCACCGATCTGGAGAAGCAACTCAAGCTGCCGAACTCCCGCGTGTTCCGCGCCGAGTACGGCCGCCTGCCGGACCTCGCGCAAGCCAACCCTGCTCACGACGTCATGTTCACCTGGAACGGCACGACGAGCGGCGTGAAGACACCGAACGGCAACTGGATCCCGGACAACCGCGAAGGCCTGACTTTCTGCGACGCCACCAGCGCCGTGTTCGCAATGGACCTGCCTTGGGCAAAGCTCGATGTCGTGACGTTCTCGTGGCAGAAGGTGCTGGGCGGCGAAGCCGCTCATGGTGTGCTCGTGCTGTCGCCCCGCGCCGTGCAGCGACTTGAAAGCTACAAGCCCGCGTGGCCGCTGCCGAAGATCTTCCGCCTGACCAAGGGCGGCAAGCTGCTGGATGAAGTCTTTGAAGGCTCGACGATCAATACGCCGTCGATGCTGGCAAACGAGGACTACCTCGATGCCCTCGCGTGGGCCAAGTCCATTGGGGGACTGCCTGCATTGATCAAGCGCAGCGAAGACAACCTCGCCGCGTTCGAAGCGTTTGTCGCCACGCATCCGTGGATCCACTTCCTCTCGGACAAGAAAGAGTACCGCTCCAACACCTCCGTGTGCTTCACGCTCGACCTTGAACCGGATCAGGTCAAGAAGCTGGTCAAGTTGCTTGAGAGCGAGAAGGCCGCCTACGACTGCGGCGCCTACAAGGACGCCCCTCCGGGCCTGCGCTTCTGGTGCGGTGCCACTGTCGAACGCAGCGACATCGACAAGATGCTGCCTTGGCTCGAGTGGGCGTATGAGGAAGTCCGCAAGGCCTGAAAGATAGACTGGCCGACTCTGTCGGCAAGGGGGGCCTCCGGCAAAGTCAGAATACGGAACAGCGCATCGCGTTCCAGAATTCTTGTCTGGCCTGCCGGTAGGCCTACTTGTCGGTAGACCTACTTGCTGGAAGCCCCCTCGCCGATTTATGCCCTGGCCGCAGGGTATGAAATCGGCCGGTTGCTCTTCGGCTCTCTGCCGCCGCCTCACTCGATCGTCGTATCCTGCCCGCGCTTCTTGCGTGACAGCCAGTGCCCCACCAGGACGACCGCGATGGCGGCTCCGATCTCGATGAACGTCGAAGACGTCGCCGCATGCTCCATGAACCAGTGCTCGACCGCGCCGTCACTGACAAACATCTCGCCTGCCACGTAGCCGAGCAACGCTGCACCGAGCGTGATGATCCCGGGATAGCGCTCCATCACTGACAGCAACAGCGTACTGCCGAAGATGATGAGCGGGATCGACAGGCCGAGGCCGATGATGAGCAGGGGCAACTTGAGTTCGGGCGGACCGCTTTCTGCTGCGCCGGCCACCGCGAGAACGTTGTCGAGGCTCATGACGAGATCGGCCAGGAGAATCGTCCGGATGGCGGACCATAGATGGTCATGCGACTTGACGCTCTCGTCGTGCTCGTCCTCGGACACAAGCAGCTTCACGCCTATATAGAAGAGCAGCAAGGCACCGATGATCTTGAGATACGGATAGTCGAGCAGCGTGGCGGCAAACAGGGTCAACACCACCCGCAGCACAATGGCAGCGGCGCTGCCACCGAAAATGGCCTTCTTGCGCTGGTCAGGCGGCAGGCCGTGCGCAGAGAGCGCAATGACCACCGCGTTGTCGCCCGACAGCAGCACGTTCACCCAGACGATCTTGCCCAGGGCAATCCAGAATACGGCTTCACCAATGTGTTCCATCGACCTGTCCTGGGCGCGCCCGATCGGCACGCAATGTTCTCACGAGCGACCGGATTTTGCAGAGGAAAAGGGATTGGGCGTGGGCAGCCGGCCGCGTGCCGTCATCGGCGAGGAGACCGGGGCTTGGGCTTTGCTGCAGCGGCTGCAACAGCGACGGCGAGGGCCTTGCGAGCCCAGACTTTGAGGTCGTCGGGCTCTTCGAGGACATCTTCGGGCACCGCGAAGTAACCCATGCTGACAGCCTTGGCCTTGGCCTTGGCCTTGGCCATCGTTACGGTGAACTGCCTGCAGCCTCGTGCTTCGTAGTCCACCCGGTTCGAGTCGTCGACCTTGAAATAGACGGTGTCGTCGATGATGCCGAAGAAAAACCCGTCCGTGTAGAGACCGACGCCCCCGAACATGCGTCGCGCGACGACGCTGCCGAACGGGCGTAGCTGGTCGAGGATATAAGCGAGGTAGTCGCTCGATACGGTCATGGGGCCGGCACCCTGAAAATGAACTCTCCTGCGAGTTTACTTCGGCCGGTAGTTCTTGTTCCGCTCTTCGAAGGCCTTCAACTCACGCTGTGCGTCGGCGCGATTGATCTCGTACGCTTCGCTGATCTTGAGCAGCAGCAGTTCGCGTTGCCCCGCGATGCCTTCGAGATGCTCGTCGGACAACTTACCCCAGCGCGCCTTGACGGTCCCGCGAAACTGCTTCCAGTTCGCCGCTACGATTTCCCAGTTCATCATGATTCACTCCTGAATAGGCCCACAGGGCCAAGTACCCAGATCCTTGGGGGATGGAAGCCGCTCAGCGTGCGCTTTATTGGGGAAACAATCCAATCTGCAGAGAATAGGCGTACGGCGGCGGACCCGATCGGTTAGTCTGCTGCTCCGTTCCGGTTCCCGTGCCGTCTGCAGGGAACGTCGGTCGTGTCCTGGCAGCGCTTCGGCCAGCTGGACAAGCTTTCCGCGAGATCCGAGGTCTCATGGCTATGGCAATCATTGCCGGTCTCGCCGCGCTGCTGATTTTCATCGGCATGCGCTGGATCATGTCGAGGACCGAGAACGAGCAACTCCGCCAGCAGATCGCGTCGCTGAAGCGTCAGCTCAGGAACCGCTGACCGGCCGCCTCGGTGGCACCTTGTCGGCACCGCCGGGCTCCAAGCTAGAATAGGCTCCCCTCCCGCCGCGAGTTCCCGCCCGATGCGCACCCGCTTTATCGTTGCCACTCGCCACGACGAAGACGCGTTCTTTCGCAGCTCGCTGCTGGCGCAATCGCTCGAACAATTGTCGAACCGGGCGGACCTGTTGCTCGAGCCTGCCTTTCAATCTTCGGCAGGCCTCGCTGCCGTGTATAACCCGGCCATCGAGCGCTCTGAGCCCGGGGATCGACTCGTGTTCATCCACGATGACGTCTATGTTGATGACTGGCATCTTGACGTGCGTCTGCAGCAAGCACTTTCCGTGTATGACGTCGTCGGCGTCGCCGGTGCAACTGTCCGCCAGCCCGGCCAGCCCGCATGGTGGGCGACAGAAGCACGGGGACAACTGAACGTTACTGCACCCGGAACACAGAGCGGCGCGATCAAGCACATCAAGCCGCGCAAGCGCAGAGCATGGGCGCGCCTCATCGAGTCGGGTCTCGCGCACCTTCCCCTTGGACGCGGTGCCTGGCGCGAGCAGTGGAACGTGAATCCAGACGGCACTTGCTCGCTCAAGCCACTCAGCCAGAAGGGCACGTCGGCACCCTCTTCGCCGCATGCGGGCAGCGGCACCGGCAGACTCGACACGTTCGGCCCGACGCCCGCCTCGGTCAATTTGCTGGATGGCGTGTTCATTGCCGCGCGCGCAGACAGATTGAAGGAGTCCGCGGTGCGCTTCGACCCTCGCTTCAAGTACCACTTCTACGATCTGGATTTCTGCCGGCAATGCGAGGCCGCCGGCCTCTCGATGGGCACGTGGCCCATCGCGCTGACCCACGGCAGCTACGGCAGCTGGGGAGATGCGTGGCGCAAGTCGAAGAACATCTACCTCGACAAGTGGCGCAGCTAGTGCGCCACCGCCGCTGGCTTATAGCCGCGAGAACGCCGGGTCAGTCAGTTTCATCTCGGTGAGCGGGCCGTACTTCTTGATCCCATCGCGGATCTTCGCGGCATCGCCGATGAAGACGATGACGAGATCGTCGGCCGCAGGGTAGACCTCTGCGGACACTCGCGTGACATCCGCCATCGTGACGGCCGCAAGCGCAGGCCCATACCCGTCGACATAGCTGCGCTCGAGGCCATAGAACTCGAGCTCGGCAAGCTGCCTGGCCCATTGCGGTGACGTCTCGAGTGCAGTCGGGAACTGGCCGAGCACATAAGTCTTGCCGGAGTCGAGCGCAGTTGCGTCAATGCCACCGCCCTGCTTGAACTTGCCGAACGTTTCGAGCGCGAGGTCCGCAGCCTGCACCGTGGCGTCGGTCCGCGTGTAGGTCGAGATCTGCCATTGACCGGGTTGCGTGGGGCGTACGAGTTGCGACCGGGCTCCATACGTCAGCCCCGATTTGATGCGCAGCTCCGAATTCAGCATCGACGTGAATCGCCCGCCGAACAGCGTATTCACCACATCGAGCGGCGCACGTCCCGGATACTTGCGATTGACGCCGACATTGCTCATCAGGAAATAGGTTTGTGCAGCGCCAGGAGCATCAACCAGCAGCACATGCCGGCCGGCTACCTTTGCGGGAGGCAGCACGACCGGCGCAGCAGTCTTCGCCTTTGCCCACCCACCAAACGCTTCGGTGAGCCGCTTCTTCATGTCGGCACTCTTGAAGTCGCCCGTCATCGAGATGATGAGCCGGTCCGCGCCCACCTGATCGCGGTAGTACCCGGTCGCGTCGGCATGGGTGAGCTTCGCGAGACTGGTCTCGCTGCCGGACACCGGTCGCCCATACGGATGGTCCTTGAACAGCGCAGCCGCACCGTAGGTGGGCAGGATTGCTGACAGATCTCCATCCTTCGCAGCACGAATGAACTCGATCTGCCGTTCACGCAGCTTCTCGAACTCGGCGGCGTCCAGGTTCGGTCGCTGCAGCAGGTCCGCAAGCAACTCGATCATCAACGCCTGATCCCGGGCCAGGAATTCACCCGAGACAGTCAGTGCCTCGAGGCCCGCATCGGCCCCCAACGTGCCGCCCACTGCAGCGCTCGCATCGGCGAACGCGTACGCATTGCGCTTGCCTGCGCCCTTTTCCAGCAGCCCTGCGAGCAGACTTGCGGTACCCCATTTTCCCGCGGCATCGCCGAGCGCACCGCCCCGAAGGATGGCCTGGAAACCCACCAGCGGAATGTCATGGCGCTCCATCAACAATAGCGTTGCGCCGTTGGCGAGCACGACACGCTCGAATGCGGGGACGCGGACGCCGACCACGGGGGACTCGCCAGCTTGTACCGCGGACATCGCAACTCCTGCCAACACGCAACCCCAGACCCATCGAGAGAAGGACCGCCTCATGGGCCCTCGCCTTCTTCACCCATGACGGGAACGAGCACGCCGACCGTGCGATTGTTGACCGTCAGTATCTTGGCCGCGAGCGCCTTGATCTGCTCCGACGTGACCTTCTCGTACGTTGCAGGAGCATCGAAGAGCTTGCTCTGGTCGCCATGGAACACGGCATAGCTGCCGAGCTGTTGGGCCTTGCCGTTGATGGTGGCGAGGCCGCGCCAGAAATCCGCAATCACCAGGCTCTTGGCCTTTGCCAACTCGGCAGCAGTGACGCCGGATTCAGCGACTTTGGCGATCTCGCGCGTAAACGCGGCTTCCGCCTTGGCCACTTCGCCATCCGCGGGCAGCGTCAGAAAGAACCACGATAGACCCGGATCGAAGCCTTCCTGCCAGAAGTTGTCGACGGCGATAGCGACCTTGTCCTGCTCCACCAGCGCGCGATGCAGCCGCGAAGAATCGCCCTGCGCGAGGATCCGCATCATCAGTTCCAGGGCCGGCATTTCGGGATCGGCAGCTGCCAGCGAGTGATACGCGAATTGCAGCAGTGGCGTCTGTGCTTCAGCGTGCACGGTGACGCGGCGCTCGCCCAGCTGTTCGGGTTCCTTCGTGCGGATCGGCAAGGGCGGCGTCTGCGCCGGAATGGGCTCGAGGTGCTCGCGGGCGAGCGCGAAGACTTCCTGAGGCTGCACGTCGCCGACGAACACCATCGTGCAGTTGTTCGGCGCGTAGTACATCTTGAAGAACTGCTGCAGGTCCTCGATACGCCACGACTGGATGTCCGACGGCCAGCCGATGGTCGGATTGCCGTAAGGATGGGCAACAAACGCCGTCGCCTGCACCTGCTCCATCAGCTTGCCCTGGTTGTCGTCCTCGGTGCGCAGCCGCCGTTCCGAGTACACGACCTGGCGCTCGCTCTCGACGACCTTCGGCACGAACGCAAGGTTCTGCAGGCGATCCGCCTCGAGTTCGATGATGGTCGAGAGCGTCGTCTTCGGAAACCAGTCCTGGTACACGGTGACGTCGTCGCTGGTGTATGCATTGTTGGAGGCGCCCTGCCCTTCCATGATCCGGTCGAACTCGCCCGGCTCCCGCTTGGCTGTGCCGTTGAACATCATGTGTTCGAAGAAGTGCGCGAGGCCGGTGATGCCGGGACTCTCGTTGCGGCTGCCCACCTTCACGAAGTTGTACAGCGCCACGTTCGGGATATCGTGCTTCGGCCAGACGATGACGGTCATGCCGTTCTTGAGCGTCACGGACTGCACGACCGCAGGATCGAGGCCGTTGGAAACCTTGGGAGGTGCGGCGGCCATGACACTTTGCATCGTAAGCAGTCCTGTCAGCAATAAAGCGGATTTCATGGGACTCCAGCCTCTAGCGAGGCGAAGAAGACAGCCGGCGGAATGCCTGATGGACCACCCGCAACCCCGAGGGTTCCGAATCAGGTCCAGGCGCGGCGATTATGGCAGCGGTGGACGGGCGCGGCGAGGGGCGGGCCGGAAAGAATCACGCCGGACCGGAATCCCTTCCAGCCCGGCTTTAGGGGACATCCCTCGTTACCGAGGGTGGGGTTCAGGGACTTTGGAGCTGCAGTTCGTGTTCGGCGGCAAATACGTTCGGGACGACCTGGGTGGCCCGACTGTCAGCCTTGACTACCTTGCCGTTGGCTTGGGCGAAGAACGTTGCCCTGGTGATCTGCGCACCAGCGGCATCCTTGAAGGAAGATGTGTTCGTAGTATCGATAGTCACGCCCAGAATCGTCAGCGTAGTCGTATTGTTGGACGTTGTTGTGGCCACACCCTGAATCTCGAAGAGAACCCTAGGATCGTTACGTTCCAAGATCATCGCCGCAATGGTGTTTGGCGCCGAACCCGGCCAGCCACGAACCTCGACGTAGTTGCTCTGCGCAAGATGGACAAAGGCGAGTGCAGATTGATTGGCTGACGACTTGTCCTCCATGCGCGTTCCGGCACCCAGTTGCACCGTCACTCCGTTGATCACGATCGTCCCGGGGGCGGTGAGGCTTGAGATATCGCCGAGCAGCCGCAGGCTGTTGTCCGGCTTGATCTCGATCTTAGTCGCCACCAGGTTGTCACTCGAATCGAAGCTGCCTTCCACTTCCACCTTGACGTTGAGCGCCACTGCGCTGGCTCCGTTCGTGACCAGTGTCGTTGCACCCGTAGTGGTAACACGCTGTACGCCGATCTTGAAATCGCTGGCCGAGACAAAGGTCGTGACAATGCCTTCGACTTCACCGTGAGCGCCGGAGGTGCCCCCGATACCGCAGCTCTTGATCTCGACGGACGCCGCAGTCAGCAGCGTAACGGCAGCGGAGCCTTTGACCTCGACACAGGCCCCGTTGGCCATCGTCCCATTCCGCGGTGTCACGCCCGGGTACTGGACATCGAGGCTCCCCAGCTTAAACGTGGTGCTGGGGCTGCCGGGCCACGCCGAAACGACGCCGCTGACTTCGAAGGGAACCGTGCCTGCGGGCGTAGTGCGCCGTTGAATGCGAGTCGCAATCACATCGCCGGCCGCATCGCGATAACCGCTGATCTCGACTTCATC
>Ga0114966_10002181_pt1 | contig 17632 bp, 10 predicted proteins | sample M_130207_XF_Meta_FD_87029 | JGI IMG/M metagenome (GOLD analysis project Ga0114966, IMG submission 87029) | Freshwater microbial communities from Lake Montjoie, Canada to study carbon cycling - M_130207_XF_MetaG | ecosystem: Environmental > Aquatic > Freshwater > Lake | place: Lake Montjoie...
AGAACATCACGTAGCAGGGCAAGAAAATTACGAGGGGGCTGTAGTCCATTACCTTTATCTCCATCGTCCTTTGATGGGGCGAGCGGTAGCCCAATGGTCGCATCAAATTATGCCAAACTCCCGAATGTTTTTCCAAGCAATCAAGTCGGAGGAGGAGCTAGTATGGGTTTTAATAATACAAATGATGTAGCCAAATTTGCGGGGAGTTATGCGCCGTGGTCATCCGAATGTACCGCTGAAGGTATAAAGGGGCGTTTTGGAAATGATGTAGGAGCGCCGATGGCAATGGGAGGTGGCGGGAAGAGTAGCAAACGACGTGGGCACAGCAAACGACGTGGGCACAGCAAACGACATGGGCACAGCAAACGACATGGGTATAGCAAAAAAAAGAGGGGTGGAACTACTCTACTTGCTTTGGGGGGTGGCGGGAAGAAGAGTTGGAAACAACGTGGCTGTAGCAAAAAGCGTAGTTATAGTAAAAAAAAGAGGGGTGGTAATATCGTTCTTTTGGGTTAAATATAACAGCGCCCTTTTAGAAGCGGATTCGTGGGAACTTTTTCATCTGCGTCTTCGTCGGCACTGTCGGAGCCTGCACTGTCGGAGTCGGAGCCTGCACTATCGGAGCCTGCATATTCTTTTTTGTTCATATTAATTAAGCGAGCCGCCGCCGCGACGCCTTTCGTCAATAAGTTACTGCCGTTTAATCCGCTTACGTCAATGTCGGCGCTTTTTTTTGCGCTTGTGCCTGCGCTTTTTTTTGCGCTTGTGCCTGCTTTGCTTGTGCCTGCGCCTGCGCCTGCTTTGCTTGTGCTTGTGCCTGCTTTGCTTGTGCCTGCTAAGCAGGTCCATTTTCCCGATGAATACAAATCACTTTTTGTATGCATTATTTTATAATGATTGCTCGTGTAATATTTCCGGCGTTTCTGCCACTGGCTTAAAAACACTTCGTGCGAATCAATCAGATCAATCACCATTGGACGTTCGTGTTTAACCCGCAAAATACGACCCACCGCTTGTACAATATCCGTTTTCGGCGTAGCTAAAATTAAAGTGGTCAGCGTTTTAATATCCAGCGCCTCGGCCGCCATTGCATACGTCGCAATAATCACTTGACACGTTTCGCTCGCTTTCAGGGCCGCTTCTTTCATCCCGCCGACATAATACCCTGCCGTGGCTATTCCGCGATGGTGGATCGCGTCGTGTAAATACGTCAACAAATTCTTATTGTGGGCTAGAATCATCACTTGCATTGGCAGTCCGATTTCTTTTGCCACCGCCAGTTCTTTCGTGAGCACTTGTAGCAGAAATTCGCTGCGCGGACTGAACGCACACAATTTAGAAATCATCGTGCTATACGCCGGATTGCCCCGATAATCATAACACATTTCGTTAAAGTCGGCATTATCCACTTCGTATTGGATGGCTTTCACGAGCACCTGGTCGGTGTTTTCGCGTTCTTCACTGTAAACAATCTCTCCCAAAAACATTTTAAACACTTTGGTTAACCCGTCTTTACGGTTCATCGTAGCGCTTAAACCGAGCGTATACGCCGTAATAATTTTCTGTAAAGACCGACAAAACACTTCCGACGAAATATGGTGGCATTCATCGACAATCGTTAAACCGAACGAATGGAATAGCGTCGCGGGGTATTCTTTCATTGACAACGATTGGAGCATCCCAATGACAATATCTTTGTTTTCAATATCAATGACTTGGCCTTGGATCCGCCCGACGCGCGCCGTTGGCAAGAATTGCGTCATCCGTTCAATCCACTGATTTAGTAAAAAGCCTTTATGGACAATGACCAAGGTTTTCTTTTTCATTTCGCTGATGATTTTTAAAGCAATGACGGTTTTCCCGCGCCCGCAGGGAATTTCCAAGAGCCCACCGCCAACATCCGCTGCCGCTTTTTTATACACGTCCACAATATGAAGCTGATAATCGCGTAAATCGCCGACAAAAGGTACGTGGATGTCCGTGCCGGGGGGCAACCGATTTTCTTCGGGAGCGCCGTAATTTTTTAAACCATAATAGCGGGGCAAGAAGAATTTCTGCTCATTTTCGCGAAAGACGGGATAAGCTGGCGCTTGGATAGGCGATTTGGGGATATAGGGGCGCACATTTAATTCTTCGCGGATAATGCGTATATCGGGTTTTTCCAAACAGTCTTTATAAATCGTGTAGCCGTTCGGTCCGAGATAGGTGCTTACGCTTGTGCCTGCTACGCTTGTGCCTGTGCCTGCGCCTGTGCCTGCGCCTGTGCCTGCTACGCTTGTGCCCGTGCCTGCTACGCTTGTGCCTGCTACGCTTGTGCCCGTGCCTGCTACGCTTGTGCCTGCTACGCTTGTATTTTGTTGCATTTTATATGTATTACCTCATCTCTCTTTATTTAATAATCAATTTTATTTTTTGTAAATTTTCGTCTTTACTTATGTTATATGTCGCCACCCTCTTTTAAACAAGCCTTTGATAAACTCTTTTTTGAAAGTCCATCGCAATTAGTTTTAGGTATAGTTTTTGTCTTGTATATTATTTTCAATATCCAAACCCCGCTGATTTTAGCTGAACCCATTGACACGATTTTTGGAAAAGTTGCCGTCGTCTTTATTTCGGCAGTTATCTTTATGAAAACCAATCCCGTCGTCGGTGTTTTAGGCTTTGTGGTAGCTTATCAGCTCATTAAAACCGCCAGTGTAGCTACGGGTACCTATGGCATCCGCCATTATTTGCCGTCGGAGTCTAGTAAATTAAAAGAGATGCAGAGTTTTAATTATACCGAGCCAGTCAGTGCTAAAACCACGGTTAGTCCCGCGGAAGCCGCGGTCATCTTGTCGGGCACTTTAGAAGAAGAGTGTGTGGAGAAGATGGTGCCATTTGTCGCCAGCGGTAAGCCTTCTACGGCAGATTATAAACCCATCCTGGACGGGCAACACGGGGCATCGCCACTGGAATAAATGTCTATGCTTCTGATTCTTGTGCTGGTATATATTTCATTGGTTTATCCATAAAAATATGTAATTCTCCCAACATAGTCTTATCTGCAAAAAACTTATCATTCTTCTCTTTTGCTTCTGGTTTTTGCACTTCATGAATAAAATGATTAGCCGCATCAGTTACATTATTTATTTTATTGTTTTTTGTGAATTCCGATCTATTTTCAGGCGTTCCCATATATTGTGTATATATTAAGTCAGATTCGTCAGGTAAAAACAATGGGTGAATAATTTTTTTGTTCTTTATGATGTGATTTAATAACATCAAATCATGACTTATATTTTTTTTTTGTGGAGTAAGCCAGGAATATTTGAGTAAATATGCATCCGCATCCTCCTTATTCTCCGGCATATAAAAAAAAGAAAACCCTCTATCATATCCGTATATCTTACCACATATTTGATTAACCTTAATACGAATAGCATTACTACTGTAGAAAGTATCCTTAAAAAAACATCTGCCGTAATCAATGATCTTGGCAATAAACCTACTTTTAAACCGCACGGTAACATTGTTTTCAAAATAATAAACGTATTCAATATATTTGCCTTTTTTTGGTTCATATACTAACACATTGCTTGGATGTAAATCATAGTGTGTAAAATTTTCCTTCATTTTATCCAATGGAATATAAATTTGAAATAATATATATAATAATTCGGTTTCTATAAATGTTGTATCATTCATCATTTTATGATCTAATGTTTCAACATTATTTAAATGTTGAATTAATAAGGATAAATTATGATAAGATTCACACGCTGTTTTAAAATCATATTTTTGTACTTTTTCTAATAACTTTAAATTTTGTTTACGGTCATCACGTTTAAATAAACCATAAGTCTCTAAAAAACAAGGAAATATTTTATTTTGTTTATTTATAAATTCTCCTACTAAATATTCATATAGTAAATTATCAGGCATTATACGTCTACCAAAATTATCAGTTTCAAATGTTGATTTTAAAACGGCATAAGCTTTATATCCGTATTTAACATATTTAATTTCAGTAATAAAACTATTCTTACCATTTTCTATGACATATGCATCATCAACATAATCAAATGACGTAAATCCATTAAAAAAAATTTTAATTTCATCAGCAAAGATGCCTAACGCAATACATACGCCAGAATCTGGACAAATGGATTGATATTTTTTAGATTTTTGTGTGTTATATTTTCTAGTAGTAGTAAGCCATTTGTTAGCTAAGGTGCGTACGGTTTTTGTTTTTGGTGAATCTGCTTCTGGAATTACAGATAAAACATTAGTTGAGGCTGTTGCTGGTTCATATGTGGCCGAGGCTGATTTTGGTGTTTCGGCTACTGCGGATGGTAGAGTTTTTTTTTTATTTTTTCTTGTAAATACTTTGAATAAGTTTTTTAAAAATCCTTGGTTTTTTTTTGGGGTATCCATATACATATATAGGTAAAAAAGGGTGAAAATAAAAAAGTATACGAATTTTGCAAAAAATTGATTTTAAAAAGTATTTGAAAATAATAAGGTATTATTGCCAACAAAAGATAAAAATACGAAAATGTCGCTTACTGTTGCCTGTGCTACTGTGCCTGCTACTGCCTGTGCTACTGCCTGTGCTACTGCCTGTGCTACTGCGTTAAAAAAAAAACATATGATGGACGCACTCCACTCATCCAGTCCTGTTTGCGGGAGCTGCAAACACAAGTTTACACCCGATGAAGATTTGATGTGGTCTGGAAAATATCAAGCATTCTTGTGTATCAAAGGCTGTCCTGCGGCTACTGCTACTGCTGCGCTTGCGCTTGCGCCCGGCACCACTTTCATCTCCAACTTTAGTGCTGCCTTGATAGGACAGATGTGTGAATTCCTAGATATAGAGCAGGTGATTGCTTTGTATCTAGCTATGCCCGAAAAGATGCAGTATCTAAAAGCCGTCGTCACGCGCCGCTTGCGCGACTCCATCACCATGCGCCGGGTAGCTAATCCCGCGAAGTTGCTCACGCTCTTGTTCGGGGGGTATATGTCATTAGACTATGCGCGTGAGATGATAGATAACTATACCGTAATGATGCTCATTAACTCCGTCCCCCTCCAGACATTAGCTCCTACGATGACAGGGCTGTTTAACTGGTCTACCGAATCCTTAATTCTAAACGGTGGTGTAAAATTGGACGAATTATGCCACCAGTTGTGGCTTGAGCACGTTTCCTCTAGAGGTTCGCTGGCAGCCATCACCGGCTACTACGATTTCCTGCTTACGATGCCCTATAGTGAAAATTTGAAAATCGCGTTTACCTGTTTGTATGAGGAAATCGATCAGAACAACTGGCTCGTATACGAGGACGACTACGACGACTTGGAGGGGATGGAAGCCGAGCCAGTGTTGCTACTAGATCTCCTCGCGTATATTTGGACGAAAAAATCTGATTGTAAAAAAACCAAAAAAACGTGGTACTTCACGCTGATGCTGTTGCGGAGATACCTGATAAGGACGCTGGACACCGACGCCGATGGTCTCTACGACTACCTGATGGAGCATACGGACCTGACTGAAGCCAGCGCCACGGACTTAGTTTTGTATAGTAGAAAAAAATAAAAAAAAATTAGCTAGGAAAAAAATAAAAGGAGCCCTCTCCCTTTTTTTATTTTATAAGGCGCTCGCGCTAAGTATAAGGCGCTCGCGCTATAAGTATCAGGCGCCGGCCCAAGTCTAATTTTTTTTTTTGCAAAAAATTGATTTTAAAAAGTATTTGAAAATAATAAAGTATTTATTGCCATCTGAAAACGAAAATGTCGCTTACTGTTGCCTGTGCTACTGCTACTGCCTGTGCTACTGCTACTGCCTGTGCTACTGCTACTGCTACTGCTCATGACATGTCCGCCGCCGGGACGACTTTCATCTACAACTTTAGTAGTGCATTGATAGAGCATATGTGTGATTTCCTAGATGTAGAGCGGGTTTTCGCTCTCTATTTAGCTATGCCCGAGAAGATGCAGTATATGAAAGTCATCGTCAGACGCCGGATAAATAATCTGATGTCCATCCCCGCTACCGCCACCGAGTATACCGCCCTATCAACCTCGATGCGGTTGTTGAAAATAATATTTGACGGGAACCATATGTCGGCGATGCAGGCGCGCGATTTGGTCGATAATCAGACCCTATACAATATGATCTATGCCCTCCCGACCCCAATTATCTCGCCCATCATAGCCGGAATTCTTGACTGGTCTAAGGTAAGTATCGGTTCAGCTCCAGAATTGGTCGAAGTTTTACACCAGTTCTGGGTTGACGAGGTGATTTCTAGCGGTTGTCTGTTGGCCGCCACTTGTTACTATGACCTTGGAATCTTGTTGATGCCAGGTAGTAGAAATGTGGTGGAACTTTTTAAAAATTTATATGAGAGACTGGCTGCGAAAAATGCCGAAGCCACCGCTCCGGTGTTCTTATTAAAGTTCCTCGCCCATATTTGGTCGAAAAAATATGATGGAAAAACCTGTTTAAAAAAATGTATAAAAGTTTGGCACTACACGCTGTTGATGTTGCGGAGATACCTGACGACCGTGCTGGAAGCCCATACCCTGTACGCCCACCTGATACAGCATACGAACCTGACTGAAGCCAGTGCCACGGACTTAGTTTTGTATAGTAGAAAAAAATAAAAAAATATAAAATAAAAAAATATAAAATAAAAAATATAAAATAAAAAAATAGATAGAGAAAAAAAGGGGTATTTACCCTCTTTTTTTTTATTTTGCATAAAATTGATTTTAAAAAGTATTTAAAAAAATAAGGTATTCTTGTTGCTCTTGTTATTATATACGAAAATGTCGCTTGATACTGCTGAGTCTGCTACGCTGGATGCACTTGTGCCCGTGCCCGGCATGACCTTCATCTCCAATTTCAGTGCCGCCTTGATCGCGCAGATGTGTGAATTCCTAGATATAGAGCAGTTGGTCGCTCTATATATAGCTATGCCCGAGAAGATGCAGTACCTGAAAGCTATGGTGATTTACCGCTTGCGTGAGACCGGTTGCTACACGACCCTTCCCGATATGCCCGCCAAGTTGCTCCGGCTGTTGTTCGGCGGTTACATCTCACCCGAACACTTGATAGATCCCAACACCACCTTAGGCACTCTTGTGAAAGCCGTCTCCTACAACACCCTAACGGCGACGATGACCGGGTTAGTGGACTGGTCGGCGATACAATTACGCCAAATGGATTCAAAACTAGAATTGGCGCTTAATTATACCAATCAAGAATGGTTTACACGCGTTGGCGAACCAAAACAGGGATGGGCCGATTATCTCCATCAGTATTGGCACAAATCCGTTGTTGCGAGCTGTTCGTTGCGGGCCATCACGGGCTACTATGATGTCTTGGTTGCGATGCCATATAGTGAGACGGTGATCGGTATATTTGAATGTTTCATTGCGCAAATTCAGGAGATGGATTACTACGAAGACGAAAACATCAAAGTGTTGCGGATACAGCTCCTCGCCCATATTTGGTCTCTACGGAAAATGTGCGAGGAAAAGAATTATACGAACACGTGGCGACAAACGTTGCTAATGTTGCGGACCTATGTGCTTTACGAAATGGAAACCGACGATAATGAACTCTATTCCTTAATTCAGGAATATACGAACCTTTCGTTGAAAAGTATCGTTAAATTACTCATGTATGCCAAAAAAAATTAGTTTTATAGTCAGGAAAAAGAAAAATAAAGGAGCCCTCTCCCATTTTTTTACTTACTAATCAGTAACACTCTTAATGGTAGCAGAGGCCATTCTGGCCGTATTGCCAGCAATCCCGTTAATGGCTTTCATTGCTAATTTCCAGATGGCAATCATCACTAAAGCCCCAATAATGATTTTCACAAAACTTTTATTCCACATGCGTTTTAAGACTTCGTTATCTAAAATACCGCCCGTATCTAATTTAGCTGGAACTAAGACTTCGCCGTCATCGCCCGTCGGCTGACAATCAATAAAAATTTCGCCACTATTCGGTTTCTTCGGTCCAGTGGCATTATAAAACAAATTCTTCGGGTTGCCACGGTTGGGCAAAATCGCATGTTTGTTAATAATGGCACTGCCACCCATTCCTTTCGTCATTAGTCCGTAAGCGTGCGGCGACATTGTAATCGCGGAATCTTTATGGTAGACAATATAATTATAATCGCCATTACACGGGGTCCAAGGCAAGGTGCCGGAATAAGAAAAATACGGCTTCATCGGCACAAATTTATTTAAAGAGAGATTCGGATGATTATAAGTGGTTTGGTCGCCCGAAGCGGGGGCTGTACGCCCAATTTCGCTTAAGATTAAGTCAAAAAAAGTCGTGCAATCATCGGTTGCGGTACTAGACTTTATGATCGGCACACAGACAATTAGACTTTTGGTAGAAGTCGGGTTGTTATGTAGAATAAAGAATTCGGCATCGGCTTTCGTCGTTTCGAGCCCATAAGCGTGGACCGAATTCCAATAGATACGGACTTCTTGTACATTGTAGAATTCGTCATTGTAAATGACGGGCGCAATGTTCGTTTCGGCGATTTTCCACGAGAGATAATCGCCGTGATTTAGAATATTAATATTAGATGGCGGATAATTGAAACTGTAGGAACATTTTAGATTACAAATTTGGCTGGTGTTTTTTTGTAATAAAATGGGAGCGGTGGCATCGGCGCAACTCGTGACCGGAGGCATTTATCTTATTATAAGCTGATAATATAATTTATTAAGACTGATATATTGTTTACTCTTACATAAAAATTATATCAGTTTTATATAAGAGAGGATGAAATTATCCAGAACGAAAATAGCAAAATTGCTAAAAACGGGAAATCAAAGCCGGAAAAAGAGAGATAAACAGAAGAAGCAAAGAGTAAAAAGCTTGGGCATGGGCATGGGCAAAGGCAAAGGCAAAGGGTTTAGCAAGGATGAATTAATTTTATTACCGATGAATAAAAAAGCTCGCTCGGCAACCAATAAGCCGAAGAAATCGTTTAATTTACGCTACAAGACGATGAAAAAAATGGGACGGCAATGGGGGGGGGCTCTTATAGATGATGAGTTTGAAAAAGCTAAAAAAATAATTAATGATATCGATTTGACTCCCGTAAAAAAATACACCGGCAATGTGAATTTACAAAAAAAAAGTGTAGAATTTCTCAATTTATTCACATCTAATGAAAGTAAGAGTAATCAGGAGAAATTTAACTTATTAATTGAATTATATGAATTATTAGAAAATATAAATGCCGATCAACAATTTAGTGTTATAGATCTTGATGAGAAGGTGACACAGCTTGAAGAAATTCTCACTAAATTAAAAAATTTGATGAACATAGAGAAAGATATAAAAATAAAACGTCGTAGAGGATCATTTAAAGGAACAACAACAGAAGTAGAAACAACAGATCTTCCACCATTAGAAAAAGTATCAGCAGGTACAGCAATAGGTCAATCAGGAAATCTTTATGATTTGGGCACAGTAGAAGACTTGGGCACAGCAAACAAGCCCATTTTAAGTGTGAGTAATCCAATGTATGCAACTATTGACTTAGATTTGGGTAATCAAAGTATCCCTATTAATGTTCCTCTTAATAATGATAATACGGGTAAAACTTTTACGACCTTAAAGGATGTAACTCATACGTTAAAAAAAGCAACTTTTACAAATAATGATGGGGAAATACAAACAATTTCTGTTCCTACAACTCATGAAGAACTTAATGCTTTCCTAAACGAAATACCATTAACTAGTAATATCCCTGTATATTTTGACCCTAATCCTGAAGCTAACAATATATTAAGAGTTGAATTTAAAACGTTACCCGTAACCCTAAAAAATAAAGATGGTACAAAAAGAGACTTAAAGGTAGGAAATGATGCTACATTAAACAGTTTAAATCTCTCCGTTTTGGATGAATACATATATTTAGATGATAATAGTACTATATATAATTCCAGTGACATTTTAAGAAGACCTAATAATGGTTTGACACTTATAAATAATACGATTACTCAAGAGCACATCTTAAAAGTATTTTTTAATAAACTATTATTCGGCGATTTGTTTTATTTAATTGACGTGCAATATCTCCGCAACATTTGCGATTTTCTGATTAAAGATATTAAAAAACTCGGATTGATTAAATTATTGCAGATAGAGGCACTTAAAGCGCCACCCCAAGAAAAACAAGACGAGATGAAGGCAGCGTGGAATGAAGCTGGCGGTGGCGACAGCGACATGCAAAGCGACAGCAGTATGCAAAGCGACAGCATGCAAAGCGGTGGCATGCAAAGCGGTGGGCAATGGGCTACCAGTTATTGGTTTAAAAAGCAAATAGAGAAAGATAGCGATACGGAAGCAGTCGGGTTTCCTGTTCCAGATGTTACTTTTGGGAAATTACCTAATCATGAAAATTTTTATCAAGCTTTATGCGGGGAGGGTAATGCTGCGGAATATGATGCCTATTTAAAAAGTATTACTGGTGCTGGTGCTGGTGCTGATAAATTTAAAGTCTTTACCGATTTATTTGGAAAAGTAGACAATGAAGTAGACAATGCCGTTAAAGCAGCAACTGAAAATTTACAAAAGAAAATAGACGGATTTATACAAAAAGTTCAAGTTCTCAAAACGAATAATCCTGCTGATAACTCGTGGTATGACAAGTTTACAAATGTTTTAATTGAGATGGGTAAAAATATGAATGAAGGGTTTCAAGAAACAATTCCGGATATGTGGAATGATTTTTTTGGATTTAATAAAAATGAAAATGGTCAAGTTGTCAAAGTGAAACCCATCCAGACAGTTCCAGCTAATGCACATGATCTCTTTATTAATGCTAGAAACGTTGTTTATGAATCTTTCGTAAGTCAAGGTAATTTGCCAGAAGAAGAATTATATCAAGTACCCGTAAGCAGTAATGAGGAGAATTATTATTCACAAATTGATGAACAAGGAAAATATTCAGAACTTAACCAAGGATCCCGCAATCTAACCGATGAAAAATTAGGTTATATAACAGTAGAACCAACTTCAGAAGCAGAAACCGGTTATAGTAATTTTAATAAAGAAAGTAATGAAGTTGTTGAAAACCTCACATATACGGACACAAGTCCAATCCCCCGCGGCCAAGTCACCGGCCAAGTCGGCGGAGAAGGTGTTTCCGATTTATTAAAGCTTATTAAAAAATCTAGTTCATCCGCAGATGAGATTGAAGCCCAATATGACTTATTAGCTGGGAAAAATGAAGTGGGTGATATTAAAGGCAAATTAGAAAAATTATTTAAGGCATTACTTGAACCAGATTATGTAGAAATCTTAAAAACAAAATTTTCTAGTGCGAGTGCCGATTCAGTATTTAAAAAAATTATTAATATTGAGAATATTAAATTTAACCCACCAAAAAAACAACAAACCCTAGATGATTTAATTACGGCTGAAGCAGATAAAGGCACAAAATTAAGAGGAGCATTAGATGATGAAAGACAAGTGTTTTATTCTAAATTGAGTTTTCTGGATAAAAGATCTTTAGGTCTGGAGAGTGAAAAAGGAAAACTCAACTGGTTTAAAAGACATTTAGAAAAAGAGAGAGAAGAAGGAAAAAATCCCGAAAAAATAGAAGCCTATGCCGCAGGTCTTGCTTATTATAACAAAAAGTATATGACGGGAGATGAGCAAGTCAGTTTAGAGCAACTTAAAGTAGACCCGAAGGCGTATATTAAAGCTATGGTAGAAGCGCGTGATTTATGGCGAACATTTTTGGGCATGGACAACAAAAGCGCAGGCACAAGCACAGCAGGCACAAGCACAGCAGGCACACCATTAGACCCCTCGCAAATCAGTGAGATTAATATTTTAAAAATGAAATATTATTTAAATTTTATTGCCTATACCTTTTTAAATGCAGCGAATCCCCCTGCTTTAAATATGTTAGAAACGCGTAATGTCTTGAAAAAAGTCAATGCCTATTATAAGACTATTTCGCCACTGGATTTTAAAGAAAGTTTATCCGGTTGGAAACCGGATGGGTATGTGAAACGCTTTATTTCGCAATTTCGGATTACGTCCAAAGTAAAAGAACTGACGGAAAGTGATATAAATAATCTGCCTGAATATCAAACCGATATTGACCAATTTATTGAAAAGTTTTCAAAGTATAAAGGAGCGTTATATAAATCTAAGACGGATACAAAAATGGATACCTTATATGATTTAAATACTTTAATCAGTCACGGCGAATTCGTGAAAAAAGATGTAAAGGCAATAGAAAAAGCGCTCAGTGCGATGCGTTGCAAAACCATAGAAGACAAAAAAGGACTTTTGAATAAAGCCGGTATTGCCAAAGGACAAAATATGGTATTAGTTCCATATACGCCACCAGCTGATCCGACTAATAATAAACAATATACCACTGACGACATTTATGAAAATATCACGGCTTTGTATACAGATTTTACGGTGTTGTATGCTAATTCGGGTATCAGTAACGCTTACAAAACATTGCGTGATACGTATGATATGAAGAATAAAGAGCAACAAGTCATGCGGTATTTTCTGACGTTAGATTTGGGTCCTTCTACCGCGGGGGTGGATACGATTAAAAATATCACGACGACGGTTACGCAGAGTATTCAGCCGTTGGCGGCCCAATATAAAAACGCAATTAAAAGAGGAAATAAAGGATCCCCCCCAGCCCCCACTGACACGGAAGAAACTAAACGACGCAAAATAGCCCAACAAATTGTAGAACTAGCTGAAGATATTTTCCAAGAAGCCGTCATAAATCAGAAAAATAAAAATAACGATACGGCTACAATTGAATTTCAAGAAATGATAAAATTTGTTAAAAATTTAAAAGATGAACAACTGAATGATGATAATAAAGTTTTACTTATAGGCACTAACCGCGAAATTAAATTTCTGCTACGTGAGATAGATAGTCAGATAAGTAATTTAGAGGGGTTATTAAAAACCACTACAGCAGGCGGTGGGGTGGGTGAAGATGATGCGGTTAAAGCAGCAGAAAAAGCTCTTGAAGATTTAAATAATGAGAAAGCTTTGATAGGCGTAGAAGGTACCGAAAAAGACAAATTAGTTAAAGACCAAGAAATAGCCGCTGCGCAAAAAAAATTAGCCAAAGCAAATGCAGCAAAAGCGAAGGCTGATCAGGATACCGATGCCACTGCCAGTGCCACTGCCGCTGAAACGGCAAAAAACGCTACCACTGCCGAAGCTGATAAACTATACAATAAAATTTTCACTGCCGCCAAAACATTAAAAGACCAAGCCAATAAACTGCAACAACTTGTGAAAAGCAATACCTTTTACCCTGACGCTAAAAATGTCGCGCCGATCTCCACCGTACCAGGCACTAGCGGGGTTTTGGATGCCCGTTTATTGGCCTCATTACAAGGACAAATTGCTATACTACAAGCCCAAATGGATGAATTAAATATAGAGAAACAATCGGACGAAGATGCGGGCATTCGTGCGATTATGAACGGCGAAGATTCTGAAAAGAAGCAGGTTAAATTTGTAGTAGATTTACCGAAAGATACGTATTTTAAAAGAATCGGTTCCGATGGAATGGGGCTTAATAATTTCCTAAAAGGAACAGCAAGCGGGCTGACAGCCAAACAAATAGAAGAGGATCTTAAACTATTTAATGAGACATATAGAAATTTTGTAAAGGTAAAAGATGAATTACATAAAGTTTTATTGTCAGTACCAGATATTCCTCCAGAAAAAAAAGACGACACTGAGAAGAATAAAAAGGAATTAGAAGAACAAATTAAACTGATTTCTAATAAAATACAAGAATTGTCAAAAGAAATCACAAAATTAAGTAAAAAAAATGGGCAAGGAGGAGGGGCGCCTGTTGTGCCTTTGCCTGGTGCTAGTGCGCCTTTGCCTGGTGCGACTGTTGTGCCTGATCCGCTTGTGTCTGCTCCGCTTGTGCCTGTTGTTCCTGATACGAATGTTGTGCCTGGTGATACGCCTGTAACTGGTGCGATTGTGTCTGCTCCGCTTGTGACTGCTCCGCTTGTGACTGCGCCTGTTGTGCCTGTTGTGCCTGGTGATGCGCCTGATGCTAGTGCGACTTTGCCTGATGCTAGTGCGACTTTGCCTGATGCTAGTGCGACTTTGCCTGATGCTAGTGCGACTTTGCCTGATGCTAGTGCGACTTTACCTGGTGCTAGTGCGCTTGTGCCTGGTGATGCGCCTGATGCTAGTGCGACTGATGTCCCCTTAGTCACTGCGGGTCAGGTACAAGCAACTGCTGCACAAGTTAAAGCAGTCGCTGATGAATTAGCAGAAAAAATAGCAGCTAAGAGAGCACAAGCAATGGCACAAGCATCAAACCAAGCAATGGCAACAGCACCAGTAGCAAGTGTAACAGAAGGACCAGCAGAAAAAGGAACAGAAGAAACAGCAGGAACAGGACCAGGAGGACCATCAAGTGAAACAGTAGCACCAGCAGGTGAAACAGTAGCACCAGCAGGTAAAGAAGAAAAAGGAACAACACCACCAGTAGCAAGTGTAACAGAAGAACCAGAAATAAAAGGAACAACAACACCAGTAGCAACTGAACCAGTAGAACCAGAAAAAAAAGGACCAGTAGAACCAGAAGGAACACAACCAAAAGCAGAAAAAGAAACACAAGTAGCACCAGCAACTGGAACAGAAGAAGCAGAAAAGAAAACCGGCGGTTCCACAAAGAAAAAGCGTAAAACAACGCGCCGTAAAAAGACTAGTCCAAAAAAGACCAGTCCAAAAAAGAAAGTAGGTACAAACAAAGTAGGTACAAAGAAAGTAGGTACAAACAAAGTAGGCGCAAACAAAGTAGGCGCAAACAAAGTAGGTAGTAGTAAAAAAAATAAGAGAACGAAAAGGAAGAAGCGAATGTAAACCTTTATATATACATATGATACTTATATATATACATATGATACTTATATATATGAATATGATACTTTATATATATATACATATGATACTTATACCTGATACTTGTCAATGTAAACTGTCTTGGCAATCCGCTTAATAATTTTATTTTCATTTTCTTCAATGTCGCCGCGTCCGCCCATCGCCTGTCCTACCATCCCGATATATGTATCATTTAACGAATGGTGAATGTCTTTCGCCTGGGGATACTCTTCGGTCCACAAAGGCAACAATTTAATGTTTTTATGCGTCACTTGGCGCACCAGCAAGCGGACGCGATCGTGGCTGTTGGTTTCTTTCTCCCAGACATTATCGGCGCGGACGTACATGATGTCCCGTTTCGTGTCGCTACAATGAATTGGTCTTTTGTAAATGTCCATTTCATTGAGTTTCTTAATAATAATATCCGAGATGCCGTCCACGTAGCCGAGTTGTCCCACCCGCTCTAAATCGGCGAACTGAAGCTGAAACGAATCAATAAAATCGGCAATGTTCATGGCATCTTTACATTGTTCATTCAGAAAGAACTGCATATTAAATGTTTTGTTATGCGAATTAATGTTATTAGCAGTGATGCTAGTACCAGTGTTATTTTTATACATCTCTAGCATTTTATCCTGAAAATCTTGGTTTTGTTTTTGTAAATCGGTATTGTTTTTTACAACTTCTAATATTAAATTTTTAAAATCACTATTATCTTTAATAATATTCATTAAATGTGTTTTATATGGCTCATCCGCGTCATTGTATAGTTCGGTACATAGATCAACACATACCTTACGATGTTTCCATAATCCACTTTTAGTATAATATTTCTTACCACAATTACATATGAAATCATTCTCGGCGGAAAGTTTCGTTTCCATTTGTAAACCACATTTCCGTAAATGTTTTGATGTTAAAATATGTCGTTCCCAGTCATTTTTTTTACTACATTGTATGTGACAAAAATCACAATTATATTTTTGTGCGGAAAATGCGGAATTTTTGGTTTCCATTTTCTTTAATATATGGAAATATTATTTTCCGCCTAAATCCTTTTAAAAAAAAATTGAATTTCTGAAAAAAAATTATCGTCACAAATTTTTCATTCACGTTTTTGAAAGGAGAGCATAATGGTCACAACACGATTTTTCACTTTTTTTGCAGAGGCCGGTCGGCCCTTTTGAGTTTTGGACATTTATAAATGTCCAAAACCGATTTGCGAATTTCAAACCTAGATTTTTCATTTTTTTATTTTTTTATATATTTTTTTTAATTATACTTATCAATGTAAACTGTCTTGGCAATCCGCTTAATGATTTTATTCTCATTTTCTTCGATGTCACCGCGTCCGCCCATCGCCTGTCCCACCATCCCGATATATGTATCATTTAACGAATGGTGAATGTCTTTGGCCTGGGGATACTCTTCGGTCCACAAAGGCAACAATTTAATGTTTTTATGGGTGACTTGGCGCACCAGCAAGCGGACGCGGTCGTGGCTGTTGGTTTCCTTCTCCCAGACATTATCCGCGCGGACGTACATAATATCCCGTTTCGTGTCGCTACAATGAATTGGTCTTTTGTAAATGTCCATTTCATTGAGTTTTTTAATAATAATATCCGAGATGCCATCCACGTAGCCGAGTTGTCCCACCCGCTCTAAATCGGCGAACTGAAGCTGAAAAGAATCAATAAAATCGGCAATGTTCATAGCGTCTTTACATTGTTCGTTGAGGAAGAACTGCATATTAAATGTTTTATTATGTGAATTAATGGTATTGACATCGCCGTTGATGTTAGTGCTATTTTTATACAGCTCTAACATTTTTTCTTGAAAATCTTGGTTTTGTTTTTGTAGTTCAGTATTGGATTTCACTAATTCAATGACCATATCTGTTAAATGTTTCACTTCATTTTCAGAGAGTGGTTTTTTCTCTTCTTCGGCAGTTACAGGAAGAGCTAGCTGGCATTTTTTGGCGTGTTTCCAGAGCCCAGAATGTGTCTTATATTCTTTTTGACAAACTAAACATTTATAATCTTCGGCGACATTTTCATTTCCATTTTTTTCCATTTTATTTCCAAATTTGTGTTTCAGGGTAGTTAAATGTTTCTTAAAATCACTTTCTTTGCTACATTTATAATCACAACATTCACATACAAATTTTTCGGCGAGTTTTGGCGAGTTTTTTATTTCCATTTTCTCTATATATTGGAAATATAAAAATCGCCTAAATCCTTTTTTTAAAAAATATAAAACCCGAAAAAAAATTATCGTCACAAATTAAAATTTCTCAAAATCAAAAGGAGACCATAATGGTCACAACACGTTTTTTCGTTTTTTTGCAGAGGCCGGCCGGCCCTTTTGAGTTTTGGACATTTATAAATGTCCAAAACCGATTTGCGAATTTCAAACCTAGATTTTTAATTTTTTATATATTTTCATAAAAACAAAATATATATATATTTTTTAATTATACTTATCAATGTAAACTGTCTTGGCAATCCGCTTAATAATTTTATTCTCATTTTCTTCAATGTCACCGCGTCCGCCCATCGCCTGTCCCACCATCCCGATATATGTATCATTTAACGAATGGTGAATGTCTTTCGCCTGGGGATACTCTTCGGTCCACAAAGGCAACAATTTAATGTTTTTATGGGTGACTTGGCGCACCAGCAAGCGGACGCGATCGTGGCTGTTGGTTTC